>VTLG01012538.1_pt1 | contig 12620 bp, 21 predicted proteins | sample 4694571 | NCBI WGS metagenome assembly VTLG01 (sample SAMN12604809, study PRJNA352737) | marine metagenome | biome: ENVO:00000447; feature: ENVO:00000209|ENVO:00000569|ENVO:01000036; material: ENVO:00002151; isolation source: viral sequences binned using virsorter ... | reverse complement strand
CTACATATAGGTCTTGACCCATTTTTGCTGTGGGTACTCTTGCATTTTTAAACTCTCTGCCTGTTCTAGCAGGAATTACAAAATAAGGATATTCTGGCCTTCTTTTTCGTGTAGGCTTTACAGGAGTCTTAGATACTACCCAGTTTTCACCGAATGTTCCTGTCCACCACGGACCATCTTCAGTTAAGGAGTGTACTATATCTTTTGCTAATTGTTTTCTGCCTTTTAAAATTACCTTCCTTAAGTCGGTGGTAAGTTTTGAAATTGGTTTTCTACTAGGCATTGGCAGTAAAGTCGCAGCTAACGACTGTTAAAAAGTGAGTGTCTCCTTCTACAGTAACAGCAGTTGGTCCTTCTATTTCGGAAACTCTAGGACTTACTGCAAATTTATCTACATAAGTAGGACTATTTATGGAGATTAAGCCTGTTATTACGGATTGAGCGACAGCAGATGCGACAGCACTTCCACGATTAGGTGGGGTCATTATTCCACATCTAATTGACCCCGCATAATATGTTTGTGCTGCTCCCTGTGGTTGAGTAGTGGCTTGACTGAAATTAAGGTTTACCATTACATATTTTTTATCTCGACCTGGTGTGGAGAAAGGCATATTATCGAAAATTACGTTTACCGTTGGGTCAGTATCGTTTACTGATGTAAGGATTGCATTTTCAAATGCTGCTCTTGCTTTTATTAGACTCATTAGAAAATAACGTCAATACGGAACAGGTACTCCTGTCCTCCCTTTAGTGTGCGAATATCTGTTATCTTTGCTCCTCTAGTCGATCCAGAAAATGTAAGTGTTATCTCGTCTTGGAGTAGAGGTTGGCTGTCACCGATTAAATCAGGTGTTATGTAGAGTCTTGCTATGTTTTCCTGAAAACCTGATTCTTCACTAGATTGTATAAATTCTATGGGAACTTTAATGTTGTAAGTTGTGTCTACTGTAAAAAACTCACCTGAGTCTGCGTCATAGCTAGATACACCCTTTCGTGTGTAAATAATTGATGAGTCTAATGAGTTCCCAAGTTGAGACACCACCTGTTTGGCTATCTTTTTTAGTGCTGTATCTAATTGTCCTGCCATTATCCTCTAACCACTCGCATTTGAAAAGCTCCTGCTCCACCTAGCATATATGCTCCAAGGTAGCTTTGCAGCCAAGGGTATTTATCCATAATATTGTTTACAGTTCCAGTGCCTTGGCTAGTTGTGTTGTATTTAACTTGAATATCTCCTAGTTTTACTTCTTCAATATTTCCGTCTGTACCAGTATTACCTGTCATAGCATCTGTTTCGTTTGCTAACGCTCTGGCTAATTCGTATTGTGCATACTTGATATTGTTTGGAATTAAAGTACAAGCTAGTTCTACATCATCAACTTTATAATTATTCCTGGGAAACTTAAGTGCTTGACCGTTATCACAACGATCACCATAGAATATGAAGCTGTCGATCCAACGGGTAGCTGCTATTAATGCTCTGTTCTTTTGGTCATCTGTTTTATTTGTCCAAGTGCTTGAATCTGGTACGGTTTCAAAATATGTATTAGCTTCTGCCAATGTGACATAGCTATTTGCAGTAGCACTTGATAATGTTGCTGTTATAGTAGCTGCCACGGGTATAAAGTAATTTAGTTTTATTGTAGCGTAAAGAAAAAACCCCACCAATAATTGATGAGGTTTATGACCACTAATTTAATCTTACGATTAATAAGTTGAAGTGTCTAGAGGAGAGTTAACTGTTAACTGAACTAATGGTATCAAGTCAGCATCGTATGTGATGGCCCACTTGTTAGCTGTTGCTAAGTTTGCATTAGTTGGGTTGTCAGCAGCATCATTCCACTTAGTACCCATAACGTGATACGCAGTGTGATAATCAACAGATAGAACATCTTGCTTAGAAAGAATGTTTCTTTCAGCTTCAATTCTTAGTGCAGATTGCTGACCTTCTAGGATTGTTCCAGAAGTAGTTAAGTAGCAGAAGAACTCAATCTGATGACCACTTGAACTAGATGGTGCAACTGTGTTAACAGCAGAGTCAACAACAACTGTACAACCAGCAAATTCACCAACTGCTCTGTCGCTGATTCCAACACCACCGCCACCCCACTGGATACCTGTTCCAGTAGATAAAGCAGAAGTAGAGAATGTTAACATACCAACCTGATATAGGTAGTAAGCAACTGTTGGGTGAACGATAAGAATATCTAGATCCTCACCTCTTTCTCCAAGTAGGTTTCTTGCTTTTGCAATAGCAGAAGCAGTAAGGAAGTTAGCTTCAGTAGCACTAGCACCAGCTTTTGCTAGGTCTAGCTTGTTGCTTGAAAGTGCAGTTCCAAATAAACCAGCTAAATGTGAGAACAATCTAGCGTTGTTTAGTTTGTTGATTGCATCTGCAAGTTGGTTTCTGATGTGACCCATTGGATCTTCACCAGCAGCTAAAACTGCAATATCGTCTACAGCATATGCAAATGCTCTATGACAGATAGTTGCAATCTGTGTTCCTGTACCAATCTTCTGTGGTGTTAGATAACCAGCACCAGAAGTACCAAAGTTTGCAGCACCAGTAAGAATTTCCTCCGTTGGAGCGATTGGGTTGAACTCAGGAACCTGGATTCTTGTACCACCTTCGCTTGCATCTAATAATGCGTTACGAGTGATAGCACCAGATTTGATAAATGCACTACGCTCTTTGATTGCTTCGGAAACGTATGTGCTGAGATTATTTCTCTTAACGATGTCCGCTAATAGGACACCGCCAGAATAATTCTGAAACGGAGCAGCCATTCAGATTACCTTGTTACTTTTGCGATACCCTAATCACGGATTAAGGCGTTAGTCTCACAGAAACTAACTATTTCTTTTGAGCCTCCCTCTTCAGCACGGCTGCGAGGTCGGGGTTCTCATTCTCCATTATAAGCTGTTGCGTCAAATTGCCAGTGTTCCAGGGATTATCTGAGCCACCTGACACATTTCCTACAGGACTTGGTTTTGCACCCATACCAGCAGCAGTACTTGGTTTGAAATGATGTTCCCAACCACTGCCAGGATTTTTGAGACTGGTGAGATAGGCATTGAGATCTTGCTCCACACCGCCATCTATAATTACTACTTTGCCCTCAGAGTTTCTTTGTAACTTACTTTGTAGTAATGCCAAAGTTTGTTCTGCGTTAATCGCATTAAGATTACTAATAGCTGCAAGTGCTGTTTGCTTTGTAGTAGCAACTTCATTAGAAGTTTTCATGTCTTGCAACTGTTGAGACAAGCTATTGATCTGTGCATCTTTATCTTGTGCAGTTTTATTTGCTTCTTCCCAAAGAGTTTTGTATTGTCCTTGATCTTCTAGTTCTTTGGTGCGTTTTTCTTCTTTTTGCTTGTAAACCTCATCAAGTTTACCTTTTATTCCTTTAAACTTTTCTTGTGCTTCAGCAGCTTCTTTTTGTGCAGCAGCTAACTTTGCTTCGTACTCTGCTTTTACAGCGTCTAAATTTGGTGCTTGTGGTTGTGAAGGAGTTTCAGCCACGGGCTGATCGGCAGGAGTCACAGACTCAGGCTGAACTACTTTTTCTTCGATTGCCATAGATTAGTCAGATAGTGGACTTGTAGATTTTTTCTTTGAAACTTTCTTAGTTTCTTTTTTAGCTTTTGGTTCTTCTGCTGGAGTGGATTTAACAGCAGGGATCTCTGCCAGTTGCCACTTATATGTTCCATCAGATTGCTGAACATAATCTAAGTGCTTGCCCATAATTTGTATGTATTTACATACTATTGTAGCAAACTATTCGGGTTTGGCCTCATTTGCTGTTGGTAAAACTTCACCTTGTACCAAAATGTCTCTAAATTCTTCTCTATCAATGACTTGTTGATCGAATAATGATGTTAAAGCTGTAATATCTTGTCCAATTAGTCTTTCTATGTCAAAATCTCTACTAATTTTTACTTCTGGTGGCTCGATTCCAACGTATTCGGCTGACAAATTGAAGGCTTTTTGTAGCTTTTGCTCTAGTTCCATAGAAACCATTGCAAGCATCGAGTTTGTATCCACACGATCTAGTCTGCGAGCATCTGCTGATTCCGCAACAAACTTCTGTTGTGATAGTGTACTGATACCTAATGTTGCCATCTGCATCTGTAGTTCCTTTATTTCTGCTGATTGTGCATCAAAAGCACTTGAAGCTGGCTCCACATAGTAAACTTTGTTACCAGGTTGAGTTGCCATTGCGTAGTTTACAGATATAGCGAGGTCTTTTGTTTGATCGTCATAACCTTCCATTACTAATAATGGTTGAGATGCAACGTGCAAACTATGTATTAAATCCGCTTGTCTTTGATAATGTGCAAGATTTAAGTAAGCAATATCTAATAAAGGAGGTTTGCTTGTCATATTGTCTACTTTTCCAGAGTAAATAGTAACTAAAGGTATTTCACCAAGGGAAAAATTACCTGATTCTGCTAATTCAAAATCCTTTTCATTGGGTGTACCAGACATATTACCAGCATATGCACCATCGTTTTCTTCGTACATATCTTCAACAGTTTCTTTTCTCCTAAATACTTGGTAACGACCAGGTTCTATAACTCTCATCTGGTCATATATCTTTTCACCAAAAGCACCGTCTGGGAGTACAGCTTTTTCTGCGATTCTTACTTGTACAAGATTTCCGTAGTTTGCTTCTCTATCTAGTCTCCAACCATAAATGTTTGTTGGATCGACTTCTATCCAGTAAGGTCTACGGTTTTGTGAACGCTCTTCGGCTAAACTTACTGCTCCTCCAGGTGCAGGATAATCTACAAGAATATGACTTTGACCATAAGTAAGAGAACACATCAATAATCGTCTTGCATATTCATCTAAATCTGATTTACACCCGTCTACATCTGCCTTGAACATTTCAGTCCAGTATGGATCGCCTGTCAGTGTTATAGGTTTGCGAAGAACTAAACCTGTAGCTGCTCTAATAAGTCTTTGTGTAAATGGGCTAAATACTGATCTATTTACTCTTGCAAGGTAAGCATCGTAATCCTCTCTTGGCTCTAGTGGCAAGAAAGCTTCACTGTTTTCTCTGAGGTATTCTGTTCCTTCGGTAACGGCTTTCATTATTTCCCAACCTTTTACCATGTCCAGTACAGCCCTATTTCGAGTAAAAGGACTGTCAGTACTACCAATATATGTAGTGGCGGTAATACTGGTTTTGAACATTCCAGGTAGTGAATAAGTCATGTCAACACCTCCATCTTCTTAATGCTAACGCCTTTCTAGTAGGTCTGCCCTTACTATCTTTTAATGGACCTTTAACTCCTTTCATTCTCGCACAAAAACTCTTTCTTCTTGCTTTTTCTTTGGGAGTAAGATTTTTCTTCTTAGTTACAGGTGCTTTTAGGTTACTGCCTGTGGCACGGTTGTATTTCGCACGGCCTTTTGCAGTAAGTCCACCTTTTTTAGACTTTTCGCCTCTGCCTACTGATAAACTGACTCCTTTTCTTGCCATTATTTGCCCACCTTTGCTTGTGCCTTTTTATGGGCTTGAGTAAAAGTATCTCCTGCTCTCATTCGCCTTTTCATAAACTCCATGTGCTTCGCACTATGATGTTCCGAGTGTTTGCTCAATAAAGTTTTTTGGCGAGGGGTGAGTTTCACTTCTTTTTTCGTTTTTTCTTAGAACGTAGCTTTTTAAGATCAGCAGAAGTGATCTTATCTCTAGGAGGAGCAACCGCAGCTAATTTGCGTTGCTTGGCTGAGTAAGAACCTTTAGGCATTATGCAGCGTTGGTAATAGCACCAGAAGTTATGAAGCTAACGCTAACTGTTTCTAAATCACCTGTTGTTGCAGATAAACTTGTTCCTGTAACAATTCCAGAAAAACTTACCTTTTTACTACCAGAAGTATCTAAAAATAATTCAAACTGTGCATCACCAGCATCTTCTGTTGTTAAAACATCTGCTAATAAGTTTGCAGTTTCATTACCACTAGCTGCTGTGTAAAGAAAATCAATAGTTCCAGATCCAGAAATTAATCCGCCAACAAATGATCTTGATGTTGCTCCATGAGCAGTTACGTCTAAACTGTCTTTTGTTGTGTCTAGTGACCAACCTGTAGTAGACACGATAGCTTCAGTAGTTCCAGATCCGTTTTTAAATTTTACGGAGCCTTCTTCTCCACGAAAAAATGCCATTATTCTAAGAAAAAAGAGTATTTACAATTAGTTTAACTTGTTGTTGACTTTTTTACAGTACCTTTTTTATTTTTTGCTAGATATTGTTCACATCTGGGATCCCAAAGTGCAGGATTTCGCTTTCCTTTTACTTTTTCGATAATATCAAGCATTTCATCAGTAATTTCAGTCATTTTTTCTTTTTAGTAGTTTTTTTACGTCTATGTTGATACTTTATCTTAGCACTACCAGTTTTTTCACGCTTAAATCTTGCTTTTTCGGCTGGTGACATCTCTTTTGTTGTCTTAGGTGTCTTACTTGATACACGTTTACTGGGTCGACAAGCTGGATAGCCTCTTTTTTCGCCTTTTTGACGGCCACAAGGTTTGCCAGTTTTGACATCTACCCAGTTTTCTTTGAACCAACGGGTTAGACCGCCACTACTTCTTGCCACGTTTTTTAGTTCCCGTGCGATAAGTACCGCCACGCTTCTTATACTCTCGTACAAGCCATGCGTTAGCGTAAGCCGATGGATAAACAGCAAATTTACGCTTTGCTTCTGCTTTTACCCTAGAGTATAACGCTTTATTTACAGGAACATTCGCCACGTTTTTTACCTCCCTTCTTTTTCTTCTTCTTTTTCTTAGTTGTAGAATGGTACATAGTGAAAAAAGGAAACTCTTAGTATATTCTAAACGAAGTTTGGCCTAATGTCTCTGGTTTGGCAAGGTTAAATTGCTGTAGACAAAGATAACCAAATGCGTCAAATGCGTGGTCAACCCCAAGGTTTTTATTCGGCATACCTGTGTTTGGAGCGTAAGTCAGGGTGCGGAGGGATTTTATTAATTCTTTACAGCGTGGGTGGATTAAAGTTCGCCTATCTCCTGCTGCATCATATAGTGCGGTATTTACTGATGTAATTTTATCTCTAATTTTCCAGGGTGAGCGTGGGGAAGATACTGTGAATCCGCTTCTACGCAGGATAGTGTGGTCCGTTGAACCTACTCCTGATGTTTTTCTGGCTGCACCCGTTGGGTCGGGGCAAGCAACTATGCGTCTTTCGACTCCATATCTGTTGACTACTTCTTCTGCAAAATCCCAGGTTGTTGCTCCACCCGTCATAATTATCTCGTCAAAGACGTATAAGTATTCTTGGTAGCGTACTGCACAGATTCCGCAAAGTGGATCTACGTTAAAATCGACTCCTAATAAAAGGGGGGCGATGGATATGTCCTCCGCTTCGGTAGAAATGTTGGAATCTGAAAATGAGACTGCAACAAGACCAGTGAGATTCTCAAAACTTGCCTCGAACTCTTGCTTAAATGTTCTGGTATCTAGTTGGGCCTTGGCTGCTTCGACTTCTTCTTCTGGAACATTACCCCCTTCTATTGTTGTGAAGCTCCAGCGTTTCCAATCACCTGTTTCATCTTCTGGAACGTAGCACCATAAATCGTAGAACCAGGATGCCGTTCCATCAGGAGTGGAAATGAAAAGTGCCCAACCTTGTTTATCTGCGAGGGCTGGTCTAATTACTTGAAACCAGACTTCGGAATCCATGAAGGCTGCTTCGTCAAGTACTACTCCAGCAAGGCTTCGGCCACGCAGGGTTGTTGCGTTTTCAGTTCCCTTGAGTTCGATTAGCGATCCATTTATTAGTTCTATTTTGAGGTCGGTTTCGTTTTTGGAGGCTATCCATTCTCGTGGGATTAGTTTCTTTATTTCTTTCCAGGCGATGTCTTTTGCCATGCGATAGGTTGGGGCACAGTAGAAATATGTTTCACCAGGGCGGTCTATCGCTGCTTTTAGTAATTCAATACAGGATAAATAGGATTTTCCGAATCTTCTGCCAGCTACCAGGACTCTAAATCTGTTTTTTGCGTTGAACACCTCCCCCTGTGCCCATCGGAGTGATAATTTTTCGTCTGTTTTTGTGCTCATGTAGTAAAGAATAGCCCAAATATGAACAAATTTCCTTGTTTTGGTCGACTAAATAGTGTTTTTAGGGTTATTATTCAAGTATTAGTATTTATTTAGTCCGTGGCTCAAGCATACTATCGACCAGATGTAGACAGTCCAAACGCTCCGTTGGGTGGTAAGGTCTGTGGAAGAAGAAATCCAGATTCAGTTATTGAAGCTAGGAGGCAAAGATTGTACAGTCGTCAGCTTGAAGGCTTGACTACTAGACAGTTGGTACTCGATCACGCAACCAAAGAGAATATTGGGGTGGATACAGCGTGGAGAGACTGGGGTAAGGTTAAGGAATGGAACGATGAGGATTGGGAAAAGGATAGAGAGAAGATGGTGGCACGACTCCAGGGGATGAGGATGAGGCTTTTCAACAAGGCGATGAAGAGAGGTCAGCTTCAGACTGCTGCTCAGATATTGGATTCGTTAGGTAAAGTGCTAGGGGAAAGCGAAGAAACAATCAATCTAAACACTCCACAGCTTTCTATAAGCGTAGAAGGAAAGAAAAAATAGTCTTAATTTGTAGATTTATCAGTAGGTTCGGGGCTCTTCTAATAGGTAATAAAATTTTTGCAACCCTCCCCCTGCGGTGGCCTGCGGGTGCGGTGGCCTGTGCGTGGGGTGTTTGGTGCGTGGGGTATTGGTGGGGTGCGGTGGATAGTGTGACCAACAAACAACAAAAAGCCCGCACTGGGCGGGCGTGGTGTATTGTGTGCGGGCGTGGATTATCTCACGTTTTGGGGTGGGGTGGGGTAGCCCTCGATATGTTCGGGTGCGTACCAACTAGCAAACATAAATGAAAATACAAATAAAGTCATTGCAATAATTTGTTTTTTGCGTTGCGTGGTGGTTGCTGTGGTTCGGTGGCTGTTTTGGTTGTACATTGTTTTGTGTTTGTGGGGTTGCTATGAGCTAAGAGAATAAAAACTATTCAAAAGTTACAACAACTTTGAATTTTTTTGGATCCTCTCGAAATTGTTTTTGATATTCAACAATCGCATTATCGGGTAATTTTTGAAGCCACTTTTGGAAATCTTTTTTTGCATAAGTTCCTTCAATTGTATAGTCGGTTGTTGGTTGGTAGTTGTACATGATTAATTTAAAAAATAAGTTTTAAAAAGATGTGATGCGGTGGGGTGTTTGCCCTCGCTTGTTAATCTGATAATAATTTTGTTGATTTTTGATTTGAATTTTTCTTTTTTGGTTTTTTCCATTTTGGATTTAAGATAATTGTTTTGGGAATTAGTTTGCCTTTTAATGTAATAATCATTTTGCTAATTCCTTAATTCTTGATACTTTAGAAAATCCATAAACAAACATTTGTTCGTTTGCATTATAAAATCTTGATGTATCAGGAATTGTACGAGCTGGTGCGGGTTTGGTGGGGTCGCTGGTTTCGTAACACTTCCAAACACCCTTAGAGTTATAATTCCAATTTCCACTAGGTAGAAATAAATATTTAAACTCATCACAACAATCGCGTTGAAAAAATTCTAAAACACCTTTGTGTTTTTGTGGTTTGATTTGTTCCCACGCTTCGGGTCGATCCACATAATACAAAGTTTTTAAAACTTGTTTGTTGTTAATCATTGGGTGTTTTTCTCTATTCCAATTTTGACTAGATACTAAACTACTAATATCCCCATTGGATATTAGATTATTTACCTTTTCGGTGGTGTCAAAAAACTTTTTTAAAAAATACCCTGTATGTTCGGGGTATCCGTCAAAATGACAGTAAACAGAATGAACTGTTTTATCATCTTGTAAAATTCCAATAACTGATCTAGTAGACATAATTAATTTTTGGGTGAAATTTAAAATAGGCTATTGCCTGACCTTATTATATCGTACTTTTTACCATAAGCTAATACAATATAAGCAATAAAACACACTAAATAGTAATAAGATTAATGAGATTAGCAACTAAAAAACCTAGTCATAGCAACACTTCTTTAGTCTTAAGTTAATAATCATATAATTTAAAAAGTACTACAATACAAATACACATAAACAGATTTAAAAATATAGGATTCTCAGTTAGTCTTATTTGAGATTCGGCCAATAAAAAACCCCGCTTTTGGCGGGGTGTATAGTGTGAAATAGTATCTTAACTCATAAAGCCATACATAAATCTTTAGCTCTATCTATTAATAAACTATTTTTTCCATAATAGTTCTGTTCCATTCTTATTCTAGCTCTTGTTGAATCATCTTTTATATTACTAGCCCCTTGTTGGTGGTTGTAATAGTAATTAATACCATTACATAACGCATACGCTGTTCGGCCATTCTGTTCAAACTCTTTATCTAAATTCTCCTTAATCTGTTTAACCTCTACTAAATCTAAATAGTTTTTATCTCTTTCAGTTTTTAGTGTTCTATCAATACAAACTTTCTTATTATTCCATTTATCAAAATATAATCTTTCTAAAACTTCTTTAACTTGATTGTCTGTAATTTCTTTACGTACCATTAACTTATAATCTTCTATTGACTTTGTAAACTCACCTTTATTGAAATCTATTATTGAATTTATGCGGGCTACATTATCGTTAATAGATTTTGTATGTTTAAAAATAAGCGGGTTAGACTGTTTTAATTTGTTCATTTGATTAAAACAAAACATTCTAAAATGTATAAATGATATATGACAACTAACACTAGAATCGTGACTAGAAACAATTACTAATCTTAATTTGTGTGGATCATCTTGTTTTACATCTTGTATTGCATTATCAACAGCAAGATTAAAAACAAATCTTTTATCGTCAACATTCATAATACTTTCGATAGTTGTATTCCCTCTTATCTCACTAATTAATTTTTTAATAGTGGATAATTGAAGCGTAGTATATTGTAGCTTCGGAATATTCAAAAGATTATTATTTTGATTATTAATAATTGCTTGGTGATCCTTAACCTCTATAAGTTCTCCATTTGTTCCCTTATAAAATAGAGGTGCTTTGACTGCTTCAAAATCTAGCCCGTTATTTTTCCAAATAATATCTAAATCAGTTTTTAACGAATCATCAATAAATTTTGACCCTTTAAAAATAGTTTCGTTACTGGAATTTTGATAGCCTAGTTTTTCGGCTGTGATTTGGTTGTTAATGTTGTTTGAAAATTGCTCATTAGAAATACTTAATGTATTTTCTAATTGATTTTTGAAAAGTTCAATTTGATTGTTCATTTTAATTTTTGGGTGTAATTGAAAATTGATACTATATAGTATCCCTTATATATTACTACAATAATAAGTATTTGTATATAGATATTGACTATTTTTTCTTATCAATTATCTTGAATTACTAGCAATTTTGACTAGGTATTTTTACTCATACAATCCACTATGCGTCTTTTGATTTTTACGTGGTGTCTACTGCGTGGGGTCAGATTTCGCACGATTTCGCACGGATTCTTGAAAATAACTCAATTTTTGGCCAAAATCTTCAAAAAACAAAAAATACAAAAACCAAAAAAATAGCTCCTATGAATGGCCGATTTTCAAATTCTCAGAATTCTTACTAAAAATAAAAAGTGAGAAAAATTTTTTGCAAAAAAGCATATAATGTACTACAATAAGAGTGTTCACTAATCCACAATTAATTACTGAGGTACAACTTATGCCAAATTGGACATACAATCGAGTCCGAGTTAGAGGTGACGACTCCAAAACAATACAAGAAGTAAAAGAACTTTTTGAAGGTGAAAATCCTTTTAATACTCTAATACCCGAACCAGACTGGACAGTAACACCACTCTCTGAACTACACGAAGAGAACTCTATTTCTGTAAAAAGGGGAGAACTTGGAGAATTACCTGTACAACCCGACCCAAATGCAAAAGGATGGGATTGCCCAAAATTTGCCTCTACTGGTCAACAAGATGATAGATGGTATGACTGGAGACTGAAACACTGGGGTACGAAGTGGCCAGCCTGTGAAGTAAAGATCACACAAGATGATACAGACTTCCTTGAGGTTACTTTTGATACTGCGTGGTGTCCTCCAGAAGAAATCTGTCAGGCATTACGATCCAAATATGAGAATAAATCTGATGAATCCTATAGCAATGGTTTATTTATTTCCGTCAACTGGTTCTACGAATTGGAAGGCGAAGAAGGGTGCGGTTACTTATGAACAAACAACAGATTTATACCGCACTGGACAACATGGATAGATTCGGGGGTAGCTTTATAGCTTCCCTCGCTTTTTGCTATTCACAAGCCGATCCAGATAATCAAACCATACTATTTAATGCGTTTGAAGCCACCTTTACTAAATACGCTAATTTTAATGGACAAGAAGAAAGCAACTGATTTTATTCAAAAGTTACTTGTTTCTAATGAAGATAAAAAACCAGAAGAGCAACTACAAAGAAAAGATATTGTTGACATTCTTGTAGTAGATCACAAGATACCTGAAAGTTCAGCTTACAGGTATTATGCTGATTCTCTTAGGGAATACGAATGGGAACAAGAAAAGTCAGGCGATCCAACACGAAT
>VTLG01011875.1_pt1 | contig 12620 bp, 43 predicted proteins | sample 4694571 | NCBI WGS metagenome assembly VTLG01 (sample SAMN12604809, study PRJNA352737) | marine metagenome | biome: ENVO:00000447; feature: ENVO:00000209|ENVO:00000569|ENVO:01000036; material: ENVO:00002151; isolation source: viral sequences binned using virsorter ... | reverse complement strand
TCTTCTTCTTTAACTTTTCCAAACATTTATTTCTCCTTATTGTTTTTGTTATGTCTACCCATGTACCATTCAGATGGTTCGTAATCCCATCTATGCCCTTTATGTCCTCTAAATTTAGCATACCACATACGCAACCTAACTATTATTTTTTTAAATCTTAATGACATATGTTCTTATAGCACATTAAAATCTAATGCACAACCCTTTCTTTTAATATTTTATTCTCAATTAAAAAGTGTGCTTGTCTGCCCATCCATCCATGTAATTTCCAAACAATCCCTGTATCTATTAGGAATTGCCACGCATCTAACTCTTCAGCTATATCCTTACATGGAATGAAACCCTCTGCTCTACCAACTGCTTGATGTATATCATCAACCAAATCGTTTGGTATATTTATCATCTTATATCTTTTATAATAATCTAATTCTTCAGGTAAATTAAACTGCTTCTTACCATAAATAGCTTTCTTAATCTTTATCTTTTTTCTCATTTATCTCCTCCAATATTCCATCAATAGCACTACACACATCATCCCTTAATAATTCTAATTTATGTTCAAATTTTTTTGCATAACCAATATCTGCATTCATCTTAATGAATGCTCTCCTAACATGGTAGTCAGGCATCTCTGCTATCTTAATATACTTACCTTTACTCTTACTATAATATAACTCTTCACTCATAATAATTAATTATCCTTTCAGCTATCTTTCTTTTTTTTGGTATCTTCAGATAAGGTAATACAGCTTTACATACTTCATAAGCTGTTTCATTTAAAGCTACCCATATCTCTTGGGGTTTAGCTTTCTTACCTGTCGCTGTCAATCTAGGTTTAGACTTATAAATTCTACCTCCAAAAAGTTTCTTTAAAAATCTTATTGGTGTAAATTCTGTACCAACAACCTCTATTCTTTTTCTTTTATACTTTACATTCTCAAATTGTAAGTAGCCCTCTCCATCTATAAACCCAGCTACATAACTTACATCTATATTATTCATCTTCTATCCTTTCTATATTATTTCTTTTTATTTTAAAACCTCCATCATCCCATAGCCCTGTTGTATCTCCTTGTATCCAATCCATATGGTCAACATCAAATGCTTTTTGATAAGCATCATTCCTATTCATAGCTTTTAAATCTATGTGATAAGGTACTGTTTCATATCCCCACACTCTATACTTTTTCATTTACTTCCTCTACATCTGCATCAATATAATCAGTTAAATTCATTTTAACTTGTACTAATGCTTCAGTTGCGGCTTCATCTTCATCTTCTGCCTCAATAACTTGGTTAAAATTTTCTACCCAACCATCATCCACATTTAATGTCACTCTATACTTTTTCATTCTGCTCTCTCCATTTCTTAACACCTTCTGTTGGTGTATCTCCTTCTTTAGTTATCTCTGTATCAGTTATTCTATATTCTTCTTCTGCTTCTCTCCATTCTTTATTAACTAAAGCATCCTCACAATTAGCATTCCATTTTTCCCATGCATCATCTTCATCTTTAGCATCAATAAAGTTCTCTACAATTTTCCACCCTGTTAGGTGTTGTGTCATTTTATATCTTGGCATTACTAACCTCCTTTATTTTTTTATTAATGTACCAATCATGCCTCGCCTGTTTAACTTCAGGTCTTGCGTTATACTCTTTAAAGTATTTCCTTTTCTTTTCTATCACATCAGGTCTTTGATGATAGAGTTTATTATATTCTTTTCTGTTCATTATACCATGCTTGTTCGCATTCATCACAACAATAGCCATCATACTCTATGCCTGTGCCATCAGGGTCAAGCCCATAAACAGGATACCTATTTACAAACTTACCACTCCCAAAGGAAGTATCCTCTTTACAATGTACGCATTTATTTTTTAAATCAATTGTCTTATTAATCTCTATATCCATTTTCTTTAGCCCACTCCTCATGGTATTTATATATTAATATCTTTTCTCTCTTACCTCCATGTGTAAAAGGTTTCTTTTCTTTATAATAGTTTGGCTGTCTATACAACCATTGTAAGTGTTCTCTTAATTGTGCTGGTGTATAATCTCTCATTCATCATCCTCGTTTGTTTCACTTGGCTCATAATGTTTCCAATATAAATGTTGATTGTGTTCATCAACATCATTCACTAATGTTTCTTTTAACTCTTTATATTTTTCTATATCATAACCAATTTGATTTATCTTGGTATCAAATTCTTTACCTATCATCCACCCACTCGCCATCAAATCACCATGCTCACCTGCTTGTGTTATATCACCATCCATATAAGCATTCCAACATTCATTCATAATTCTAACCACATTAAAAGGTACATCACCTAACTCTTCAAAGGTGTATTGTAAATTTTTAAAGTCCATATTTATCTCTTCCGCTATCTCTTACTCTGCATCTTGTATAAAGAAAGCCCTTTTCTTTTGGTATCAAGTCTTGTTTTTTCATAGATTGTATCTTATCAATCGCATCTTGACACAATAAAGCTGGTACATTTATCTTCATAGTTCTTGTTATGTATATGTATTCTTTATTCTTGTTCATATCACTCCATCCTGTTTTAGTTCATCTAAAATTAATTGCTTTGCCCTATCTCTAGTGTGTCCATTACAAAGTAATTGAAAGTATTGTTCTTCTATCCAATCTTTTAATTCTTTACTCATGATATTCCTCCTCATTATCTCTCTCCCATACTGCCTTGTTAAAACAATTCTTAACTAACTCTTTATCATTAGCATATGGATTATCTTTTAATAGTTCAGGCAACATTTTTTGTACTGCCTGTAAGCTACGAGGTATATCTCCTACCAAAGATATGACTTCTTCTTCAACTTCTTGTATGGCTTGTTTGACTTTTCCCATTTGCGTATGTCCTCCTTTGTTATGTTCATGGCTACTGCTAGTCTTCGTGTACTCCAATGGTCTTCCTTTATTAATTGTCCTATTGTTTTATTCATTTAACCTCCTCTACTTCTCTATCTAATACTTGAACATTATCATAGTCAGGTGTCCAATCATTTTTAGGGTCATATAAGTTAACTTTTTTTAGTGCTTGTCTTTCATTTTTTGCTTCAACTATTTTCCAATAGTCCATAGTTTCATTTGATATTACTCTATACTTTTTCATTATCCTCCTACATAGTACTTACCTTTGATTACAAAAGGTTTTGTTTTATATGTTCTATCTATCTCTAGTATTCTTAAAGATAAATATTTCTTAATCAATCTACATATCACTCCTGAATTAACATCAGGAAACTTAAGTCTTAATGCTTTGATTAAGTTTCTCTTCTTGTACTTATCACTATCTATTAATCTAAATAGTTCAATTGCTATTTCAGATTTAATAGAAGTAGTAATTCTTGTATCATCTTTAACATAAGGGGTCAAGTCTATTTTATATTTTTCTAATAGATTATTAAAATGTTCTTCACTTACCCAACTCGCACACATTTGAGGCATACTTAAATGTGCCAACTGCATACCCAATACTTCTGCTTCATAAGTATCTATCTTATCTAATGCAATTAAAAACTTTTCCTCATTAGGTACATCTTTATATTTAGTTGTAGCTTTATTATATCTATGCATATACTCCTTTTGTTTTTTTTATAACACAATGCTACTAAAAGATTGTGTCAATTTTATGTTAAGACTTTGTTCATTGTGTGTTCTAACAGAAAATTTTGTATTAACAAGTGCGACATACTGACGCATCTTCTAAAATATTTATCATGTTCTATTATAATCATAAAAATTTTTCTATATTAATTATATATAAATGATTAGGGTTATTAATCATATCACCATTACAATTTCTAATTATATATATTAACTCTTAAAATATTTATAGTCAAACTCTACAACTTTCCATTTAACTTTTATCTTACATCTCTTCGCATAATCTATCGCCTCGTTTAAGAGATTAAAGATTTCATTAGTATATAATTTATATCTATGATTATCTTTAATTAAAATTATATACATAATTAGAAAGACCTACTATCAAATTCTGCTGTACACTCTTGGCAATAAAAGAATGGTCTATAATCTTCATCAAATATATCACCTGTTGTTATAGTTGATACATCTTTTAAACCATCACTCCAAACTTTTATCTTCCACTTACCATCTTCGTTCATAGTATAGATATGACTTACCCAACTTGCTCTATCTACGTCAGGATAGTATTCTAACTTTTTACTTTCACAATGTGGACACTTCATTTCTTATCCTCCTTTTATATATTATCTAAACTTTTCTCTTAATCTTTTTTGTCTTTTAGTATTAGCAATACCCTCTTTCTTTTTTCTTCTTCGTTTAGCTGAGGGCTTTTCATATACTTGCTTTGCTCTATACTCTCTTAACAACCCACTCTTTAATACTTTTCTTTTGAACACTCTTAATGCTTGTTCAATATTATTATCTTTAACTATTACTTCTATTGTCATATTAAAATACTCCTAATATAACTAACATACAATAAATAAAAAGCATAAACCCTAAATTTATTATCGCTAAATTCCAACTCATATATCCTCCTTTAAAATACTTTTTGTTCTTTTAAATTTATATCAAACAACTTACTTAAAAGAAACATATCACTCTTCGTTAAAACTTTCTTTGTATTCCCTTTAAGTTTTACCAAAGTTTGAGAAAGTTCACAGACAGGGTAATAAAAATCTGTACCATGTTTGTTCTGTCTATCAACTACTATCTTTATTTGTTCACTCATTATACCTCCTTTGTTCTTGTTTAGTTCTCCAAATACAACCCATCATCTTTTGGCTTTGTATCGTGGATAACTATATCTAACAAGGTGTCCACCCTATTAGATAATTCTGTAAAGTCCTCAAAGATTATCTCTTCTTTATCTAAAGTCTTTAACTTTAATTTATGTATTACTTCGTGTAATTTTTTTAATTTAATTTTTAATTTTAATTTATTCATAGTTAACAAACCTTATACTATTTTGTGCATGAAGTAAATCATTATGATTATTTTTTAATTCATCCATTTCTTTTTGATAGTCGCTTATCTTTTTCTCTATGTAATACTCATGGGCTTTTACTTTAACATACTCTCTTTGAGTATATGCCTTATCCCATGCCTTACCCTTATCAGATTGCCTCCATCTTAATCTTGCTCTCTTCCTACTCGCATGATACTTATGCATATTATATTGTAGTCCTTGATGTATCTATCTCAAATTTAAATGGTTCACAACCATCTTCACCAAGAATACCAAAGTCAAACCAATCTATAAAGTTATTTAGATGTTCATGTTTATCTATATAAGGTTCGTTATAGTACTCTTTACCCACCCTTATGAATAATTCTTTTACATCTTCATCATTTAAGTGAGCATCATAATACACAGCAACATCAGAAGTTTTAAATGCTCGTCTTACTGCTAATGCTAATGCACACGATTGAATACAACCTTGTACACCCTCGTCTATATCTTTTTGTTTTACATTTACTTTCATACTAACTCCTCCTTAATATATTTCTTTGCTGATTTAATAGACTTAAATTCACCACAAACCATGTCAACAAAGTCTTTAGTCCATATTGTATAGTAATATGATTTACCATTATTAAAATAATTTATACAAATACAAAAGTTTTTATATTCTATATCAATCATTAACTCCACCTTCCTAATTTCTTTTTTCTACCTACCTTTAACTTTATTATGCTTAATAATCTATGCCCTTTTTTATTTACATAATAAACTTTTGCTATCTTTAACTTATCATATTTATTTTGAAAAGATTTAACAGCTTTCTTTAAAGACATAGACTTTATATCTTCAACTGTATTATCTGCTAATACAAACTGATAAACTTTTTCTTTAGCTATCTTACTTTCTTTATTTATTAGTCTACTATCTGTTTTCATATTAACTCTTCCACCATATTATTATTATACCAATCATAAACAATATACCATAGTCTAGTATTGGATTTGTTGTGAATAAAAATATTTCTTCGTACATATTATTTTCTCCAACCATTTAACTCATCTCTTCTCTTCATAGCTTCTCTTCTATCTTGCTCTTCATATCTTTCTATAAATAATTTTCTAATTAAATTATAAATAGTATATGCAAAGTTTCTAGTTATTATCATAGTTATCCTCCATTGTGTTAAGGTTATCATAATAATCTAGAGTAGGTTTTGGCTCAATTACTTTACCTGTATCTAAATTATTTCTTCCTTCGTCTATCTTAAAAAAACTATTAAAGTTATTTAAGATTTCTTTTTCTTTTTTAGTTAGCTTTCTCATGCTTACTCCTATCCTCCTGTCCCATTGTTATTTATTTAACACTTGGTATTGCACTCATTAATAAAGTTTTCAATGCTGGATTTAAAGGTGTTTTAACTTTTCCTTTATCTAGCTTTTCAACTTTAGTTAATAGAGTTTCAAGTTGTTGAACACAAGTCTTAAAGAAAACATCATTCATATTTTTAGTTTCTTTATATGTTTGTATATTTTTTCTTATAGATTGTTTCAAAAAGTTTAACTCATTTGAATTAACTTTTAAAGAATAATTTTTATTCATTTCATAATCACTACTCCTTTACAATTAAAGTTTAATAACATATTATCTACGTGTACCATACTCATGTGGCACAATTAAGTTTAAATTGTGGCAACAATAAGTATTTTATTATGTGACATAAATGTCACACAACCTATAAGTGTGCAACCTATGGTTGTACTATCTTTTTCTATTTTGAAAGTCAATAGCTTCATCAACTCCCTTTATTCCTAAATAGCTTAACAAAGCTATGATAAGAATTCCTACTCCTAAAAATATGTATTCCATTTCAACTCCTAGTTGTTATTGTTATACAAGATTTTCTTCGCTAAATGTAATTCCTGTATCTTGTAGTTGTTGTCTTGCTTTTGTTTCTTTTTTACATCTTTTACAATAGCAATTTATATCATACTCATATTTACTTTCATCAAGTTTCATAAAGCCCATATCAATTAGTTCTTTTATTGATGGCTCTTCTGCAAACTCATGAATAGTTTTTTCTTTTTTAAATAATCTTTTACCTTTATTATCTAAAAACATATTCAACCTCCAGTTGTTATACACTTATTATTTTAAACTTATATGATTTATACCTATCTTGATTTTTATAAGCTTTATTAATCATATAATCTTTATTCTTTTTTAAAGACTTTTTATCTTTAAAATAACAAAATAGTTCTAAAGTTTCAAGTTCTTTTTTACTATTTTGAATTCCTCCATATAAAGCATATTGATATTTATATGGTCTATTTTCATACTGCCATTTTGACATTACTTTTATACTCATGTTTCAACCTCCAGTTGTGTTATTTATTCACATAAACAAGCATCAGCATAATTCATTGGTTGTATTTGACTACCAATATTATTATAAGCTGTATCAGGGTATTTATTTAAAAAATCTTCTTTATTTAAATAAGTTGCCTGTGCTGATACTATTCTTAAATTTTCATTAATGGTATATAATTCATTAATGAAGTCCCTGTATCCATGCCAACATATTGCATTTATTTTACGAGGGCTTCCATCTTTATTATTATAAAAACCAGTTCTTTGATAGTTTTTATTTTCTTTTTTCTTATTTAACTTAACTCTAAAACAATTTTTAGAAATACTATTAAAATCAATATCAATATTTAATTTCAATTTTATTTCATTTAGTATTGTTTCAAAGTTAGTTATATTTTTTGTATTATATATTTTCATATAACCACCTTTTACAATTATTATTTTTATACCATAGCATAGAATTGTGGCTAAATTATGGCAACTATATTATTTATTTAATATAATTCTTTAGGTTGTATTATTTATATCCTAATCTATCAGCATTAACAGGGCTTTTTTCATCTTTTATTAATGCTCTTATATATTTTCTTATTTTCACTTTCTCATCTTCATGTAGATAAGCCATGATTTTACTAAAAGCGAACCATTGATTATCAATATCTCTTATTTCTCTGTATAATCGTTCAACTTTCATTGAGGATATTTCTTTTTTATCAAACATCTTTTTACTCCTTTTAGTTGTACTCGTCTTGGTTGTATTTACTTTTTTGCTTCAAGTGTTGCAATTCTTTTTTCAAGTTGCGACATTTGTTGTATTACGTCAACTTCTATTTTCTTACATCTTTTAGTGATTAATTGAACTATTTCAATCAATGCTTGTATTTTTTCTTTATTACTCATAGTTGTACTCCTTTAGGTTGTATTTTATCTGTGTCCGAGTTTTACTAATCTTAAGCTAAAACCTCTAGCCACAGCTTCGTTATTGTTAGCATATCTTTTATTACAAGTAGGAATTGAAACAACTCCAAGTTGCACTAAATAATTATGCTTGGCAATTTGTCCAGTTAACTCATCTAACTTACTCAAATGAGTTGGTTGAAGTTCTTGCCATGCTTTTTTATTATATTTATATTTTTGCATATAAAAACCATTATGCACATAATTGTGGCGATTTGATGGCAGGTATAAAAATAAATTCACTTTATACGTGCATCGCCCAGTTGATTAAATTTTGGTGATATTATGCTAGAAATATGGCAGGATTTAGACACGATTAAATGTGGCTAAAAGTGGTGTTAATTGTGTTATAATTGAGATTCTATTGAGGGTTGAAAAGATATCTTTTATATACTTAAAAGATACCTACAGATTGTCAACCAATAGTTGTACAACTTGAGATTGTTAGGGATAACTAGAGGTTGTGCAAGGATAAGTTGAATTGCGAGTGATTCTCATTATTAACTAGATACCCCTATATGGTACTGGGTGGGGTGTGTGGGTATGTATATACTACTTATACATTTTTAGGTAGTTTAGATGTAAACTAGATAGACTCGCCCTGCTTTAAAGACCAGCTTAAGACTGAGCTAGATAGCTGGACTGTCCCAGAGGTATCTCTTAGATGCTTCACCCCCTGGAGGGCAGTTACCTTAGTATACACACGATTCTTACATTTGTCAACGTCTACTAGAAATAAATTTTAAATCGTGTTGTCAACTAGCTGTAAACTTGTTATACTAGATTATATGAATACAAGTTTTCTACCTTCATTAGATAATAAAAGGAAGTTGACAGAACAACAACAAACATTTCTTTCAACTCTTGCAACATCAGCTAAAGGTGATATAAATAAAGCTTTGAATATTGCAGGGTATAAAGAGACTTCATACTACAATGTCATTCAAAGTTTAAAGGATGAGATTATAGATGTCGCCACAAAGATTCTAGCAAAGTCAGCACCACAAGCCTCTCAGAAATTAGTTGAGATACTTAATAGTGATGACCCTATCCCACAGGTCAATGCAAAACTCCAAGCAGCCCAGACCTTGTTGGATAGAGTGGGTGTTGCCAAACGTGATAAGTTGGATGTTACCCATACAGCTACAAGTGGTATTTTTCTGTTACCTGAAAAGAAAACTCTAATTGATGGAGAAGCAGAAGAGGTTGAAATAATACATGAGAAAAAGGAATAGTTCTACTATACCCTTTGGTTATAAGTTATCAGAAGATAACAAAACATTAGAGAAAGTTGATAAAGAACTTTCATCTTTAAATGAAATGAAAGATGGTGTCAAATCAGGAGCTTTCTCTTTAAGAGGAGCAGTTGAGATTTTAGAACACCAAACTGGTCGCAAGTTATCTCCTATGGGTTTAAAGAAAATCATAGACAGAGATAGCTTTGAAAAGCCAAAAGGATTGTTAAGTAGAAATGACGAGACAGTATAATTATAGCTTTGAACAAAAAGCAAAGATAGCATCCAGAAAAGCAGTTAAAGAAAAAGAAAAAGAAATTAAAAGACTGCGTAAGAATTTAGAAAATAAGACGACAAGACTTAAAGCTAAGAAAGAAGCTTTAACGATTGTACATAAAGCAGAGACTGATTCAAAGAGTAAATCAGGAACTGTGATGGATGAAGGTCAATACAAGGTATTACCTAAACCAGTAAAAGATTTATTAGAAAAAGAAAAAGACAGAATAGTATTCAAACCTAATGATGGTCCTCAAACAGAATTCTTAGCTGCACCAGAGCAGGATGTTTTGTACGGAGGAGCAGCAGGTGGAGGTAAGTCCTACGCCATGCTAGTTGACCCATTAAGGTTCATGCACATTAAAGAACATAGAGCTTTGTTATTAAGAAAGTCTATGCCTGAACTAAGAGAATTAATTGACAAATCTAGAGAACTCTATCCTAAAGCCTTTATAGGTTGTAAGTTTAGAGAAGTCGAAAAGATTTGGAAATTTCCTTCAGGAGCAACATTGGAGTTCGGTTATCTGGACAGAGATGCTGATGTGTATAGATACCAAGGTCAATCATATACCTGGATAGGGATTGACGAACTCACTCAGTATCCAACAGAATTCCCACTCCAATATTTGCAGTCACGATTGAGAACAACTAATCAAAAAATAAAATGCTACATTCGGTGCACAGCAAACCCTGGAGGTGTCGGAGGAAACTGGGTTAAGAAAAGGTATCTAGACCCAGCACCTCCTAATGAAAGCTTTAAAGGAGTAGATAAAATATCAAGGAAATTCATACCAGCTAGACTGGATGATAATCCTTATTTAGCTTTAGATGGTAAGTACCAACAGATGTTGGAATCATTACCACCAGTACAAAGAAAGCAATTACTTGATGGTAATTGGGATGTTTCACAAGGAGCAGCGTTTGTTGAATTTGAATATGACAAACATTGTGTAGCTCCATATGAAATTCCTAAACATTGGCAAAGAATAAAAGGCATTGACTATGGCTATGCAGCAGAGTCTGCAGTTATATGGGCAGCCTTAGACCCTACAGATGAAACCTTAATTATTTATAGAGAACTTTATCAAAAAGGTTTAACAGGAGAAGACTTAGCTAAACTTATTTTTCAATATGAAAAAGAAGATAAGCTTTCTCCACAAGGAGTTTTAGATAGTGCAGCTTGGGCAAGGACTGGCACAACAGGTCCGACTGTAGGTGAAGTCTTAACTAAAGCTGGACATAAACTTAGAAGAGCTGATAAGAATAGAATACAAGGTAAAATACAAATCCATGAACGATTAAAAATAAATGAGAAAGGAAGACCAAGAATGATTATATTTAAGAACTGTCCTAATTTAATTAGAGAATTACAATCTATACCAGTAGACCCAAACAAACCTGAAGATGTAGATACTAAAGCTTCGGACCATGCTTATGATGCATTAAGATATTTAATTATGTCTAGACCTAGAAATTTAAATACTTATGAACAAATGCGTCAAGTAAAAAGATGGACTCCAGCAGATAGGGTATTTGGTTACTAATGTATAAAATATTAATACTAGCTTATTTAATTGGCAGCGACCCAGTTATAACCCAGCAGAATTTTGAAATGCAAGGATGGTATAAAACTATGGATGAATGTCGTACTGAATTATTAAGTCAACATCCTGACCAAACTTATCAAGTTATGAGAGAGTTTGTAACCGATACTAATTTTAAATTTGATTGGTTAGTTGCAGGATGTACCAATGAAGAAACAGGTGAGAAGTTTGTAATCTATCCTACTTATCCAAAAGGAAAGCCTGATGAATTAGAAGGATTAGAATTTGAATTAAAAGATATAATGATATAATGCATTTTCCAGAAGAAGTCTTTTTATTTTTAATGTTTATCTTTATTACCTTATATCTTATATTTAAAGTAATTCATTTTATTTAATATGCCTATATATACTTTTAGAAATAAACTTACTAATGAACGATATGATAAGATAATGACTTATGAAGAGCTTATCGAATATATTAAAGACCCTAATATTGAACAAGAATATAAACTTAATATGTTTAGATATTCAGATAATAATGGAATTAAAGACCAGGAAACAGATTGGATGAGAGACCCTGAAGTAAAAGGTAATGGTGCTTTCAAACCTTATGGTAAAGTTAAGACTGCAGATGATAATAATAATTTTAAAGTAATGAAAGATAAGAAGCATTTTAGTGAAACGTAGAAAAATTAAAATAAATTGTAAAGCTAAAAGAGAAATTGATAAGTATCCTCTTGTTGAAGTCCATTGGTATGATATTGTTTCAGATTCAAATTGGCAAAGTATATCAGCTTGTAAGAAAGCAAAGCTTCCTCCTTGTGTAACTAAAGGACATCTACTCTCACAAAAGAAAGGTTTAACAAGGATTTTTGGTGATTACTCCCTATCAGAAAAGGAAGAGGGGTCTATAGATGAGATTGCAAATACAACTATAATACCTACATCAGTTATCATTGAAATCAAAAAGATTGTTGACAAACGACATTAATAAGTGTATTATTATATAGTATAGAGGTATTTTATATATGGCGTTATTACCAAGTGCTCAAAGGGACCAAGACCTATTAGCACAAAGAAATGAAAATGTACAAGAAGATATAAACCTTCTTGTAGCTATGATAGATAAGAAATTCTCAGCTTGTAAAGATTCAAGACAAGATGATGAAAGTAGATGGTTACAATCTTATCATAACTATCGTGGAAAATATTATAAGAATATTCATTTTACTGAACATGAGAAATCTAGAGTTTTTGTTAAAGT
>VTLG01003427.1_pt1 | contig 12622 bp, 18 predicted proteins | sample 4694571 | NCBI WGS metagenome assembly VTLG01 (sample SAMN12604809, study PRJNA352737) | marine metagenome | biome: ENVO:00000447; feature: ENVO:00000209|ENVO:00000569|ENVO:01000036; material: ENVO:00002151; isolation source: viral sequences binned using virsorter ... | reverse complement strand
TCCGCGGTAGGGAATCTGGGCGGAAAGCTGGACACCCAGCTTTTCTAGATCCGCCATCAACCGCGGCAGCCAATTCGTACCGGGCTTCCTGCCCTGGTATTTGCGTGGTTCTTCGCTGCAAGGGGGGGGTGGGATTTTATAGTTTTGGGAATGTGTCCTGAACCCAGCGCGTCTGCCAGTTCCGCCACATCCGCAAAATACAAAAACACCCCGGAAACAGCGTAAAACCTTCCGTTACCGCGGTTTGGGGATCTTACAAGTTGTACAAGTTTGTGTAAAGGTGTGCCGCCCATCGGCTGGAGAATGGGTTAGAAAGCTGGAGAAAGCTGGACGAAAGCTGGACGGCTGGCAGCGAATCGGGCATCATTCCAGCACCGCGCCGCATAGCAAGGGCGGCCACGCTCGACACAGTTGATGAGGGGCGCGGAGCGCGGCCTGTGGTGGTCACCAGGCCGCCGCTTTTTTCTTCTGCTCAGCCCGCCCGCCGCCACTTGGGCCGCCCTCTACGGCGCTTCGTCTTCACCTTACGGCGCTTCCGTCTGCGGTCTTCGGCAACCACGTCTTGGCAGAGCTGAACGAACTCTTCCAGGAGGAGATTAGCTTTGCTGTGGTTTGCCTGCCGGGTGACAAGTCGCATGTTGCTGGCGTCCTGGGAACCGCCGCGGCTCAGAGGAACAAGATGATCGCAAGACACGTTGGCCGGGGTCAAAGGCCGGCCCGTCAGGTAGCAGCGGTGCCGCTGCCGCTTCAAGATCGTTTCGAGCTGTTGGCGGGATACGCTCACTCGCGGTTCATCTCCCGCGTCAGGGAGGCCCGGCGCAGCGAGTCCAGGGCCCGGGACCATTCGTTGTGACTATTGCGGTGCTTGGCCTGGTTCCTGGCCAGACGTGCCAGGACGGGCCGCCAGACATCGGCTCGGCTCCGGCTGGCCAGCGTCTGCAATCGGTAATCCCAGCAGCCGGGGCGCTGCCGCCGCTGGCGGTTCCAGACCTGCCGCCGGATACGGTCGAACGCTTCCGGCCAGGTCTTCGTTTCGGCTATTGTGTGAACGTCGCCCATCCCAGCCTTACCAAACATCGTGTCAAATCGTCTGCCCAGTCCTGGAGTAGTTCCGCGTTGTCGAGGTCGGTCCGGGCCAGCTGCAGGCAGTGGAAAAGAACCTGCCGAATCACCGCCGCTCCGGCTGCCCGATCGCCACCGCGCCGAACGTGCCCCACGCCGGCCAGATAACAGAGCGCCGCGCCACTGGCCGCGAACGTAGTTACCCAGGTCTCCGAGGAGCTGAAGCAGGCCGCGTGTGCCAATTCGTGCAATTGGGTCTCCGCTCTCTGTTTCCCGCGTAGTTTCCTGCAGACTTTGATTTGCCGTTTGGGCTCGGCCACACAAAGCCCGTCCACCGGCTGGCCTTCCCAGGTGATCCGCCGGGGCTCGCTGTAGTCCCAGTAATGGCCGGCCAGGTGCAGCCTCACGGGTGTGCCTTCTCAATTACTTCTGTTAACTGCCTGACGTTTTCCGCTAGCATCTTGATCGAGAACCGCAGTTCCGATTGATGTTCCCGCAGAGCCTGGATTTCTTCGCCCTGTGCTCGCACGTTCTGGTCGATCTGCTGTGGGTGGACCGCCCCCCAGCCCTGCAGGGCCACCAGCGCGCCTAACAGGCCCAGGATAGAATTCTGCTGTAGTTTATTTTGGCTTGGGTCGGTCATCGTCTTCACGCTCCAGTTTTGGCCGGCAGGGTAAACAAATCGAGAATTCCCGCAGGTCTTCGCCGGGCCATTTGTCAAGCTGGAACTCGTCAACCAGCTCACCGCATTCTGTACACTTCAGGTAATAGACCACGCTCGCACCTGTTGTTAAAACCACACCGGGGGGGCCGTGGCATGGCGAGACCTCTGGGAAAGCCTCTACCCCCGATGCGGGTTGTTTGCGTTGTTAACTCCCCATTGTCCTGATCGCGTGCAGCTGCCGGGCCTGGATTTCAAACGCTCCGATATTCATGGCCGCTGCCAGATCCTGGGCAGCCCTGGCCGTCTCCAGCACCACAACGGAGCGCCCTTGATCGTCGCTCACGGTGTGCCGCCCGTCGTGGTCCTGGGAGGGTGTGTAGGGTCCGTCCATACCACCTATTATCCGGATTTCTGGGCCCCTCTAAAAGGAAAGATTTTGTTGAGTGCCTTACGCCGTTTCGCACAGCCTCCACAAGGCTTTATTCCAACTGCCTTCGTTATCTTCGCCACTGTGTCACCTAGTCCCCGGCTCTTGCCAACCTCGTAGCGAACCCCGCAGACACACCGCAGCGGGAAATCCTCGGGGGCCAAGTTGGCCTGTGTGCCGCATTGATCGCAGGTGAACATCTACAGCGCCCTTACCGTTACGGTTGTTCCTGTGGCACTACAGCCGCCGCTGGTACTTTGTAGGGTCAGGGTCTCATTGATCGCTGCGCAGTCCGGCTTATCACTTCCCAGAATCTTCTTCCAGGTGTGCTCCTCGACGCTGGAGCTGAACCAGCTACAGCTCTGCGTGTACTCCAGATAGTAGCCGTCCGAATCGTTGTGGCAGAGTGTCAGCGTACCACCGGCTGACGTGGCAGCGCACCCACAGAACCCAACGCTACCCCAACGGCAGCAGGAGAGCTGGCCGCGCGACGATAGCAGGTAGTTGCCACCGCTCTCGGCACAGGTGCCGCAGCTCCCCGACAGGGTCGGGTACGTCAACAACATGCTGGCCGGGCTGGTGCCGTCCACGCAGTGGGAACAGTCAGAACCGCCGCCGCTGTCGACCTGATCGCAGCTGCCGCAGGGCTGGCCGCTCTTCCCTGATGTGAAATCATCGAACCAGACCGGATAACTCCGGCCCGTCTCCGGGGATCCGTTGTCGTGATACCGCACACCCAAACCAGCGAACAGGGCAGAGCCCGCGCTGGTGTCTCCGGCTGATACGCGTTCACCGGCCGCGCTTGCGTAAAATTTATTCTTCCGCAGGCAGACCTCGAGCTGCGTCATTCCCTCGCCGCGGATATTGAAACCGGGCGTTACCTGACCCATACCGGGACCGACACTGATGCCGGTGGTATCGATATACCGCCAGCCGTTGTAGTAGGTCGCTCCGTTGTCGTTGGAAATGGCGAGCTTCGATTTGCCTGGGGCGTCCCAAAACTCAATCACGGCACACATCGAGCTGGTGCCGCATTCGTACCCCAAATAGAGCAGGGCCTTGGTCCCCTGTTGGCCTCGACATAAAACAGACGCGTATTGTTCCTTGCTCCTGGCATCGATCGGCACCAGGTGCTGCGTGTTGGCGTCCCCGGTGCCCACCAGGAACCCGTTAGAGATTTCCCAGGAGTTGGCGCAGACTTCCCACAGGCAGCCGATATCGTCAGCACCGGCCGCCTCGGTCCGTTCAAAATCGTCCGTACTGGCCTCGCACGGGCAATCACACGCCGGGCATTCGTTATCGTCCGTCTTGGAATCAGACCACGTGAAGGAATCGAAGTAGACCGCGTCGCTCCCCGATCCGCTGCCCAGCCCCGCGCCGACGCTGGGCGTCTGCGTCAACTCGGCATACAGGCAGGCCCCATCGACCGTTGCGTATATAGCCGCGTCGCTGAGATTGTCGTCTGGCTTAACGCATAACGTCAGGTCGTGCCACTGGTCCGGGTCCAGGTTGTCGAGCCTGCGGCGTTCCCCGATCCGGCTATCGGCAATAGCGGTTTTGTTGCGGATCTCCAGCCATCCGCAGCTGCCGCTGCTGTCGAACTCAACTTGAGCGTATATATAGATGATGCCTGACGACATCCCGCCGAGGAGCTTTACCGTCTTACGGTCCGGGCTTTTGAAACGGGTAGCCAGCTGCTGATAGAGCAGGCCCGTGGTTACTGCCTTGAGAACCGCGTTAGCCGAACTGGTGGAAAGCTGCCCGCCGCTAATTGACCACGTCCCAGACATCTGGGAATAGTTGCTGATGGTGTCGGTGGAGAAATCATCTTCAACACGTTCACAGCCGCAGCAGTCGCAGCCGGGTTGATCTTGTTTCCAGGGCATCGGCAATCACTCGCAAGGGACCACCAATAGCCACCACGTACCCCAGGCATCACGGCCGAAAATAGCGTAGGTGTCGTTGTCCACCTGCCCGCCAATGTTGTGGACGGTGATCGAAGAATCACCCGCCGGGGTGATCTGCTGCAGGTCGCCCGTTGCGCCGTTGATGTTGTAGATCTTCGCGGTCCCTGTGCCGGGTGTGCTACTGCTCAGGGCGCTTACGGTTGACGTAGTCTTGCCGCAGTACAGCTGGGGAGCCGCTGCCGCGCTCTGCCGCTTGGCCGTTAGCTGTTCGTGCAGGTTGCGCACCTGGAATGCCAGCCGCTGGTGGTCCCGCTGCAGCTTCTTAACGCTCTCATGATCGAACGTATACGCCGGCATAGTTGTCTAGCCCTGGATGTCCAACAACATTTTGACTCGGCCGGCCTTGAAGTAAACCGTAGCCGTGGCCGCGTCGGTAACCGCGGCCACCATGCGACAATCGAGCGTAGCCCCTGGCGTCAACGTGGTGCCAGTGATGACAAAGGCCTTGGTCGACATCGTGAGCGAATTACAGTCAGTCGCGGAGGTCGTCACGAGATCTGAGCCGCTGACGGCCCCTTCGTCATCTGACAGGTAGGCCGACATGTCAACCGTCATCGTGCCATCTGAAACCGCGGTGCCTGCTCCGCAGTGGATCGAGACCCGGCAGGATTGGCCGGCCACGAATTCAGGCGGGAGCTGGAATTGCCAGCGGGCGTATTGGGTAACCGTGGTGCCGCCAGCGTTGCTGCTAAGCAGGTAAGGGGATGCCGTGCCGTAGGTCGTGGAGCCGGCCAAGCCCAGATCGTCAGCCGTGGCAGTCGCCGGTAACAGGCTGGACAGCGCGTCATGAACCCGCATCTCTGTAAAGCTAACCCCGTATTCCTGTAGGTCCTGTTGGACGATCGAGGATCGGGAAATCCCGGGGACGATGTTCCCGCTTAACGTAATATCACCGGGAACAAAGATACTGCCCTGAAAGTCTGTGCGTGCCATAGCTAGTCCAATACAACTGGAATGAAATCGTTGAGGATCCGGAAGTCAACTTCCGGGTATATCGACCAAGTTACCCACACAGGCGGATCGCCCAGCTTGAGGGGCTGCCCATTTCCGTTCAATAGAATAGGTTCGGTAATCGGCATGCCGTTGGGGTCCATGATCCGGCGCTGGGCTGGCGTACCGGCTGCCCAGTTCGCCTCCACGAAATTGCCGCCCATCCCGTCCGGGTAATTGTCGCCACCGATCGCCGTCACGCCCTGATCCAAAACTTCGACACGGAAGCCGAACTCGTTATCGACTAGCATTTCGGTTGACATCCGCCACAGCGTCAGACCGTTCTTACGAACGATCGCACCGTTAACGCTGGAAATCTGGCAAGTAAAATCCAGGAACGTGGAAATCAGGATGGTGCCCTCGCCGTCAGGCTGGCCGCGTTCGTCTACTGTGTTGGGGTCCCGAATGTGGATGATAAACGGATTCTTATTGACCGCCCTAAACGCTTGATCCACCCAGCTGGGATACTTGTTACGGTAATAGCCGAACCTGTATAGCTGCTGCATGGCTGACCGTTCAAGCGGAGGGTCCAGCACAGCGAACGAACTATTGACGACCGCGTATTCCTCCCCAACTTCGAGGAAGTTGTGGGCAAATCCGCCGCGGTAGGTGGCCTTGGTAACCGGCCGCGTATAGTCGACAAAACTAACGTCACATGTCATCCGCCAATCCAGCGGATTATTACTGGCTTCGCCGTTTTCGGTTTCGCCCGTCTCTTCTTCTTCTTCGTCTGGTGTCTTGTAGTGGAACTCTACAGACCAGTGTTGCTGACTGTTCTCGGCCCGCTTCGGGGCGATCGAATCACACAGCGCCACCGGATCAACGTCATTGGCGAAGCTGTAGGAGGAATCCAGGTACGGTAGTGCCAGATCGTTGAACCTCGCATTGTCCCGGAAGAAATCAACAATCGTCTTGGTCTGGTCTAGGTGCGTGTCCGTCTCGACTCGGTAGGTTGCGGTATACTCGCGCCCCTGCTTCGTACTGCTGCCGGTCGATCCGGCCCAGGCCAGTGCAACGTTTGTTACGCTCATGGTGCTAGTGCCACCTGATTGATCTTCACGCCGGCATTCCCAGGCGCTGTGTTGGTCTTGATGTCCTCTAGCAACTTCCGCTGCCGCTCGGCTTCCCGTAGCAATTGCTTGCGTTGTTCGATCGCCATCCGGGCGGCTTCCCGCCCACGCTGGACCGCAGAGAATCCGGCCGTGCTGCCACGGGTAACCGCTCCCACGCCGGGCCGCATCTGGGCCAGCGCCGGCTCTACGATTCCCTGTAGTAGGTCGGTCTGTTGTTTCTTGATTTCCTGGACCGCTTCCGCGTTAACCTTGGCCACCTTGACCGCCTGTTTCTCTACGCTCTTGACCACGGCCGCCTGTTGGGGAGCCTTGCCGAACCAGGCGAACAAATCTTTCACGGCCACGATGATGTCTTTGAAAATGCCCAGTAGGTCCGTTAGCACCGGCATCAACACGATGCCGATTTCCTGCCACAGTCCTTCCATCGCTTTATCTAGTTCGTTTGTGGCGTCTTTGAAGGCCTGGAACTTGTCCGCGTTTTCCTCGGATATACCGTTAAGCTGGTTTCCCTTCTGCATCATCTTTTCTATAGACTCGGCTCCAGCGTTCATCGTGTTGACCAGCGCCACCCCCTCGCTGTCAAACAGCTTGAAGGCGAGCCGCAGTTTTTCGCTGGGCTGCTGTACGCTTTTCATCGCCCGCGTAACTTCAAGGAACGCCTTGTCCGGTGACATCTGCGCCAACTGCTGCGCGTCCAGCCCCAGTTGCTTGATTGCGTCTTTCGCCTCCCCCGATCCCTGGGCCGCTTCGGCCAGTCTGCGCGTCATCCGCTGTAGTGCCATGTCCATCGTGTTAGCACTAACGCCCGTCTGCTCCCCGGCAAACCGCAGCCCGTTCAGGGCGTTGATCGTCATTCCCAACTTCTGGGACGTCTTGGCCAAGCTGTCGATTCGGTCGACAGCGTCCCCGATCCCCTGGGCCGCCTTGCGAATTCCCCACATAGCCGCGGCAGCCGCTGCCAGTTGTGGGACCATGCGAGCCAGGCCAGCCGCGCCACCCGCTCCCAACAGTCCACCCATCAGGCCACCGCCACCGCCACCGGCCGCCAGGTTACCGCGTAGCTTCTTCGCGGATCTGTTGACCTTCTCGAAACCCTTAGTCACCGCCATCGTGTTGGCGCTGACCTGAATCGATAATTTACTGACTGCTTTGGCCATTGTGCTCTGCGTTGTAGGCTTTGATTCGTGCTAGTGCGGCTGCCTTATCCCATCCGCTGCTTTCGTCTTCCCAGTACGGCCAGTCTCCCTGCGGTAACTTCGTGTGCTTGTCGCTGTACGGTGCCAGGCTAACCATGGTATGAGCGATGCCCCGGGCGTCTGCTCGCCGTTCGCCCCAGGGTTGCTGTTCGTAGCGGGCCAGCCAGTCTGTAAACTGCTCCCAGCTCAACGGGCCAACCGGCTGTAACAGGTAATCCGGGTGGGCAAATCCCAGGTGTTCGCATAGAGAAAACGCGAACTCCAACCAGGTGCTTTGTTCTAGTTGTTTTTTTTTGCGTCCTCCTCCTCGACCGTTCCCAGGTCGTGCAGTGCCATGGCTTCATTACCAACCCGGCTTAACAGCGGTAACGATTCGTGCTTTAGGAACTCCCGGCCGTCTTCGGAATCGAACGGCCGTTCTCCGCTCTCGGCCACCACGGACCGGGAAAGCAGAGAAACAATCGCCGCGATTCCCTTGGCCTGATCGTTCCCGTCTCCTAACGTTTCAAACTCCGCAGCCACTGCCAGCTGCTCCCGTGCCGTCAGCCGGTCGAGAATCACAGCGCCGCCCCATTCGGGAACGTCGATCGTGATCCGCGTTGGCCGTTTTTCCTTCAGCTCTCCCAGAGATAACATTGTTTGCCACTCCTCCTGTTAAGACGTGGTAATCGCTCCCTGCCGGCCGAGTGTGACTGTCCGGCTGATGATGCTGGAGTTGTCCATCTCGGCCTCTGTGATATCCATTACGATCGCATTGAAAGTTTTGGTTTGGGTGGCCGTGGTCGTGCCATCCCCATCGGGCTTGGGCGGGTAGACCAATGCCCAGGCGCTGGTGGTTTGGTTTGCCTGTAGCGTATTAATGGCTTCTTGGTCTGAATCGCCCGGCTCGTAGAGCTGCGTGAATTCAATTTCGTCTTCTGCGTACACCCCGGGCAGGCTGGTCTTGATTGTGCTGGACAAATCGTCGCTCTCCACCCGTTCCCGAATGTTGTTCGGTGGCGTCACGCTGCGAACTTCGCCCACGGCCGTGCTGCCGTATTTCACGATGGCCCCATAGGCCGCCATTTTCTGTGCCATGTTAAATCTCCTGTCTATGTTGGGCTGTGGCCTATTACTTGAAAACTAAGCGCGGCCACGTGCCGGCCGCCATCTCCATCACCTCTGGGGATGTAATCGTCTGTCTGGTCGGTTACGAAAACCGCCTGTGCTGTCCCGCCGCCGAAGTCTCCCGGGCCACTGCCGTGCAGCGCTCGCAGGTCGTCGGCCAGGTCTAACGCGTTGTCGATGTCGGTGCTGACCGCTTCCACGTTCAGGAACTCCACCCAGGGCCGCTCACCGGCTGCCATGGTCAGCGTATCTTCGCGCTCGATGTTCGCCCGCTCGTACCAGATGTAGTCACTCAGCGCCGCGCCCTCTTCCTGCTGTACCTCGTTCTGATACACACGGGTGCTAACGCGCGCCGCAATGTCGGAACTAGCAAGAAGGAACGTCCGGAAATCTTCGCCCAGGCTGGCCATTACTTGGCACCTCCTGCAGACTTCCGGGCCACCTTCAACACGGCCGCGGTTACTTCCGCGTTGAACTTCTTCTTGAATTCCGCCAGGCATTGGTTGCGGGTGAGAATGGCCGCTTTGATCATGAACCGCTTGCCGCTGGTGCCGGGGTGGTCAACTTCTTTCTTGTAATTAATGCGCCCAAATTGTTTCCACACAAGGCTGCCCTGGTCCTTGCCCGTGAACGCTGACAGCTCCGCTTGGCTATGCTTGATCTTGTGGGCCTTCACCGGCTGGTCTACCAGATGCAGGGGCGGTGCCACGCCACGGCCTGACAGGCCACCGCGGCCAGCTGCGCCCTTGGCCTTTTCGGCTGCCTTCTCAAACGCTTTGGTCATGTCCCCTTCGCGTTGGCCAACCACACCAACCAGAATCCCGCCCTTGCGGTAACTCTTCACCCGGTGCGTGATCGATCGACGCAGGAGGCCTGTATTGCGTGGCACGAGCTTCCGCACCATCTTCACCGCCGGCCGAACTGATGCGTTGACCGCTTTGCGTGTTACGCTTCGCTTTAACTTGTCGTCAAGTGCCAGGAAGGCCCGCTGGCTTTCCTTGACTCCGTCGAGCCTGAACGTGATTCGGTCTTGGCCGAACTTCGCACCGCCCAGGCCAACCGGGTCAAATCCTCCGCGCTGTTTCGGGCTGCGTCCCATGGTCAGACGTCCTCCTTGCAGAGGATTAATAGAACCCGGTTCAGCTGGTCGACGTTGTTGATATGGACGAAGTTGAAAATCTTGTCTTCAAACTTGAACCGCATGCGAACATCAAGCCCGCTGTGGTATCGGATCGTGATCCGGTGCGAACAGATTCCGGCCAGCTGGTGGGCCTGGATCACCTCGTCACCGCTGAGAGTCTCGATACTCCCGCGGACCGTGGCCACGTCAGACCAATCGCCTGTACGCTCCCCACGCGTTCCAGTCCCGCTGGGCGGTTCCTGGATCTTCAACACGTGCCGGAGCGTTCCGGTGTTGAACTTGTCGAGCACCTTAGCCATAGGCGATTTGTGCTCCTACACAGCTCATCTCCGCATCCAGCTGGGCTAAGAACTCTTCCCGCATCGATGCAGATCGCTGGTTGTAGACGCCGTCGCAGTAGTCCTTGATGGCCTGCCGCACCAGGTACGGGACCGCGGCCTGCGTCGCATGGCCGCAAGTGTGCGTAATCGTCACGGCCGTATACTGGGCCACGCTGTACAGGCTGGGCCAGCTGACACTCTTGGCCGGTACAATCCGGGCATAGATGCCCTGAGCCGCTACCAGATACTGACTAGCCGCCAGGGTCTGACTGGCTCCGGCCGCGTCCAGGTAGTTGATGGAGCTGACCGCGCCGAACGGTGGCCGGGCCACCTGTATAGCACCTTCGATCACGTAACGCTCATCGGTCCATGAGTCCAGGTGCAGTTCCCAAGTCTGGGACATGATCGCGCACTTGAATCGGGACTCCAGAAACCCAGCAGCCTGAAAGATCAGGCGCTGGATCAAGGAGTCATCATCTGTTGAGGTGACGTAAAGGTAATCCTTAACCTCATCCAGACTGACTGCCAGCTGCGTTGGCTGTACGGTTTGTACGTGCACGCTTCACCCGCTTCCGTTTGGGCTTCGGTTGTGTAGGCTCCGGCTGCGTGTCTTCAGGACCATCAGCGGGCGTGGCAAAATTCCGAAGGATCAGAATCTCGCCAACGCCGCGCCCGATTTCATAAGTCCGTCCGGCCCGCATACCGAACCAGTCATTCTGCAACTTCACGTACATGCGTTAGCTCGCTGCGAGTTTAAGGCCGATGTAGGATCCGGGATCCGCTCCGGAGCCCTGGTCGAAGTTGACCAGGTCATATCGAGAGGTCACGCGAATCGCGAGAGAATCTTGGTTGAACGCGTAGTCCTGGCTGCTGGCAATCTCGATCCCTTGACGGTCTGCGAGTACCGAACCCATAGCGAAATTTCCGAAGAACAGCGCGAACTCTGATACGGCCTCAGTGAAATTATCCGTGAACCAGATCGGATATCCGAAGAGCTGAGCACCTGTGCCATCGGTCGTTTCTGCTAGAGTTGTCCCACCTTGGGCAAACAGCAAACGCTGCACTCCTTTCGCGAACATCGCCCGAGACATAATCCAGGACGCGCCGCTGTGGTACTTGTCGGGCAGTGTACCGGCTACGGTGTTGAGTTCCGCCAGGGTAACGGCAGCGTAGGTGGTGCCGGCTGCGTCGACAGTGCCGCCAGCGCTCGGGCCGTTTTTCAATCCCGAAACCCCTCCAAATCCCGCCGCGCCTGTTCCTGAGATAAATTCTGTGTCTTCGCGCAAGCCCAACTCGTAGCCTGCTCGGCTGGCTACTTTGTCGGCCATGTTGACCACGCTATCCGCCATGAGCTGGTTTGAAATAAGCGTGAGCACTGCGCGACGCTTGATCGTGCATGCCACATTGCCCCAGGTGGTATCGCTTTCGGTAATCGCATCGGCCTGATCTGGGTATTGAACAGTTTGCCCGGCCGTCAATCGAGGGATTGAAAGCGAGTCGCTGGAAGCGGGCCAGACGTCACATACTCGGCGAGCCACACCAATCGCGTTCCTAGCTTCAATCACGCCATCCGCTACGGGATCTGGCACGGTGTATCCGCCACCGCTCGCCACGTCGCCGGTCTGGGCTCCCCTGAATCCAACGCCCCGATCCTGGCACCATTGCTGGGCCTTGGCATCTTTCAGGAACACGGCTTTGAGCCACATTCCAGCCTTGTAGGCGCTCTCTTCGCTTTTGAAGGCCTTAAGCGGTCCGGTGTTGTGGAATCCCAGAGACCGGATGCTGTATTCCTCTTCGGGCTTCGCTGCCGCCTCCACTGCTTCCGGCTTGTTGGCCGGCTTGGACATGGCCAGCTGCAGGGCTTCCAATCGCTCGCTGCGGTATAGTTTCTTGTACAGGCCTGTGCTTTGCTCGCCCTTGTCTTCGCCGATCTCGGCCAACAGGGCGTCGAACTGCGTCTGGTCCTGGTCGGTCAGCTCTCGGCTTTCCTCTTCTGCCAGGGCAACGATTGCTTGGGCTTCGGTGTGCTTCTCAGAAATCTTCTCGCGAATCTGCAGCGGGTTCATGCTGTGCTCCGGGTATCGCCGGCAACACGGCAGCGCAAAGAAATACGGCGGGAATCGCCGGCCAGGTGTGGAAGTCTGGTCGGTGATCCGCGCCGCAACACGGGCTTCGCAGATCCGCCCGAGTGACACTCAGGGCGTTGTTTGAGTTGTGCTATTAAACTTACGGATTACTAGTAAACAGTCAAGACAATTTCGGGTCCATCCGTAGCCGCGCCGCTGCCTGACTGCGTCTGGCGTAGCTGGCAGCCTCTGCCGGCTGCGTGGTCTCCTCGGGTCTGACGATCCGTTGGGACTGCAACAGGTGACGCGGGGTGTTCTTGTACCGGCCATCTGGAACGTAACAGGCCGCGATTGCTGGAGCCGCGTCAGCTATGCCATCGGCAAAGCCAAAGCCCACCGCCTCCGAGGCTGTAAACCACGTCTCCGCATCCATCCACGCCCGGATCTGATCTTCTCCCACGTCGACGCGCGAAGCGTAGGCGCTGACTATTCCATCGTCGATTGCCCTCAACGTGGTTTGCATCCGCTGCAGCCCCTCGGCCGCTTCGTCCATCGCTCGGGCATCACCAGCCACTGCCACCGATGTCCAGGAGTTGTGAATCATCAACA
>VTLG01002028.1_pt1 | contig 12627 bp, 20 predicted proteins | sample 4694571 | NCBI WGS metagenome assembly VTLG01 (sample SAMN12604809, study PRJNA352737) | marine metagenome | biome: ENVO:00000447; feature: ENVO:00000209|ENVO:00000569|ENVO:01000036; material: ENVO:00002151; isolation source: viral sequences binned using virsorter ... | reverse complement strand
TCCAAATCGAGCGTGATGCTAACGCAATCGCACAAAGAACTCGTCGCGGAAAGGGTAACATCATCATGACATCTGCTGATGTTGCTTCTGCCCTAACAATGGCTGGTGTACTAGACTACACACCTGCTCTTAACGCTAACCTCAACGTTGATGATACTGGCAACACATTTGCTGGAACAATCAATGGTAAGTATCGCGTATATATCGATCCTTACGCTGCAAACGTTGCTGCTAATCAGTACTACGTTGTAGGCTACAAAGGTGGATCACCTTATGACGCTGGTCTCTTCTACTGCCCATACGTTCCACTACAGATGGTTCGTGCAGTGGGTGAGAACTCCTTCCAGCCCAAGATTGGCTTCAAGACCCGCTACGGGATTGTTGCTAACCCATTTGCTGAAGGAACAACTCAGGGTCTCGGTGCTCTTAATCCATCTGCTAACCGCTACTATCGTCGCGTTAAAGTTACAAACCTCATGTAATCCAGAGGATTTACAAGGTTTATCAAGAGTCTCCTTCGGGGGACTCTTTTTTTATGAAGAGAAATGTATATCCGTTGTATGTACGTTGTGTGTATGTTGTGTGTACGTTGTAGAGAAATCAGTCTTGACTTCTCTCAAAAAATGGATTATAATAAATAAATAAGAAAATGCTTTATTATTTCCAATGCCAAACGTCGTTGCCAACGCCTGTTACGTCCGTCTATCAAAAGAAGACGAAAAGGACTGCGTACCCCTATCAAATAGGGGAGGTTCTTCACAAAGATATCCTTGGACAGATCCTTCGTACCAAATAGGAGATTCTTTTTTCAAGCCAATGTCTAAAGAAGAAATGGAACAAGACAAAGGTCGTCCTGGAGTTCCTCCTTCTGTTAGACAGTGTGGAATCAATTGGCAAACTAAAAGAATATTTCGTAATTCTACGAAACAGTATGGTTATCAGGTTACCCGTACAAACTAATAATAAAATTGAGGACCAATGAGTCCTCTTTTTTGTCTATATAATTATGTAACGTTTTATAAAACGAACTATGTTTTGCAAATTCTCTAAAATGACTCTAGAGGAACGTCGTGAGAAGAAATTAAAGATGTATAATTTTTGGCAGGATACTTTAGAAGAAAGACTAGCAGGAGTTAAAGCTGCTAAGGAAAAATTAGAAGAACAAATGTCAAGAGAGGTCTAAATATATAAGGAGACCTGCGTTCTAGAATGAAATCATTTAATATTTTTATTGAACAAGCATCTAGAGTTGGAGTAGGCTCTACTGGTAGACGGTGGCATTCTCTCAATTATCGTTATGGGTATGGTTTGGGCCATGAGGGAGATAATGAAAATGGTGGTAATGGAAGTAATGGTAACGGAAATGGAAATGGTGGAAATGGAGTTGGTAATGGAGGAGGATTAGGTGAATCCTTTGTACGTCTTCCATTAAATGTAGAAGTTCCCAGCAATCAAACAGAATTCCAATTGGGATTGATGTTTAGGGAAAGTATGGATCAAAATGATGCAATGCTTTTTATATTTGATAGTGTTGATTATCATTCCTTCCATATGAAGAATACTCTTATTCCTCTTGATGTTGCATTTATTAACCAAGAAGGAATTGTAGAACAAATCTCAGAATTGGTTCCTTTACATTTACGTCCTGTATCTTCGAGGTTCCCTGTTCAATATGCATTAGAAGTAAATCAAGGTTGGTTTGCTGATAATAATGTGAATGTTGGTGATAAGATACTTAACTGTGGAGATAGCTAATGGCATCAATTTATGACAAACAACTAAAGAATAGAAATTATCTATCCCCTACTGGGTTTGTATTTGCATTAGAACGTTGTCCCAAAGTTAGTTTCTTTTCTAATTCAGTATCTCTCCCTGAGATCAATTTGGGAGTTGCTGAACAACCCACTTATCTAAAAGATATTCCTAGACCTGGCGATAAACTAGAGTTTGGTGATTTTCAATTGAGATTTCTTATTGATGAAGATCTCAAAAATTATATGCAGATACAAAATTGGATGAGAGGATTAGGATTTCCTCAAAGTCTAATGGAGATATATGTAGAATATGCGAAAAGTGCGGAAGTTTATAAAGGGCAATTTGATGAGGGTGAAGAGTTATTATATTCAGATGCTACTCTACAAGTATTAAATAGTCAACTCAATCCACAATTCTTAGTTAAGTTTAGAGATTTATTTCCAACTAGTTTGTCAACGTTGAACTTCGATGCTACACCAACTGACATAGACTACTTTACAGCAGACTGTACTTTCAAGTATACTGTATACACTATTACTGATTTGGCTGGCAATCCTTTATGAATCTTGATGATATACAAAGTATGTGGGAGAAAGACTCACAGATTGACAAAGATAATCTCCACGACGAATCACTAAAGATACCAGCATTACATGCTAAGTATCATGAGTTGTTCAATAATATTCTTTTGTTGAGGAAGAGAGCAGAACAACAAAGGAAAAATATTAGACATGAGAGGTATGAGTTCTTTTCTGGTAAGGCAGATCCAGAAGTGTATATAGAAAACCCTTTTCCTAAGAAAATTAGAGATAAGGATACCATGCAGAAGTACATGGATGCAGATGAAAATATGAAAAATATCAATCTTAAGATTGACTACTATGAAACTCAGATGAATTATCTTGAAAGTATACTAAAACAGATAAACAATAGAACTTATCAAATAAAGAATGCTATAGAATGGAATAAATTCATCTCTGGATATGGATGATATTAGAATTTTTGACAATGTAGTTCCATTAGATCTTATAGAACGTTTAGATCGAGAACTTTCTTTTAACCATCCTTGGTTTTTTTCAACCGACTTTAGTGATGCAGGAGTAGGTCCGGTTTCTTTGGGAACTGTATATAAAAGAAAATGGTTTTCTGATGAGGTTGAGAATCCATTACTTAATATTCTTTCAAGTATAGGTTATAGTACAGACAAATGTTATAGAAGTTTTTATAATTGTTTTCAAAAATTAGATAACCCACAGTATCATGTAGATCCAGGTGGTCATAGTTATATGTTTTATTTGAATAAGGAATGGCATTGGTATTGGGGTGCTCCTACATTATTCAAAACAAAAAAAGGAATAAAAAGAATTTATCCTAAACCAGGAAGATTAGTTGTATTTGATGCTTCTATAGATCATAAAGGAACAGCACCTACTTTATTATTACCAAATAGAATTCCTGGTAGATTGAGTCTAGTTTTTCATGAGAAACTTGATCTCGAAAATCCAGATAAATAGTTATAGATTCATGGATCTGGTGAGTGACCATTCTTATAGAGAAAAAGAATGAAGTATATCTTCGCATTGATGCGGAGCCGCATGTTTTTCAGGAACTCTCCGAGGAGTTTACATTTGAAGTTCCTGGTGCCAAGTTCATGCCTCAGTATCGCAATAAGTACTGGGATGGGAAAATTCGTCTTTTCTCAACCGCTACAGGGGAAATATACGTTGGTCTTTTAGATAAGATAGTATCTTTTTGTAAAAGATATGATTATGATTATAAGTTTGTAGATAACAAATATTTCGGAACTCCTTTTGAAGTAAATAAAAAGTTTTCAAAGGAGGGTGTTAAGGATTATATAAATTCTATTGCTCGTCATACTCCACGCGAATACCAAGTTGAGGGAGTATATGATGCTCTACGACATAACAGAAGGTTACTGATAGCACCAACTGCTTCTGGCAAATCTTTGATGATTTATTCTCTCTCCAGATATTATGCAGAGCACTCGAAAAAAATCTTGATAGTTGTTCCGACGACATCCCTTGTAGAGCAGATGTATAAGGATTTTGAGGAGTATGGATGGGACGCAGAATTATACTGTCACCGGATTTATTCTGGGAAGGAGAAGGATGATGATCGTCCAATTACTATAACCACGTGGCAATCTATCTATAAACTTCCTAGGACTTGGTTTTCAAAATTTGAAGTTGTTATAGGAGATGAAGCACATCTTTTCAAGTCAAAATCTTTAGTTCAGATAATGACTAAACTTCATACTACTAAATATAGATTTGGATTTACAGGTACTTTAGATGGAACTCAAACTCATAAGTGGGTTTTAGAAGGACTCTTTGGACCATCATATAAAATTATTAGAACAGAAGAATTAATAGAAAAAGGATTTTTATCTAAGTTAGATATCAATTGTATTCTTTTAAAACATTCACCACAGAAGTTTGAAACTTATGAAGATGAAATACAATATTTGATTACTCATGAACAAAGAAATAATTTTATAAAAAATCTTGCGTTAGATCTCAAAGGAAATACTTTATTACTTTATAGTAGAGTGGAATCTCATGGGGAGATTCTTTATGAAATGATAAATAATAATAAGAATAGTAATCGAAAAGTCTTTTTTATTCATGGTGGCGTTGATGCTCGTGAACGTGAAAAAGTGAGATCAATTACAGAATCTGAAGAAAATGCTATAATAGTTGCATCTTATGGAACGTTCTCTACAGGCATCAATATCCGGAGGTTACATAACATTATTTTTGCTTCTCCGTCTAAGTCTAGAATTAGAAATCTTCAATCAATTGGAAGAGTCTTAAGAAAGGGGAAGGATAAAGTAAAAGCAATTCTTTTTGATATTGCTGATGATTGTACTCACAACTCTAGAAAAAATTATACACTAAACCATCTTATAGAAAGAATCAAGATTTACAATGAAGAAAACTTCAATTATGAAATAATTACAGTTAGTTTAAAATAATTATGGAAGACGATTTTTACGCATCAATAAAACTAATATCTGGAGAAGAGATTTTTTCTAAGGTATCAGTATGTGATGAAAATAATCGTACAATGATTATGCTTTCTCATCCAGTTAAACTAGAAGAAATTAGAATAAAAAAACAAGGAACGGTTGGATATAAAATAGAACCTTGGTTGAAGACTGCCTCAGATGATATGTTTATGTTGAACTTTGATAAGGTAATGACTATTAGTGAAAGTAATGATATGGAAATTATTGCTGTCTATCATCAATATATAAGAGACTCTGAATTAGATAAATCTACTAGTAGATCTACCTTAAATCGTCAAATGGGCTATATAGCTAGTGTTGGAGAGGCAAAAGATCTATTAGAGAAACTTTATAAGCTCTAATTAGTCTTGAACCTCGACAAAGGTAATTGTACACAGATTTGAAGGTCTTGTCAAGCCCCTTGAGGATGTGTTATAATATCAACAGATTATGAGATAATATATGCTTATAACTAATATGCCTAGAACTAGAAAGAGGTCGGAACATTATGTTAATAATAAAGAGTTCTTGGCAGCTATCATTGATTACAAACAACAGATAGTAGACGCTGAAGAACTAGGAAAACCTAAACCACGTATTCCAAATTATATTGGCGAATGTTTTTTAAAGATAGCAACTCATTTATCTTATAAACCAAATTTTGTTAACTATATGTTCAAGGATGATATGGTTTGTGATGGTATTGAGAATTGTGTACAGTACATAAACAATTTCAATCCAGAGAAATCGCAAAATCCTTTTGCATATTTTACTCAGATTATACACTATGCTTTCCTAAGGCGGATTCAGCGAGAGAAGAAGCAAATGGAAATCAAAAATAAGATTTTAGAAAGGTCTGGATATGAGGAGGTGTTTGTTGATAACAACACCCTTGACGGAACGAACTATTCAGATTATAATAGCATCAAGGATAATGTTCATATTAAACTTAGAACATGAGTTATACTGTAGAATATGTTGATGATTTTCTAAGTAAAGAAGATCTTCTTCGAGTTCAACAGTTTATTCTTGATCCCTATGTCTCCTGGATGACCCAGAAGAGTCTTAAAAGAGTTAGTACAAAAGAACAGTTTTCTCAAGACTTTCTACAGAAACCTGTAACTGATCCCTTCTTTAGTAAATATATTTTTACTAAAATACAGGACTTTAGACCTCAACTAAAGTCTATGAAGCCAATAGAAGTTTATTTCAATGGACAATGGCCAGGGAGAGATGGAGGATTTCATTCTGATGCTGGAAAAAAGACAGCATTACTGTATGTTAGTGACTATGATCCTGAATGGGGAGGATTTACACAGTTTCTAAGTGATGCTGGTAATGAAATTATTATTTCACCACGTACTAACAGATTAGTTCTTTTCGATGCTGCTATTAAACATAAAGCATATTCATTTTGTAATCAAAATTGTCCCATGAGAATAAGTTTGGCATATAAAATAGAATGAAAATAGCAGTTATTACAGATCAGCATTTTGGAGCTCGAAAGAACTCTAAGTTATTTCATGACTTTTTCCTTAAGTTTTATAATGATGTGTTCTTTCCTACCTTGAAAAAGGAAAAGATCACTACTATTATAGATATGGGTGATACCTTTGATAGTCGAAAAGGTATTGATTTTTCCACGCTCTCTTGGGCTAAGAATAACTATTATGACCGCCTTAAAGATTACAAGATTTATACCATTGTCGGTAACCACACTGCTTACTACAAGAATACCAACAATATCAATTCTATTGATGTGTTATTGCGAGAGTATAACAACGTATATGTTATACCTGAGTATGAAGAACTTTCCTTTGATGGATTGAATATTGCAATGGTTCCCTGGATAAATCAGGAGAATCAAGAATCTACTTATTCTGCTCTATCTAGAAGTATGTGTCCAATAGTGATGGGACATCTAGAGTTGAATAATTTTTATGCTAATAGGATTCATTTGATGGAGCATGGTGCTTCACGTGAACCCTATAAGAAATTTGAGAAAGTGTTTTCTGGACACTATCATCACAGAAGTAATGAAGATAATATTTACTATTTGGGGAATCCATATGAAATTTATTGGAGTGATTTAGATGATACTAGAGGATTTCACATTTTTGATACAGATACATGTGAAGTAACTCCTATTAATAATCCTCATAGGATGTTTTACAAGTTATATTATGAAGATACTCCCTATCAAACCTTTGATACTAGAGACTATGAGGGGAAGATTGTAAAAGTTATTGTTCGTAAGAAAGAGAATCCTAAACAGTTTGAAAAATTTGTAGATAAACTTCTGGATGCTGGAGTTGCTGATCTTAAGATTGTTGAAAATTTTGCTTTTAGTGAAAGTGATGAGTTTGATGTGGAACAATCTGAAGATACTTTATCTATTTTGAGTAGATACTTGGATGAGTCTGAAACTGATATAGATAAAATAGAGGTAAAGAATATTATCCGCAACATCTATCAAGAGGCATGTGAGGTTGTTTAATGTTTGTTCTTACTCAACAAGGAAGAGAGAAAGAAGGAGCATATTCTGTCGGTAATGCAGACGGAGATAACGTTTTGTATCTTTTTGAGGAAGAAGATGATGCCATGAGGTATGCTATGATGTTAGAGGAAGATGATACCTATCCCGATATGCATGTGATCGAGGTAGATGCTGAGAGTATGCTCAACGCATGTGAGGTATCAAATACTCTTTACACAATTATAACCAAACATGACATTGTAGTCCCTCCTTCTAAATTATGAAATTTGATTGCAGAATTCGTTACACGGATGATCGTGGAAGATCTCATTATGTCAACGTTGAGTCTGATTTGGCAGACAGAAGATACATTGAACAACTTGTTAGGGCAAAATATCCTGCCAAACAAGTCTACATTAATCTTGTCAAACAAGCATGATTACTTTTAAGAAAATTCGTTGGAAGAACTTCTTATCTACGGGCAATCAATGGACAGAAGTCAATTTCGACGAAGTTGAAAACACTATTATTGTTGGTACAAATGGATCGGGGAAGTCTACTATCTTGGATGCCCTGACCTTTTCCCTGTTTAATAAACCTTTTCGTAGAATTAACAAACCACAATTAGTAAATTCAGTTAATGATAGGGATTGTTGTGTTGAGATAGAGTTTGATATTAAAGGAAAGGAGTATAAGATTATAAGAGGACTCAAACCAAATAAGTTTGAGATATGGATTGATGGAAAGGTTCAAGATCAGGATGCATCTGCTTTAGAACAGCAGAAGAGATTAGAACACACTATTCTTAAATTGAATTTTAAGTCCTTTACTCAGGTTGTTATACTGGGTAGTAGTACTTTTGTTCCTTTTATGCAGCTTTCTTTGTCTCATAGGAGGGAAATTATTGAGGATTTATTGGATATCAAGATCTTTTCTTCAATGAATAGTATTATTAAGGATAAGATTCGGGGATTTAGAGAGGATATTCGCACTATTGAGTTGAGAAAAGACTCGGTGAAAGATAAAATAAAGATGCAAGAGGAGTTTATACGACAAATAGAGCAAAGTGGTAAGGATGACATCAAAGAAAAGCAAAAAATTATAAAGAATCTTGCCAAGGAAGCTAATGATCACATTCTTAGAAGTACTGATCTGCAAGAAGATCTTCATGTAGTCGAAAAAGATGTTAAGATTTATTCTGATTCCAGCAAAAAACTACGTAAATTGAGTGGATTACGTGCTAAGATACAAACGAAATCTCAAACTCTTGGTAGCGAATGTGACTTTTTTGAAGAAAATGTATCATGTCCTACATGCACTCAAAATATTGAAGAAGAGTTTAGATTAAATAGAATGGCGGAACTCAAAACTTCTATTGAGGAACTCCAAGAAGGTCTCCAAGAACTTGAGACTAAAATAGAAGAAGAGGAGTCAAGAGAGTTCCGCTTTACCGAACTAAATCAGGAGGTTATTTCCCTAACAAATGAAATTTCTCAAAATAGTGTTAGAGTCTCTAGTCTACAACGACAATGCAGGGATCTGGAATCGGAAATTCAAAGAATTACCGAACAACTTGCAAGTAGAAATTCTGAGCATGAGAAACTAAAATCGTTTAATGATAAGTTACAGGGAACTTATGAAGAGTTAACTACTAAAACTGAATCAATCCGAAATCACGATTTCGTTTACTCCTTACTTAAGGACGGGGGAGTGAAAACTAAAATTATAAAGCAGTATCTCCCCTTTATCAATAAGCAGGTCAATCGTTATCTTCAGTTGATGGACTTCTTTATCAACTTTCAGTTGGATGAAGAGTTTAATGAATCAATTCAATCACCTATTCACTCAGATTTTTCTTATGCATCTTTTAGTGAAGGGGAAAAGATAAGAATTGACCTCGCACTACTCTTTACTTGGAGAGAAGTTGCAAGATTTAAAAATTCTGTAAGTACGAACCTGCTTATTATGGATGAAATTTTTGATTCTTCTTTAGATGGATTTGGTACAGATGATTTCCTGAAGATTATAAAGTATGTTATTGGTGATTCAAATATTTTTGTTATCTCTCATAAAGAAAGTTTGTATGATAAGTTTGAGAATGTTATAAGATTTGAAAAGGTAAAGGGATTTAGTAGAATGGTTACTAAAACATGAAGATAGTTTCTGTAGACCCTAGTGTAAAAAAATATTTCTTGGATTTTATTAAAGAAAAGAAGTCTCATAAATTAAAATCTCCTGGTGAGGATATATCTAAAACTAATTTTGTGGTAGGAGAGATTCCTCTTTATGAGGATGAATTGAGAAAATTATTTTCTGAACACTTAGAGGAATATATACCATTAGAATCTTATAAGTTAACACAGATTTGGTATCAGTGGTATGAGAAGAATTCAAATTCTTTTCATGGATTTCATCATCATGAGAGTTGGGATAGTCAAGTATCTGCAATTTACTATTTGAAATTAGAAGATCCTAGTCTAAGAACAGAATTTTTAGATAAAGGAAGTTCGCCTCAATTTGGTAAGATATATGTACCACCTGTTGAGGAAGGCGATATGATTTTGTTCGATGCTTCAATTGACCACCGATCACCTTATAACAAGTTTGACTGTGATAAGATTATTCTATCGTTCAATTTACAGACCGATGCAAGTTCCGAATTGGCAGCATCACTCTCAGAAGGAGCAGAAACGCCACCTCAAGCCACAAGCATTACGTCAAGCGAAGGCAAGACGTAGACACTTGATAAAGAGTCTACTAAAGACCTCCGACTCTCATCGGAGGTTTTATAATATGTACATTCACGCAATCACATTATGAAAGGCGTTCAAATTTCTGAACTCATTGATTATCTTTCAATGGAAGATGATGATGGTCCATTGGGTGTTATGATCTTTCATGGTACACCTGGACAACCTGCTCAGGTAGAATCTATAGAAGATCGTGAGCAATTTGTAGAAGTTTATGATAGATTTAAACTTTATGAACAATACACTTGATCAAATAGTCAATAGGTGGTAAGATGGTAAATGCATGGAGTCTCGCTTGGGAGGAATTAAATGGGACTATGGACGAAACTTACCCAATAAAAAAAACTTATATAGAAAATGATGGATCGGGGGGTCCAATGGCCCCAGTTCCAAAAAAACCTGAACCAGATTTCGAGTATAAAATTCGTAAATACGAAGAGGATAAGGGAATCAGAGATCTTTCTGATTATATCTCCTCAACTTATAGCGGACATTATACTTCTGACCAGAACAATACACAGACATTGGATCTTATTCAATCTGTAGGTGATGCTGAGGCTTTCTGTCGCAGTAATGCTATCAAGTATCTGGCTAGATATGACAAGAAGGGACAGGCAAAACGTGATATACTAAAGGCAATGCATTACTGCCTACTGTTATATTATTTCAGTGGACACTCTAACGATGAAACTCCGACCAATGGTTATGAAACTTTCTGATTCAACTCTAACATTATTGAAGAATTTCAGTAATATCAATCAGTCTTTGTTATTCAAGCAAGGAAGATCTCTTCGCACTATTAGTGTAATGAAGAATATTCTTGCTGAAGCAACTATTGATGAAGAACTCCCTCAGGATTTTGGGATTTATGATCTCAATCAGTTCTTGAATGGACATGCATTGCATAATGACCCTGAGTTGGATTTTACTAAATCGGATAGTTATGTTGTAATCAAGGAAGGAAAATCTCGATCAAAGTATTTTTATGCTGATCCTAAAGTTATTATCACTCCACCAGATAAGACATTGACTCTTCCTAGTGAGGATATAGCATTCGTATTGAATACTCAAGATTTAGATCGTTTATTGAAAGCAGCGGCAATATATCAATTACCTGATTTATCAGCAGTAGGTTCTAATGGGGTAGTCAAATTGTTAGTACGGGATAAAAAGAATGATACTTCAAATGATTTTAGTATCGTAGTAGGAGAAACTGATAAGAATTTTGAATTCAATTTCAAGGTAGAGAATATGAAAGTGATTCCTGGTTCATATGAGGTTATAGTTTCTAAGTCTGGATTATCTAAGTTTATGAGTAGGGATAGAGATCTTACTTATTTCATTGCTTTAGAACCTGATGTTAAGTATGAGGAATAATGGAAGTCATTGATGATTTTTTACCATTCCCAGAATTTAAATCTCTACAAAATGTTATCATGGGACAAGATTTTCCGTGGTTCTTTAATGAATTTGTAGATTTTGATTATGATGCTGGTTTAGATGATTTTCAATTCACTCATTTATTTTATACTAGTGAACTTGGACACAGTAATTATATTCATCATATGAATCCTATACTTAAAAAGTTGAATATTATTCGTGATCGAGTTGGGGATGACTATAGTCCCAAATATCTTGAAAATATTAATGATAGATTATTGAGGATCAAAGCCAATTTATTACCTAGATGTGAGAAGACTAAACGACATTCTTTTCATAAAGATCTATATCCTCATTTTGATATTCCAAATCGTCTGACTGCTATTTACTATGTAAATACGAATAATGGGTGGACAGAATTTGAAAATGGTGATAAGGTTCCTAGTGTAGAGAATCGAATTCTTATTTTTGATTCTAGTCTACCTCATACTGGCACTCGGGCTACTAACGCTAGTTCTAGAGTTGTAATCAATTTCAATTATGTATCAAGTTGGGGGTAAGGAATTTGAGGATTGGACAGATGCTCAAGATGCAGCTGTACAATTATTGAATGATGGTATAGAATATGTAAATATATTGCTATGGAATGAAGAGGACCAAACTTGGGGATTGATTCAAGAGTTGAATTTAGAACGTGGTATTGTTGGACAACAATTTAATACTTATGTTCTTGCACCATATTATGTTAGATTGAGAAATTATGAGGGATGAATTTCTATGGGTTGAGAAATACAGACCCAAAACAATTGAGGAATGTATTCTCCCAAACAGTATAAAAGATACCTTTCAACAGTTTGTAGAGAAGGGAGAGATCCCGAATCTATTGTTGGCAGGTCCTGCAGGATGTGGTAAGACTACTATTGCACGTGCTCTTTGTGAACAACTTGGATGTGATTACATCATTATCAATGGATCAGATGAAGGACGTTTTCTGGACACTGTACGCAACCAGGCAAAGAACTTTGCTTCGACGGTATCTCTTGCAGCTACGGGGACGCACAAGGTCATCATTATCGATGAAGCAGACAATACCACCCATGACGTACAATTATTGTTACGGGCGAATATTGAAGCGTTTTATAACAACTGCAGATTTATCTTCACTTGTAACTATAAGAATAAAATTATCGAGCCCCTCCATTCGAGGTGTGCTGTGGTTGAGTTCAATATTAAAGGCA
>VTLG01013923.1_pt1 | contig 12629 bp, 18 predicted proteins | sample 4694571 | NCBI WGS metagenome assembly VTLG01 (sample SAMN12604809, study PRJNA352737) | marine metagenome | biome: ENVO:00000447; feature: ENVO:00000209|ENVO:00000569|ENVO:01000036; material: ENVO:00002151; isolation source: viral sequences binned using virsorter ... | reverse complement strand
ATCATTAAGTAATGATACTGCATTAACATTTAAATCACCAGCTTACGGGTCTACATTAGCTAAATACGGGGCTGCTTCTGGTCCCAAGGACTATAAAGTTTCCCTAGGTAGGACAGGGAAAGTTATTAAATTAAAGATGGATACAACAGTCGAGGGTCATTATTCCAGTTTAACGGCTGCGACATTATTAACGAAACAAGGTAAAATAAGGTGAGTCCAGTTTTACCACCACAAGGACTTAGTGCTTTAGACTGGGCCAGAGAAAATAGGAAAGGGAATACGATGGATTGGACAAGTTTAATACCGTCAGTTGTAGGAGCAGGGTTAGGATATTTAGGTTCCAAACTTCAATCCGATGCTGCACAGGACGCAGAGGAAGCAAGAGCGGCTGCACTGGAAAGAAACGCAGATAGAGCTTTAGCGGAAGCACAACCTTGGGGTGTTATTGGGACGGGCGGTGTTGCTGATTTCGATCAAGATAGTCGTACTGCAATGATGGGTCTTTCCCCTGATCTACAGGCAATTTATACCGGAGCCTTAGGAAGAAGTGGTTTATGGGGAGATCAGGCAATGGCACTGGGAGCTAACCCATTTGCCGCCGCAGATGCTTTTTATAATCAACAACAAGCATACTGGCAACCTAAGGAAGATCAATTAAGAACAGATGCGGAAACACGGTTAATGGCTCAAGGACGCTTAGGCAGTACAGGAGGTCAAAGGCAGTACCAAAGTGTAGAGGATGCAATTCTACAGGCTCAAGGACAACGTAGAACGGAATCTTTAAATCAATCACAACAATTAATTAATACTTTATTGGGTAGGGAATCAGCCGATATAGGGCAAGCTGTTGGACTTCTAAATATTCCATTACAGTACGGTGCGCTTGGTAGGGGTATAGGTGGTGACTTAGGTAAAGCCGCTGCATATGGTTTGGAATCCAGAGCTACCGGAGCAAAAGCATTATCGGACGTTAGAAGTGCTAGTCCTTGGGGATCAGCTTTAAGTGGTCTTGCTGGGTTATTTACTACACCCCAAGCTAAAGCTGTTTTTGGTGGAGGATAAATAATGGCTACACCCTGGACTGAAGTAGGATTAAAATTAAATCCTCCTGTATCTTTAAATCCTGATGATCCTAATCAGGGTCTATTGGGTTCTAATGCGATCCTTGGTAATACTTGGATGGAAGATACATTATTAAGCATGGGTGCAGATAACCTTATTAAAAAACATTTTCCTCATGCAGTACCGGAACAACCAGAGATACTCAAAGGTGCTACAGGGTTATTCGATTCCTTAGGTAAGAAAAGAGTAAAGGTATTTCAAGATCAAGATAGTGAAGGTGGAACTCCTCCAGGTGGTGATCCATTTGGAGGTAGGGGAGCAATAACAAACGCATTAGGGATAGATTTATTTAATCCAATTAATGCAGCATTAACTATGGGAACGGGTGGAAGTATTCTTGGTGGTCCGTTAGGTGGTTTGTTTGGTTCCGCTATAGGATCAATAGTAGGATCATATGCAGTTGATGATCTATTCTCAGAAACTACCGGATATAACCCTGATGTTTCCGGTTGGGATCAATTTATTAATTCCATGACATTTGGAGCATTAGGTCAAAGCGGTGATGAACAAATGCAAGCGGAATTTGATGCCTTTAGTGGTATGGATAATATGTTTGATGATGACGATGGTAGTGATCCAACTCCAGCGGAACAAGCTGCTATAGATGCCGGAACAGGTAAATGGGGAGGTCCTAGTGAAGCATTACTAGCAGCTATAGAACAGGCCAGAATTGATGAGGAAACTGGAGGTCCTGAGGACCCAACAGTTCCAGGGGCTAAAGGGCCAGATCATTATGGTATTGGAACCGGAGGTGAGTTTGATGGTGCAGGGATGGATGAAGCAGATACAGATTCCGGCACTACTGGTCAAGGTTCTGGAGCAGAGGAAGATGTAGATTCAGTAATGGGCGATGATTGGTAAATTTAAAATTATGGAGAATAAATAATGGCTAAAGTAAACCCATATGGTGATTCAGATTGGGGTGGTTTGTTTGAGGCTCAGGGAAATACATTAAGTGATGTAAGAGCCAAAATAAGTCAAGAGAGGGAAGCTAAAGTTCGACAGGCTTATGCAGATGTTATAAGTAGTGGAGGTAGTATTGCCGCTGGTAGACAAGCTAAAGCTATAGAACAGCAAAATCAATTATTCCAAGGTATCGCACAAAATCTATTTGGTTCCGAAGATGGCATGATAAGTCAGGACCCTCGTTTAGCCAAGGCAGTTAAAAGGGATAAAGATCGTAAGGAAGTAGTTTCCATTCTTGGTACATACACTGATCCTAATTCTCCAGGAGGGTCTGAAATATCTGAACAGGAAATGAAGATGGGTTTTAGTGAACTAATGAAACGTGGATATGTTAAGGAAGCTAAAGAGTTTCTTGCTATGGCTCAATCAATGGGTGGTCAACGTAGAGCCGATGTAACTAGTGGATTAGAACAGGATAAGTTTAAGTGGAAAAAGATTGTAGATGATAAAACACTGACTCAAGGAGATATAAAATTAAGATTAAATGAGTTACAGACTAAACATAATATAAAGATAGATTATGAAAAACTTGGTGTATCTAAAGATGATTTAAAACTTCAAGGAGATATAGCCTTTGCTAAAATTGCATGGGATAAAGAAAAAAATAATCGCGCACAAGGAGAAGTTGAACGGTCAAATTTAGCTAGAGAGGCATTAACGTCCAGAGGTTATGATATTAATGAGGACGGTAATGTAATTAAACGTGAGCAGTTGAAGGAAACTGAAAGAATGAATACGGCTAGAATTGGTAATATGGAAAAAGATATTAAATTAAGAAGCCGTGTTCAAGATTTTAATGAGGACTTTAAAAATAGGTCTTTTGGTTGGCAGAAAAAAATGGATGAACTTAATGCTGATCTTAAGAAACAAGGTCTGGAAATTCGTAGAGAAGGAAACCGTATTCAGTTAGTGGGTATTGAGACACGGGCTGCTACAGCTAAAGAAGGTAGAAAATCTCAGGAAAAAATGGCAAGAAATCGAATCAATGCAAATCTAACTATGGCAGAAAAGAGAATTATATCTGCTGAAAAATTATCTAACTTAGATAGGCAATCAAGAGAAGAAATATCTAAAGCTAGAGATAAAACTTCTCTGGAAATTGCTAATATTAAATCTAAACCTAAACAAAAAGAAATTAAAACAGTTACAGATAAGGATAGAGATCAAATACTTAGTTATATAAAAGGCACTCCGGGTTTAGAGGAAAAAATGAAATCAGCTTTAGGACAAACTGCTTGGTATGATAATTTTAGGAGCATTAATTCTAATAGTGTAGCTATTCTTACTTCTAAAGCAAAAACAGTACAAAGACATTATTCTAATGCTAATCAATACATATCCTTAAATCAGGCTTTAGATTTATTAGTTTCCGATATGACTGTAAAGGAAAGAGAAGATGTGGTACAAGGAAAGGACACATCTAAAAAAGTACCTGAAGTAATTATTGAAGAGATAAAGGAATAATGCCTACTTATAAAATAACTTTTGGTGAAAAAAAATATAAAGTAACCGCTAATTCCGAAGCGGAGGCTATGGCTGGCTTTCGATCTCAAATGGGTCTGGATTCTCAAGAAGATACGGATACACAAAAAGAAGACCCGACTACTTGGGAAAACCTTAGTTATGCTTATGATGAAGCTGTAGGTTTTGGAGCCGGAATTCGTGATTACATAAACTCTGTATTACCCCTTGGATCAATAGGGTTTGACTTTACAGATGGGTTTACTTATTATTCTCCGGACCATAGATACGGTGAGGGATATTCCGAAGCGTCCCCAGAGGAACGTAGGGAAATGATTATGGCTTATCGTGCTAAACTATTAAAGGAGGAATATGGTGAGGACTTTGTTCCGGATAGAGATAGTTGGGCCTATAAAATAGGAGGGTTTGGTGGAGCCGTGGTTGATCCGACTAGCTTATTACCTATGGGAGCTACATGGAAAGGAGCTACAGCTATAGGGGGAGCTTTGGGATTTGGTGCAAGTGCAACTGATGACCTACGACAAAATAAAGAAGTGGATTTAACAAAGGCCGCTATATCTACTGGGGCTGGAGCAGTATTGGCAGGGGGAACTAAACTTGGTTTAGATAAATTAATACAAAGAAGTGCCTCCAAGGTCGTAAATAAAGTTAATGCTAAACTTGATGAACGTAACGCTTCCGGTATAGATACGATTGCGGAAGATATACCTATGATTGCTGCCGAATTAGGATATTCCCCTGCAAAGGTATCAAGAGCATATCGAACATTAGGGGAAAATCCCTATGCCCGTACTGTAGATTTATCGGAGAAGGCAGCTACCAAAGCAATTACTGAAGATAGTGCGGTATCCCGAATACACAGTAAAGGATTAGATGATTTCCTGGGAATACTCTCTACTCAAGTAAGGAATATATCGGAACCTATATACAATAAATTAAGAGAATTTGAATTAGGTATTCATGTGAATACTCAAAATAGACTTTTAGATATTCAGGACTTTGCGGAAAATCTACATAAATCACTTACGCCAAGGCAACATAGAGATGTATCTATACATTTATCTAACGGAAGGTTTAATGAAGTTTCAAAGATTTTAAAGAACCATGCTGAAGATATAACAGTTAGGGACGGTATACTTAAAACAAGAACTATAAATATGTCGGATAGTTTTGATAAAGTAAAAAATGTATTGACTGATTTAGGAAAAGGATTGGATGAAGTTGGATATAAAATAGGGATGCCGGATACTTTTGTAGGGAAGTTATTACAGGAAAAATATTTTCCTAGACAAGTTAAAGATTACGAGGGATTATTAAATGCTTTAGGTGGAGAACGTAAAGGTTTTTATGAACAACAATTAAAAGCCTATGCTAATAAAAAAGGAATATCAGTAGAGGCTGTAAAAAACGATACCGCTACTAGAGATGAAATTTTAAACCAAGCCGTGAGAGGTTATGCAGTAGATACGTCTGGTCATGTACCTCGCTTTGTTAAGAAGAGGAAACTAGATAATGTAACTGATGATCTTCTGGACTTCTACGGAACACCAGCGGAATCCCTACAGTCCTATGTTAGAGGCGCGACAAATGCTATTGAACGTGGAAAATTCTTTGGTAAATCTATAGACTTAGAGGAAAACGGTAGTATAGGGGCATGGTTAAGTAAGGAACTCCCTGATATTAAACCTGACGATCAACTTAAACTTCAAGAGTTATTAAAATCAAGATTTATTTCCGGTGAACAAACTGGAGATGAGTGGTCCAAGTTGTTAAAGGATACCGGATATGCCGGAACAATAGCTAACCCGATTGCCGCTGTAACACAGATTGGTGATGTAGGGATAGCGGCATATAAGTCAGGTATTTTTCCTACTATTCAAGCAGCACTCCGGATGCCCTTTAGTAAAAAAAGTGCTAAACTTATTGATATAGGTCTGGACAATACTATATCTCAAGAGATGGGGAACCCTAGTAAATTTGCTAATGGATTACAGAAGTTATTTAAAGCATCAGGATTTGCACATATAGATAAATTTGGTAAGCAGACTATTATTAATGCTGCACTTATAAAGGCTCAGAAACAAGCTAGGTCTACTAAATTAACCTCTGAAGGAAAATTAAAAGGAGTAGAAAAACTTAAGGAAAAATGGGGTACGGTTTTTGGTGATGAAATGGATACCCTTATTGATGATCTCAGAGCAGGGAATATGACTGACAATGTTAAGCTATTAATGTGGAATGAGTTATCGGATGTTCAACCCGTGTCCCTAAGTGAAATGCCGAAGAAATACTTAGATAATCCCAATGGCAGATTAATGTATATGCTTAAATCTTTTACACTTAAACAAGTCGATGTTGTCCGTAGAGATATAGTTCAACAAGCGGCTAAGAAAGGTGGAAGGAATAAAGCGATAGCCGCCGGAAGGATGGGTAAACTTGCTTTCTTCTTAGGTTCTACTAATATGGCTACGGGTGTAGTAAAGGATATGTTATTAGGAAAGGATATAGATGTAGATGAGATACCCGAAAGAATGGTATGGTCTTATCTAGGAGTCTACGGGATGGGTAAATGGGGAGCAAGTAAATTTGTAGAGGACGGTAAGTTACTGGACAGGGCAGCGGATATGATTACACCAGCGGCCCCTCTTATAGATGCGGCTGTCGGTGCGAGTGTAGAAGCTGGAAAAGATGACCCTGACTTCTCAAAACAGTTAAAGAGTGTTCCACTTGTGGGACCCATGATGTACTATTGGTTCTTAGGTGGTGCGGAAAAATACAATGAAAAAAGGAAGAAGGAAAAATATAACTTATGAGTATTAAGGGACTCTTTGATACTATCGGAGATGTCTGGAGTGGTATGCCCTTAAGGGACAAAGCCGCTATAGCTACTTCTCCTGTACCTATAGTTGGCGATCTTGTAGGTGCATATGCAGACGCAAGACATATTTGGGAACGATGCAAATAATCTAGCAGCTATAAGAAATATAGAATTAAACGCACCAATGGCAGATAGAATAGTATCTATAACTCCACCTATGCACCTCAACGTATTAGAGAAAGCAGGGCTAGGAAAAACTAAGGACGTTAAAAAGGCTTTAGACAATCTAGCAGATGAAAGCAGAAAAGCACAGGCACAAGCCGTTAAAAAATTAGGAGTTAAGGGAGGAGGGAAATCTCTTGCACCCTTAGGACTAAACAGACCTCAATCGGAATTTATTAGGAAAGTAGGAGGGTTGACAGATAGAGCATACATCCCCGTAGCTGGCAATATAGCTGAATCAGGGATAAGGATATATAAACCTAGTAGAAGAAGTGAACAAGGTGGATTACTACCGATAGACCCACTGTTATAATTATCCACTTATCCTCTACGGTCATTTAAGTCCACCTTTAACCTCTCAAGATACACAGCGGCATCCAATAACTCCTCTATGGTATGATCTATCCACTCAGGAGCCTTTAGATCATCCCTCATCATCGTACATCCGTACTTCTCCATACCCATCTTACTCCGGTCACTCATCCGTTTCATAACGGTTGCCACGATTGGATCAGGTTCCTCTATAGTTTGTTTACCGGAGAGATACTTAGGAGCCTCAACTACTCTGTATCCTTTAAACCACCTCTGTAAAAAATTAAACATTATCTTACTCTCTCTCTCTTTATAAAATTTTAATGGTATGAATAACAAATACTGCTACATTAACAGCGGTCCAGGCTAGGAAAAAAGTAGTAAGCATAATAGTCTCCTTATTATAAATCCAAAACTAAAACATCAGATATTGCACGGGACTTACAGACAGTTAAATATTTATCACGGTCTATCTCATCGTACCCTAGAACATCCCTATGGTCCACTTCCCCCTCCATGTAGAAGGTTAGACAAGTTTGGCACATACCCTCACCACAACCAAACTCATGTTCAATACCGTTTTCCCATAGTACATCTAAAATAGTCTTACCCACAGGGACCGTATAACTATCCCCGGTACTGGCTATTTTAATTTCAAACTCTCTGTCCTCAGTCATCCGCATTCCCTTTGACCTGTCTCCGGATCAATAAAACAAGCTGATCCTTCCGGTTCAATCTTATTTAAAATACCATATCTCTTACCGTCTATTCTAAAGGTAGTCACTCCCTTTAGTTTACCTTTCCACGCCTTGATATAGATGTCATGGAAATCCTCAAAAGATACATTGCTACCAACATTAATGGTTTTAGATACAGCACTATCCACAAAAGGTTGCACAGCAATTTGCATATCAAGGTGATCGTCCACGTTGAGTTCATCTGTAGTCTCACCTTTAATGTCGTACTTGCTATACACGTAGTCACGTAAACGAACAACCTGTGGCCCATTTTCCGTCTGTACTGTTCGATCCAATTCATGTTGAAATACTGGCTCTATTCCACTTGAGACATTATCGGCTGTAAAACTTATTGTACCAGTTGGAGCGATACTTGTCAAGTGGGAATTTCTAATCCCGTTTTCCTCAATCTTTTTCCGTACATCCTCAGGAAGTCTTGAGATAAAACTACCGGATAAATACTTATCCTTTTTATAACCAGGGAATGGTCCCTTCTCAGCCGCTAAATCCGCACTAGCGGAATAGGAATCACACATTAGGGTCTTTAGTATCTTTCGAGTGAAGCGTCTGCCAACAGGACTGCCATAGCCGTAGCCACACAAGCTAAGACAATTAGCGAGTCCTGTAACTCCCAAACCCATACGCCTTTTAGTCTTAGCCTCAACTTCCTGTTCACTAAGAGGGTAAGAAGTGCGATCAATAACATTATCCATAGCTCTAACGACATGGGGAATATCCTCTTTAAATGTATTGAAGTCAAACTTTTTAGTTTCCATATCTACATACTTAACTAAGTTAAAGGAACCCAGTAGACAAGCACCGTATGGAGGTAATGGTTGTTCTCCACACGGGTTAGTTGCAGAGATAGTTTCCATGTACCACAGGGGATTATCCTCATTAATACGATCTATAAATAAAACCCCCGGCTCTGCCCAATCCCAATTATTACGCATGATCTCATCCCATAACGCCTTGGCATTGATCTGTCTATATGGTTGACCATCAAATTCCAAAGTGAATGGCTCACCATCCTTAACTCTCTCCATAAATTCATCAGTAACACCTACGGAGATATTAAAGTTTGTTAGTCTGTTCTCATTACGTTTAGCTCTAATAAATTCCTCAATGTCCGGATGGTCAACTCTAAGCACGGCCATCATAGCACCACGCCTATGACCAGCAGACATTATTGTTTGACAAACTGCATCAAAAATCCCCATGAAACTAACAGGGCCACTAGCGGAACTATCAAGACTAACAATCCGGTCACCACTAGGCCGTATCCTACTAAAGTCAAAACCAATTCCACCCCCTCGCCGCATTGTTTCGGCAGCTTGGGTAGCTCGTTCCATGATGCTTTCCATTGAGTCCTCAATAGCTCCGGACACAAAGCAATTATACGCCGTAACTTCCCTTGGCGATCCCATTGCTGCCTGGACTCTCCCTGCTGGCATAAACCTTTGGTTGAGGAGTATTTTTTTATAACTCTGGCGGTGTTCCTCGTTGTCTGCCATTGCCGCCGTCTGTCTCGCACACGCTTCACTGAACGCTTCATTCGGTAACCTATACTTCTGAGCATGGAGGGTATCACATGCAGGGTTTTGGGGTCCGTACTCTTCCTGTTCCGACATTTATTATCTCTCCCACTACTATCTTGAATTGCCTGAAATAAAACTAAACCAATCATTATAATGTTATTTCTTTTTCCTCTTTATCTGCTTCCTTACTAGGAACACCAATAGGTTTATCTCTATCTACTATAACACACCTAGCATGAATGTCAAGAGCAAAAGGAATTTCCTTAGTATATTGTTTCATAACTCTTGGTATGTCTATAGTTTGACAATGTTTAATATCCAGAACACCATTTAAAGCAAACATAGCATTTGTTTCCGCTTGTAAATTGGGAAACAAAACCGTAACCATTAAGATCATAACTTTCATAATTGACTACCTCCGTTAATTAAGTCTGTGAGATTAGGCTCTGTATAATTCGGTCCCTTAAGCACCTTACCGTCTTTATTATGTATAGGCTTCCCTTCATTATCCAACTTAGACATATTAGAACTATGAACCCGATTAAAAACGACATCAAAATCACAAGGAAAGGTATTAAAACTAATGACAGTGCCGGATACAATATACTGGACATCTGCAAGCTCCTTCAAAAGATTAGCCCACTGTTCCTTAGTACCCTTTTTACCACGTTCTATTTCCATGGAAAGAATATCTATAGCTTCCACAGCCTCAAAAACTTCCTCTAATAATAGTTTTTTTCGAGACTGTAATAAAGACACGCGAGGTTGACTATCTACATCAAGTTCCATAGCCTGATGGAAACGACAAACTTTTTGTTCCCTGGTTATTTGTTTAGTCATCATCTAATGTACCACATCAAAATCTGTTTTCATTTTAGCTTCCGACAATTCGATAAAACAACTATGAAATAATAAATTAATTGCTCTGGTCAACATTTCCCTTTGCTCCTCTGTACTATCTGGTTTACTTAAATCGGAAATTAATAATCTAACTTGCTCCATACGTCCGACTAAAACATCAGGCGATATATGTATAGCTGGTACTAAACTGTCATCATCCTCCGACAAACTACTCTTCCTCTCCAGTAGGGATCATCATATCGGATAAATCAATGTCAAAGATTTCCCTTAGTTCCTCTTCATTATCCTCTATAAGTTCACCAAATCTTTCTATAATGTCCTCACTGGTAATGTCCAGGACTTCACAAAGGAAGGAGGGTTCCGCTAACACAGCCAGCCTATTTAAAAATTGATTAGGAGGTAAAGACATTGCGTATTGTATCCACTGTGAACCATCTAAAACCTTCCTTTTCACACCATTCACTCATGTTCATCTTGCTACCCTTTCTTAATTTTTTACGAGGGTTGTGAAGAACAAAAACTAACTCATCAGGTAGATGCAGAGAGTTTTTTATGGCTTTATACTTTTGAACATCACCAGCCCTAAAAAACCCTTTACATTCTATAAGAGTATGTCCATTAACAAAGTCAGGAATATAATTCCGGTGAACAACATAAGGTATTTTAAACTTTTCATAACTAAAAGAGTTACCTAAAATTATACCGACTTGTTCCTCAAACTTATTTCGATACTTTTTTGTTTTCACTTTTTTTACTAACTAGACTACGGATAAGAGCTTGTGTCATACCACCAGTTTGGGAAATAAACGGTGAACCGTGTAGCTCCCATCCATCATTAAGAAGATCAGTAATAGTCTCTTCAAACCGATCAGGACGGGAAGTATTTACAACTCTAAATTCCATACTCATGATGTTTTATCCCCTTCTTTTTCTTCTATGGAACCCACCGGAGATATAGCCTGGAGTTGTGTCTCCACTTCCGTAATCCGGTCCTGTATACGCATCTTAGCGTGTTCCAGAGACTCCTTTTCCCCCTGTAGTCTTTTCCTTTTAATCTCATTGATCTGGCTTTCGGAAACCACAATCACCTGGGGTTGGAAAAAGGTATTAAACATATCATGTATCATCATTTCTTTACTCCTTTTTTTAGTGCCTTAGTTAAAACTTTCCTAACGTCCTCTTCATTTTTGGACTCTTGAATTCCCTTAGTCATGTCGATGGTCTTATTGTTTGGTAGTATCATTGTAAATTTAGGCATTGTTAATCTCCGGTACATTAGGTGGGTTGACAACTTTACTTAAAAATCTAGGACCGCCAGCGTAGGCGAATACTCTTAAATCTGGATAGCAATGTTTTTTGTACTGGCAATAGGAACACATAGTAGATAGTTTTAAGTTGCCAGACTTGCCATCCGGAATGACGCTTGAGCATTGAGAGGGACGTTCTTCTCCCTTTACGGACTTTTTTACCTTCTCCACGCGCTCCTCTATATCCTCACTATAGAACTCATACATAGGATGTTCCGTATCGTCCAGGTCATACGTCAGGACACATAGATGACCATTCTGTTTATCCATTGCCAGATATGACCACTTCCGTTCCCCTTCTGAATGGGCATAAGCCTTCACCTGATCTATATATCCGAATGGATCATCAGCGGCTAGGGAACCATCTTTAAATTTTTTGAAACCATAGGAACTGGTGGACTTAATATCCACTGTCTCACCGTCTATCTTACAGTCCATGTGTCCCTTAACACCACGGACTTCACATAGCTTCTGTTCATCGGTAACCTTATGTCCGGACATACGGACAAGGAATAAAAGCATTTCCTCTATGATATGACCATACATAAATTTAATATAGGTATGGGGAAGTATTTTCTCCCCTACCCATTTATTAAAACTAAACCACTGGACACGCTCCGGTCTACCTATAGCCGATAGCCTTAGTCCCTTACGGTTTTGATAGTTATCATTAGGTAGGAACTGGTCACGCATGAGAGCCTTCATAGCCTCACCAAACTTTTCAATCTCCGCTTCCGGATCAACATCCTTAGGGACATTCCGGTTTTTCATTAAGGAATAAATGTCCTCAACTAATGTTGATAATGACTTATCCACGATGTCCATACTCCTCTACGTCTTTACCCATTACTTTTCGACAACCTAATGGTGCTAATTCACAATGTGGATAACTATAACATCCTAAATGATCGTCAACATCACATAACTCAAGAATTTCCTCTAATGTTTCACCATCAAAGTCATGCCAATGTTGCTCCACTCCTAACCAACACCACCTGTCTTTAGTAGGGGCAATTCTAATCGTATCCTCTACAACAAAATTAGAATGTAGCCATCTAAAAGGACGGCCTATCTGCCGTAATTGTTGTTCACGGATTTCTTTAGTTAATGTGTATCTGCCCATGTTTTCCCTACCTTGTATTCACCGTCTAAAGGACAACGGAGATTAAGTTTAATTCCGGCTGCTTTGATACATTCCACCGCAAGCCATCCAAATTTTTCCGCTTGATCTTCCCTGACTTCCGCTTGAAACTCATCATGAATA
>VTLG01005521.1_pt1 | contig 12630 bp, 18 predicted proteins | sample 4694571 | NCBI WGS metagenome assembly VTLG01 (sample SAMN12604809, study PRJNA352737) | marine metagenome | biome: ENVO:00000447; feature: ENVO:00000209|ENVO:00000569|ENVO:01000036; material: ENVO:00002151; isolation source: viral sequences binned using virsorter ... | reverse complement strand
ACCCAGAGGGCAGACTACTCGGCCTGCACCACATGGGGCGTTTTCTACCAGCCTGATGCTGAAGGGATTACACAGCCTAATATCATCTTGCTGGATGCCTACAAGGAAAGGCTGGAGTTCCCTGAACTCAAGAAATGTGCAATGGACATGTACAAAGAATTTGAACCGGATGCCTGTATCGTTGAAGCGAAAGCGGCAGGAACCCCTCTTATTTTCGAGTTAAGGGCAATGGGTATCCCGGTGAGCGAATACACCCCGTCAAGGGGAAACGATAAAATTGCTAGGGTTAATGCGGTAGCAGACCTCTTTGCGTCAAGCATTGTCTGGTGTCCTGAGACCCGCTTTGCAGAGGAGGTGATCGAGGAATTTGCTGCTTTCCCGGCAGGGGAGCATGACGATCTGGTTGACTCATCCACACAGGCACTCCTCCGCTTCAGGCAGGGTGGCTTTTTGAGATTGACTTCAGATGAAGAAGACGAACCTTTTTATCCTAAAAAGGCCGAATATTATTAACGGAGAAGGCAATGCCCAGTTACTACGACAGCAAAGACAAGAATCCGAAAAAAACAAAAGAGGTTAAGGGCTATAAGAAAGGCGGCAAGGTGTTTGCTTCCAGTGGCGCACCTGTACCCAAGAAGACTGTAGCCAGAGGATCTGGTGCAGCACGGACACAATACTTCAGGAAGAATGGCTAAATGGCTATTGACCGCCCCCTGAACACCCCTTTCCAGATGAATCAGGATCTGGGTGAAGTGGAAATCGAAATAGAAAATCCCGACTCGGTTTCCGTGGAGACAGAGGACGGCGGCATTCTGATTGACTTTGACCCTGATGCTGGCGGCATGATGGGTATGGATCACAACGCCAATCTGGCAGAGTTCATTGACGAAAGAGAACTCTATGCCCTGTCATCTGAGTTAGTGGGGCAATTTAAAACTGACAAGGAAAGTCGGTCAGACTGGGAAAAAGCCTATATCAATGGCCTTGAACTCCTTGGCCTCAAGCATGAAGACAGGACAACCCCTTGGGATGGCGCATGTGGCGTTTTCCATCCCCTCTTGACTGAGGCAGTCATACGGTTCCAGTCTCAGGCAATACAGGAATTGTTTCCCGCCAGCGGCCCTGTCAGGACTAATATTGTCGGCACCATTGATGTTGAGAAGGAAAAGCAAGCCCACAGGGTTCAGAACTACCTGAATTACCTTGTCACCGAGAAGATGACAGAGTACCGCACCGAAACGGAAAGGATGCTGTTCTCCCTGCCTCTGGCAGGCTCTGCGTTTAGAAAGGTTTACTTTGACCCGACAATGGGCAGGCCGTGCAGCATGTTCGTCCCTGCGGAAGATTTCGTTGTCAGCTACGGGGCACCGGATCTGGCGACCTGTGAACGTGCAACCCATGTGATGAAGAAAAGCCCGAATGATATTCGGAAGCTTCAAGTCTCAGGATTCTATGTAGATGTAGATTTAGGGGCGGCATCCTCTGACCCTGACAGGGTAAAAGAGAAATATAACGAGCTAACCGGAGACAATGGCAGCTACGAGGCAGACTCAAGGCACACGTTACTGGAGATGCTGGTTGATTTAGACCTCCCCGGATTTGAAGATATGCAGAATGGGGAGCCGACAGGCATCAGTTTGCCCTATGTGGTGACCATTGACCTGTCATCCAGCGTGATTTTGTCGGTCAGGCGCAACTGGTACGAAGATGATGCCATGAAAGCGAAGCGGGAACACTTCGTTCACTACCAGTATATCCCCGGATTGGGCTTTTATGGCTTCGGATTGATCCATATGATCGGCGGATTAGCTAAATCTGCCACCTCATTGCTCCGTCAACTGGTTGATGCGGGTACTTTGTCCAACCTTCCGGGCGGTTTGAAGGCCAGAGGGCTAAGAATTAAGGGTGATGACACCCCGATCATGCCCGGAGAGTTCCGAGATGTCGATGTTCCGGGTGGAACCATCAAAGAAAACATCAGTTTCCTCCCGTACAAGGAGCCAAGCAACGTCTTGTACCAGCTTTTGGGCAATATTGTGGACGAAGGACGCAGATTTGCCTCTGCCGCTGACGTAAAAGTTGCGGATATGAACGCAGAAGCCCCAGTTGGTACAACTTTGGCGATTTTAGAGCGTTCAATGAAGGTAATGAGCGCGGTTCAGGCCAGATTACACGCCTCAATGCGTACAGAATTGAAATTATTGGCTAATTTGGTGCGGGATTTTGGCCCAGAAGCCTATCCCTACGTTATGGACAGCGAAATTCCGGTATCAGAGGACTTTGATGACCGTGTAGACATCATTCCGGTCAGTGACCCCAATGCAGGGACGATGGCTCAGCGGATTATGCAATATCAGGCTGCATTGCAGCTATCTGCACAGGCTCCGCAGATGTATGACCTCCCATTATTGCACCGCCAGATGCTGGAAGTGCTGAATATTCGGGATGCAGACAAGATTGTACCGACAGATGACGATATTCCGCCGACAGATCCTGTCTCTGAAAACATGGATATTGTGACCGGGGAGCCAGTTAAGGCATTTATCTATCAGGATCACGAAGCCCACATACAGGTACACATGTCGGCTATGGAAGACCCGAAGATGCAGGAATTACTATCTCAGGCACCGGATGCAGGCCAGATTCAGGCGACATTCTTTGCCCATGTGCAGGAACACGTTGCCTTCCAGTACCGACAAGAGATCGAAAAGGAGCTTGGCACCAAGCTGCCGATACCGGGGGAAGAGTTACCCGAAGATATCGAGTACAGGATAGCGGAATTGGCGGCACCAGCAGCAGCCCAGTTGCTCGGCAAGCATCAGCAAGAGCAGCAGATGCAGCAGAACCAGCAGATGATGGAAGACCCTGTCATTCAAATGCAGCAGCGCGAGTTGCAGCTTAAAGAGATGGAAGCGCAGGGCAAGATGATGATGGAGCAGGCAAGGATGCAGCTTGAAGCCCAGAAGGCAATGGCTAAGGCAACCCTTGACCAAGAGAAGCTTGATCAGGAAAAGGACATCAAGCAGGCTGAACTGGCAGTAAGAATTGCGGAAGACAACAACCGTGAAGAACTTGAAAGCAAGCGGATCGTTTCAAAGGAGCAGGTTGAAGGGGTCAAGCTTGGAATTGATATAGCCAAGGAAATTTTGAATGAGCAACCTAGCAGAGAATAATATTTTTGAGCATCTCCGCAAGGTTGTCAGGCTACAGATGAACGAGCTTTCTGATCATATAAGCGGCGGTGCTTGCAAAAGCTTTGAAGAATATTCAAAATGCTGCGGTATTATTGAAGGGTTAGCAATAGCGGAGCGAGAAATACTCGATCTGAAATCAAAATACGAGGAATAAAAACGCCGCGCTAGGCGGTGCAAGCGACTCTGGACGCTTTTTTCCAGTGCAAAGGAAAGTCTAATGGAAGCATTAGCGACACAAACCGAGACAGAAGAGTCTCGAAAGGCACATCAGTTGCCCGAACCATCAGGTTACAAAATACTGATCGCGCTACCAGACCCCGACAGGGAGTTTGATGGTGGCATTCTCAAGTCTAACAAGACTCTCTATGAAGAAGAGATCGGATCTATCGTTGGCATGGTCATCAAGCTTGGGCCAGATTGCTATAACGATAAGAAGCGGTTTCCAACTGGGCCTTTCTGCAAAGAAGGGGATTGGATCTTGATGCGCTCTTATAGCGGCACTCGATTCAAAATCCACGGAAAAGAGTTCAGGTTGATTAACGACGACAGTGTTGAAGCTGTTATTGAAGATCCAAGGGGGATTGTTAAGGCATGAGTGAACAAGAGATAGATGCAGGGCAAATGTCCGATGAGGACAAGTTCTTTGGTGTACGCACCAAGATAGGCGGTGAGCAGGAAGAATTTACGGAAGAGGCCGAAGTTGTTGAGGCTGAACCGGAAGGTGAACTGACTGACGACGAACTATCTGGCTACAGCAAGCGAGTCCAGAAAAGGATTAACAAGCTTAAATACGACTCCCATGAGGAGAGGCGTAAACGAGAATCTGCCCTTGCAGAGCGGGACGAAGCTTATCGTGTCGCCCAGCAGATAGCAGAAAAGAACAGGGAGTATGAGTCCCTGATAGGCCGGGGTGAGCAGGCTTTAATCGGACAGATTAAGGAACGCAGTGCTTTGGCAGTTGAGCAGGCTAAAGAACAGTACCGTCAGGCTTACGAGGAAGGAAACACAGATAATGTGGTTTCCGCCCAAGAGGCTTTGACAAAAGCAACAGCAGAACTAACTGAAGCTGAACGCTATGCCCAGAATGCTGAAAGGCAACAATCTCAACAGATACAACAGGAGGAAGCTTGGGCGGCGCAACAACAGCAGTTGGCGCAACAACAGCAGTACCAGCAAGCCCAGCAGACTCCACCCCAACCTGATCCAGAGACTCAGGAATGGGCGGCTGAAAACCCTTGGTTCATGTCACCGGGGCATGAGGCAATGACCTCACTTGCTTACGGCAAACATGCAGAGTTAGTGAATCAGGGTGTAAAACCTAATTCTTCGGAATACTTTAAACAGATTGATGAAACGGTCAGAAGAGCGTTTCCAGATTATGGTTGGCAGGACGGAACACCGCAAGCCCGTACTTCACCTGCTGCCCAGCCCTCGACGGTGGTGGCACCAACGACTAGAAACAATGGAGCCAAACCGCGCACAGTGAAGTTAACGGCAACCCAACGCTCCCTCGCTAAGAGGTTGGGTTTAACAGATGAGCAATATGCCAAATATGTTTAATTGGAGTAACCAATGACTGAAGAGCGCACCCCCAGAGATGTACAAGAAAGAGATAGTGATGAGAGGCCAAGTGATTCTTGGGTTCCTGCTTCTGTTATCCCCGATCCCGAGCCGCAAGACGGCTGGGTTTTTCGTTGGGTCAGGACAAGTATTCTAGGCCAATCAGATTCAACTCATACTTCCAGAATGTTTCGGGAAGGTTGGGAGCCTGTTAGGGCTGAAGACCATCCAGAGCTTATGCTGGAGTCTGATTTGAATTCTAAATTCAAAGGCAACATTGAAGTTGGCGGCTTGCTTTTATGCAAGGCACCAGAAGAAAAGATGAGATCAAGGTCTCAGCATTTTCAGAATATGGCCGACAACCAGATGCAGTCTGTGGATAACAACTATCTCCGAGAAAATGACCCTCGTATGCCTATGCTCGATCCAGAGCGGAGTACGAGGACAACATTCGGTAGAAGCTAACCCTTGGGTGGGGGTAGCTTCTTAACATAGGAGGTCATATTTATGGCTACTACCGCTACCCCAAATGGTGCGGAACCTGTTAACACGCTAAGTGCAAGCGGTTCGTACACCGGAAAAGTTAGGCACATGAAGATTGCCAGTGCTTATAACACTGCTATTTTCTACGGCGATTTCGTCAAGCTAGTTGCGGCTGGCACAGTTGAAAAAGCCGCAGTAACAACTGCTGTTGTTGCTGGCACAGTTGGTATCTTTGTGGGATGTTCCTACACTGATCCATCGACAAGTCAAATGACATTCAACCAGCAATTCCCTGCCGACACAGCGGCTTCGGACATTATGGCGTATGTTGTTGACGATCCTAAGCTAGTGTTTAAGATGCAAGCTGATGAAGCTGTTGCCCAGACTGGTCTTGGCAATAACATCTCGGCAGTTAGCACAGCGGGATCAACTTCAATCGGACGTAGCAAGAACGCCTTGGATGGCGGCTCTATTGCTACGACAAATTCACTTCCACTTCGCGTCCTTGAGTTTGTAGAAGGCCCAAGCAGCACGGTAGGCGATGCCTACACTGACTGTCTTGTGACCTATCTGCCTTTAAGTCATGCGTATGAAACCAAGCTAGGAGTGTAATCAATGGCTATTTCACGAGCGCAAATGCTGAAGGAACTCCTGCCGGGGCTTAACGCCTTGTTTGGTTTGGAGTATGAAAAGTACGAAGATGAGCATACCCTCATTTATGAGACAGAAAGCTCTGATCGTTCTTTTGAAGAGGAAGTAAAGCTTTCTGGCTTTGCTGCCGCACCTGTGAAGAATGAAGGTTCTGCAATCTCTTATGATTCAGCGCAAGAGTCCTTCACGGCACGATACAACCATGAAACGATTGCTATGGGCTTTGCAATCACCGAGGAGGCAATGGAGGACAATCTATACGATTCCCTTTCTGCCCGGTATACAAAAGCTCTGGCACGGGCAATGGCCTACACTAAGCAGGTTAAAGCTGTTAACCCGCTGAACAACGGTTTCACCAACTCCTATCAATCAGGTGATGGTGTTAACTTGTTTACAGCAAGTGGTGACGGTGTAACAGGCGGTGATGGTCACCCTCTTGTTTCAGGTGGCAAAAACAGCAACCGTCCTTCAACGGCGGCTGACCTCAACGAGACATCCTTGGAAAATGCAATTATTGACATTGCAGGCTTCACTGATGAAAGAAGTTTGTTGATCGCTGCTAGGCCAAGACGTTTGGTTGTTCCACCCGCATTGATGTTTACAGCAGATCGTCTGCTTGAAACAACTCAGCGAGTGGCAACGGCAGATAATGACATCAACGCTATCCGCAACATGGGAGCAATCCCTGAAGGATATGCGGTCAATCACTATCTGACTGACACCAACGCCTTCTATATCATCACTGATATACCTAACGGCATGAAGCATTTCGAGCGGACTTCGCTTGAAACTTCAATGGACGGTGACTTCGACACTGGTAATGTTCGCTACAAAGCTAGAGAGCGTTACAGCTTCGGTGTATCCGACCCACTGGGAATCTACGGATCTCCCGGTTCAAGCTAAACAACTGGGGGCCTTTTGGCCCCCTTTTGTTTTTATCCTGACTGATGTTCCATGTGGAGCATCCGACACTAGCCAAGACAGGAGAACCTAATGGCTAATACTACTTTTAGCGGGGCAGTACGCTCCGAAAATGGATTCAAGTCCATTACGAAAAACTCCACCACAGGTGCAATTACTGTAGAGGCTGTTTACGACACCCGACCCAATTTCCGAATTACGGTAGACAACTCCACCCTGAATACAGGTAGCGCGGTAACGACTACGTTAACGACTTCCCAGTCAGGTACGTTGTTTAATATTGATGGCACCGGAGACATTATTGTCAACATGCCAGCCCTTTCTACCGCTAACGTAGGTGCTACCTACGAGTTCTTGGTAACAACAGCGGTTGGAGGCAGCACAACGGTAACTTTTGTCCTGCCGGGATCTGGGGTTTCTAATTTCTATGGCGCACTTTCTTTGATGGGTGGCACCGCTGCTAACCCTGCAAGTGATGTCGCTGGAGACACTTTGACGCTTGTTAACTCTACAGTTGTTAACTCTAGGGTTACTTTGACTTGTGTTGCAGATGACGGAACCAACTCAACTTGGAAGGCAGAGGCACTTGCTTCCCCGATAGCAACGATTGCTTAAACCGTAAATTGAATGGCTGGTTGCGGGGGTTCTCGCAGCCGCTGTTCTGTTGCAGATAAACCTATGGAAGCGAGGTATACACATGGCTGACGCAGTAGCCACACAAACAATTCAAGATGGCGGTAAGACCGCTATATTTCGCTTTACCAATGTCAGTGATGGTACTGGTGAAAGCGCAGTGACCAAGATAGATGTGTCCGGGTTGTCAAGTAATCCAGTAACAAACCAAGCTTGTTCGTCTGTTGTTATTGAAAAAATTTATTACCAAACCATTGGTATGGGCGTAAAGATACTTTTTGATGCGACAACGGATGTTTTGGCGTGGCAGTTAGCTGCTGATTGGACAGACACATTAGACTTTTCAGATTTTGGCATACCAGACACAGAAGCCTCTGGGACAACAGGTGATGTTAAATTTACAACTGTTGGTCATTCCAGTGGTGACGTATATGTAATTGTTATGCAAGTTAGAAAGCGGTATGGCTAATGAAGGCTAAAGTCTCCAAGGTAATGAAGGAGTTCAAGTCTGGCAAACTGAAGTCAGGCAAGTCTGGAAAGAAAGTCACCAAGAGAAAGCAGGCTATAGCTATAGCTATGTCTGAAGCTCGCAAGAAAAAGAGGAAGGGCTAAATGGCAACGAGTGGCACATATACATTTACCCTAGATCTTGCTGATGCAATGGAAGAGGCTTTTGAAAGGGCAGGCAGAGAGTTAAGGAGCGGATACGACTACAGGACAGCAAGGAGAAGCTTAAACCTTCTTATGCTTGAGTGGCAGAACCGTGGCCTTAATTTGTGGACAGTAAGAAATACAACGCAAGCGTTAACCGCTGGCACAACCTCTTACACCCTAAGCTCTGATGTTTTGGACATTGTAGAGGCATCCGTCAGGACAGACGCTGGTAGCGTGACCAGCCAATTTGATCAGGCAATGACCAGAATTTCTGTTAGCGATTATTCCCAGCTTTCTAACAAGCTTACAAAAAGTAAACCACTTCAGTATTACGTTGAAAAGACGCCAACAGGTATAACAATTCATCTTTGGCCGTCCCCGGATGACCAAGAAACCTACACCTTTGCTTACTATTACATGCAAAGAATAGAAGACACAGGTAGTCCGGCATCTAACAACATGGATGTTCCTGCAAGATTTTTACCCTCCCTTGTTTCAGGTTTAGCCTACCAGATCAGCATGAAGTACCCAGAAGCTGCTGGTAGATCTCAGGCTCTTAAAGCAGATTATGAGGAGCAGTTTACTATTGCTGCCGACAGCGATAGAACCAAGGCTTCCCTCTTTATATCGCCCGGAGGTTATCAGTTTTGAGTAGGTTTTCTAAGGGAGAATATGCTTACGGCATTTGCGATATGACCGGGTTCAGGTACAAGTTAAAAGATCTTGTGCCGGAAATTGTTAATCAACGCCCTACTGGGTTTAGGGTGGGGAAGGATGTTGTTGACCCAGACCAGCCTCAACTTCAGTTAGGCAAAGTCAAAGTTGACGATCCAAGATCGTTAAGAGACCCAAGACCGGATAGGGCGAGGGAAGAAAGCAGAAAGTTTTTTGCATGGAACCCTGTAGGCGGCGGAATTACTGAGCTTGGCAGCAGGACAGTAGGTCTCGACATTGAGGCTCAGTCAGGCAAGGTGACTGTCACAACGAGTTAAGGAGAATAAGAGTCATGGCAAAGTTAGAGGTTTTTCAAAACGGGAATTTTTCTTCGGGGGAACCTGTTTACCAAATCGGCATTAAACATAAAGATGGCGAGTATGGTGAATATGGCGAGTATGACATTGTTGTTTTTGACTTAATGACTAAGCAGCAAGCAGAAAAAAGATTGTCTGAAATGCAACCCGCCGAAAAGAAAAAAGCTGCTCCAAAAGAGAAGGCACCACCAAAGAAAGTTTTAGCGATACCCTCCAGAGAAGAGCTTAAAGCTATGACTAAATTAGATCTTGAAAAAACAATGCGTAAGCATGGCTTGGAGTTAGACCGAAGAAAAACCAAAGATGCCCTTATCAGGCAGTCTGTAGCTTTTCTTAAAGGAAAGTAAATTATGGCTTGGACTTTCACAACGCTGAAGTCGGCTCTTCAGGATTATTTGGAGACCACAGAAACAACTTTTGTTGATAACTTGCCAACAATCATTAAGCAGGCAGAAGACAGAATACTTAAATCTGTGCAGTTGCCAGACTTTAGAAAGAACTCGGTAGGTACAACGACAAGCGGAAATAAGTATTTGACCTGCCCAACAGATTTTTTAGCACCTTACTCATTAGCTGTTGACAATAGCGGCTATGAGTTTTTGCTTTTTAAAGATGTAAATTTTGTCAGGGAAGCTTACCCGTCTGGTTCTACCACCGGGATTCCAAAATATTATGCGATGTTTGATGCGGATAATTTTATTATGGCTCCAACCCCTAACGCCAACCTGACGGCAGAGCTTCATTATTTTTACAAGCCTGAGTCAATTACGGCAGCTTCATCTGGCACAAGCTGGCTTGGCGATAATGCGGAAAGTACATTGCTGTATGGTTGCTTGGTTGAGGCATACACATTTTTAAAAGGTGAGCCTGACTTAATGCAACTTTATGCTACAAGATATGAAGATGCCCTTGCCAAACTTAAAGGTTTGGGGGAGGGCTACGATACAACTGACAGTTACAGGTCTGGATCTATAAGACAAGCGAGGGTTTAATGATTGAATTTTCTGAGTCCCAAGCCGGAAGTGTTAGCGTAATGACTACTAAGGATTCCGGGCTTTCAGTAGACCATTGGGCCGAGAGGGCAACAAACACTATCATTAGTGTCGGCACTCAAAGCCATCCACTTATTGCGGAACAAGCAAAAGCCTTCAAGGAAGATGTGTTCCGTACCATAAAATATTATATGGAAGAGGCGATTAAAAGCGACAAGACCAGCAGGATTGCAGAGCTTGAGCAAGCTGATCATCTCGATATGGCAGAAATTTTGAGGAAAATGTAATGGCTATTACCCAAGCAGTTTGCACCAGCTTTAAACAGGAACTGTTGCAAGGAATACACAATTTTACCAGCGGTAGTGGTGGCGGGACGACTACGACTACCGGAAGCGGCAACGCCTTTAAAATGGCTTTGTATACCAGCAGTGCTACTCTTGCCGCGTCAACAACAGCTTATAGTTCAACCAACGAAGCTTCAGGAAGCGGTTATACTGCGGGTGGAGCGGCATTAACAAATGTAACGCCTACCACTTCAAGCACTACCGCTCTGACAGATTTTGCAGATTTAACGTGGAGCAGTTCAACAATTACGGCTAGAGGCGGTTTAATTTACAACTCTTCGACAGCCGCTGGATCTGCTAACAGGGCTGTGTTAGTTCTTGATTTTGGCGCAGACAAGTCGTCATCTTCTGGCGACTTTACTATCCAATTCCCTACCGCTGACGCAAGTAACGCCATTATTCGTATCGCCTGATGGCTGATGTAACAGTATATTTCGAGGGTTATGACAGCATAACCCAAGGATACAATGAGGGCGGATATAACCAGAACGTAGCCTTTACCGGGCTAACCGGAAGCACAAACAGTGTTACCGTTGTGCAGGGTGTGGGTGTTACCGTTTCTGTTACGGGTGCTGCCTCAACAGCTTCGGTTGGAAGCGTTACCGTTGTCCAAGGAGCAGGCGTTACCGTTACCGTTACCGGAGAAGATACCACCGCATCTGTTGGTGGCGTAACGATAATAGCGGGTGGCGGCATTAGCTTCCCTGTTACAGGTGAATCAATTACTGCGTCTGGTGGCACGGTTAATGTTTGGGGGCCAATTACCCCCTCACAAACTCCAAGCTGGTCAGCGGTAGGAACATCACAAACACCTAGCTGGTCAGAAGTAAGTACATCACAAACACCTAATTGGGAAGAAATAGCGGCATAAGTTATGGCATCGACATATGTAAATAATTTAAGGGTAGCTGAACCCGCAGACGGTGATTCTGGATGGGGAACATCTACCAATACATCTTTAGAGTTGATAGGTGAGGCACTTGGTATTGGCACAGAAGCCATTACCACTAACGCAGATACGCACACCTCAACGGTAGCAGACGGCACCTCTGATCAGGCAAGAGCTTTCCATTTAAAGTACACAGGTACTTTGGATTCAAACTGCACAATTACGATTGGCCCGAATACTATGAAACGGGTTCAAATCATAGAGAACGCTACTAGCGGAGGCTACTCTATAATTATCAGCCAAGGTAGTGGCGATAACGTCACAATTTTGGCAGGAACTAAAAAGATTGTTTATCTTGATGGTGCCGGAGGAGGCGCAGCAGTAGTGGATATTACTACAGCTTCTTTTGGTTCTCAGGCTTTTTATGTACCTGCTGGATCTACAGGTAATAGACCGACAGGTGTTGCCGGGGCATTTCGATATAACTCAACAACAAGCGAATTTGAAGGATACACTGATTCTTGGGGATCTATTGGTGGCTCTGGCGCAACCAATGTTTCTCTTAATGAGTTTAGCGGCAATGGCAGTACAACAGCATTTACCCTGTCAGCAGACCCATCGAGCGAGAACAATACCCAAGCGTATATTGACGGGGTGTATCAGGAGAAGGGAACTTACGCAGTTTCAGGCACTACTTTGACGTTCAGCACTGCGCCACCTAATGGCAGCAGTATTGAGGTTATGGCTTTCACCGCCAGTTCAATAGGCACTCCAAGCGATGATACGGTTTCAACCGCAAAGATCGTAAATGATGCGGTTACTCAGGCCAAGATTGCTGATGACGCTGTTGGCTCAGACCAACTGGAAGGAAGCCTTACAGTAGACATTAATGGAGGCACCGTCGATGGTGCTGTTATTGGAGGAAGTTCTGCTGCCGCTGGGTCTTTTACCACCTTAACAGCTTCCAGTACGTTTACATTGGGAGGCACCGCTGTTACTTCTACAGCGGCAGAAATTAACTATCTTGACATTACCACGCTCGGTACAACCCAAGCTTCAAAAGCTGTAACGGCAGATGCCAATGGTGTCGTTAAGTTTGATAACGGGATTCAGGAAGAATCAACGGCACTAACTTCAGGTACTACCGTTGCGTTAGACCTAAATGCTGGAACGGTTTTTACAATAACGCTTGCTCACAATATTGGTACATTTAACTGGACTAACCCTGCTTCGTCTGGATATGCCTCTATGTTTCTTCTTCAGGTAACACAAGACGGC
>VTLG01004878.1_pt1 | contig 12630 bp, 16 predicted proteins | sample 4694571 | NCBI WGS metagenome assembly VTLG01 (sample SAMN12604809, study PRJNA352737) | marine metagenome | biome: ENVO:00000447; feature: ENVO:00000209|ENVO:00000569|ENVO:01000036; material: ENVO:00002151; isolation source: viral sequences binned using virsorter ... | reverse complement strand
ATCCAAAGAAATCACCACTACCATCATTCATTACATGACGGTTGATTTCATCATGGTATGTAGTCAGCTTCAATCTTAGTATGTCACAAAGATCAAAAAAATCTACTTCAGTTACCAGTTGTACGTTTACTAGCATCTGCTTCGTGACTGGTATTAGTTGATACAGACCATCATTTAGAATGATCAGTTCCATATTTTCTTGTACCCCAATCTACAATTCTTTTTAAACCTGGTGCAGATATTTCCATGTTTACTCCATAAGGCCTCCATGCTTTTCTAAGAATATTTAATTCTAATAAAAGAATAGCCCACTGTTTTTGTGAGATACTTTTTGGTTTAATTGTTATTATTTTTTCTTTCATGAGGGTAATATAATATCCCAGAAAGTAATGTCAACCCTTCATTTGTCTTTTTTGATGTTTATTTAATCGTTTTGTGTGTCGCCCAGGACGTTTACGAGGCTTTGGCCGCTCTACAAATTGTTTAAATTTCCTGGCCATCGAAATATTTGTCGAACTCTGATTTTAAAGTTTTTGGTGATATTGTAGGTATATAACTTATCTTACCATTAACGTGTTGTTCAAGATCTGCACCACAAGATATGCATCTATAAAAATGTTTTGTTACTCCAACTAACATTGTGAGCTCCTCACATGTAGGGCAAACTCCATTTACTATTTCTGTGTGAATTCTCATTTTAATATTAAAGCTACGATAGATTTTTCACCCATGTATATCTCTGTTTCTGCTTTACCACGATAACATTTGTAGGTTACTGACTCAGAAAAAGTTCTTTCCGCTTCACGTTTGCCTCGTAGACACGTAGCCATGTTGTCCTGGATACGGTGTTCCTTTATCTCTCCGTTTACAAACATAAGTAAAGCTATCACAGTCTCAATCATTGTCCGTTACCGTTTGTATATTTCATTTCTCTGTTTGAGTCTTTTAATTTTTCTATATCAGTCAAAACTTTGTCCATTTGTTTTCTTAAAAATTCTATATTTACTTTGTTCAACGCCATAGATTCTATGTGTGCATTAAGTTTATCCGTGGTCTTATAAAGATCTTCGATCATCATAAATTGTTCAGAATCTGCGGGCAATGATCCTAGTTGTCCACGAGGCCATTTAATTCTAAACTCTGTATTCTCCACTAAATCTTTCTGCATCAACTCTATCTGTGTGCTGTGTTTGTTGAGCGTTTCGTGTAATCCAAAGTATGCCCAAGTTCCGATAGCCACCAACGCGATCAGCGAGGCAACCGTCTTCATAGGCATCTGCACGGCTGCCTCTTCAGATATGTTTAGTGGTTTTTTGTTCATAAATTACTTTGGTAATGAATTTGTTAGCCACTCATGTGCTTTTTTAAATGGCCAGCAAATAATTTTCCAAACCCATTTTACAATAGATTTAATTATTTTAATCATTTTTTTTCTCCTCAATTTCGTAAAAGAATTTATCAGTATCTTCTGTTCTCCACTGACTCGTGTCTTCTACATTCCATTCGTTTGTTTGCACCTTCCAATCAGGTATATTGTCCTTCACAGTAAACGAAGGTATGTCCCATATACATCTATTGTTTGGTTGTGCTGCATAATTACCATCATCTAATGCAATTATGTGTGCGCACTTATGTTCGTGCGGTATCTCCGAATGATCGGTGTCAAGTATGTTACTCTCTGGATGTGCAAAGTCAACAGTAAATAAGTATTTACCTGGGTGCCATTTTTTATCTTTGCCTATGTATTTACCGGCTTGTCCGTCTAAAATATCCCAACTAGTAACAGCAGGATAATAACTAAAACAATTCCATAACTGAAGTTCATCAAGTCTACGTTTAGGAACATCTTCCGGTCTAAAACCTCTCTGTATGAAGGCAGATATCGGGAGACGATAAAAGACAGCGCCATTCTCCATAATCGCATGGAATAAAATAGAGCGGCCAGTGATAGCTGATAGGCCGAAGATAACACAATCTTCAACTTCTCCATGATGTTTTTGTAAGTCATATAAATATTCTCTCCTTATCTGGGCATAAGTAACTGGTATGTTTGCATTTAAATAAGCCATAGTTATCCATTTATCTCACCCCAATTATTTCCAACTTCGTAATCAACTTTATTGGGAACTTCTAGTGTAACAGCCTGTTCCATAATTTCAATTATCTTTTTAGCCTGGGCATCGTTCTCTATTGATAGATCTAATTCATCATGTATTTGTATGTGTGGTACGATACCTTCTTTGTATAATTCTAACATAGCTTTTTTAGTCATGTCTGCAGCTGATCCTTGAATTAATTTGTTGAGAGCTTTGTATGTGTATGCTCTCCTGATTCCCGGTCCATGTTCCCTGAGTGCTTCTTCGTGTGGCAATGCTTTATGCATACCAAACTGATTAGGTTCCCATAGGTGAAACCTGCATAGTCGTCCTAACAATGTACGGATTTGTCCCCGGTCTTGTGCTCTGTTCGATGCTTTCTCCATTAATTGTTTTACGAATGGCACACGTGAATGATATGTATTAAATAGATCTGCAGCTTTCTCTTTTGTTACACCTAATTCTGCCTGTAGTTTTGCTTTACCCATACCATAAAATAATCCGAGATTAATTGTCTTGGCCTGTGTTCTAGGTATGTCAGCCATGTCTGCAACAGTCTGGTGAAAGTCTGCTCCAGAGTCATTGCTGTATGCATCAACAACATCATAAACAGAGGGTAATTTGTACAAAGACGCATAATGCACTACCAACCTAGGCTCTTGCTGAGAATAGTCAAATACACCCCATCTATGGCCGTCCTCGGGTATAAATAACGACCTTATCTTAGGTCCAAGATCTTTATTTCTAGCCGGTATCTGCTGTAGATTCGGGTTCTGGTAGGAAAATCTACCAGTTACCGTGCCACCCCCAGCGTTACGTAATTGGTTTATCTCTGCATGTATTCTACCCTTGTGTTCGTATCTAAGAATAGAATCTAGAAAAGTTGTGTGTGCTTTGTTTATCTCTCTTGCTTGTGCAATCATCTTAACAACAGGATTTTTGTGTTCTTGTAAAAAATTTTTTGTAAAACTTGGTGATGCAGTTTTTTCTGTACGTGGATATTCTAATCTTAATACATCAAATACATTTGCAATAGATCTTGCAGCCCATATCTGTGTATCAATATTTGTTTCACCTTTTATTTTGTGTAGTAATTCTTTTTCTTGTGCAATCAATTCTTTTTTCATAGCGTGTGCTCGCTCTATATCTACACGTACACCTTTGAATCTCATGTCAACCAGGCAATGAAACAGATCAGACTCGAGATCAAATATATCTTCCAGGTCCTGACTAATAATTTCTTTTTTCATTTCTTGCCAAAGACCAAGTGTAACTTCAGCATCACGTTCTGCATATGCACCAACATGCATTGCAGGTAACTTGTACATTTCTGATTTAGGATCTATGCCCCACTCTTCTGCAGCTTCTGCAAGTGCAGCTTCGTTCTTACCATAACCAAGATAGTGCCACGATAAACTATTGAGATCATAACGAAATCTGTTCTCATCGGTCAACGCTGCAGCTATCATTGTGCATGCAATGTCACCGTTTATTTTGAATCCCATTGCCCGCAACCAACAAACGTCGTAGATTGCATTGTGAAATACTTTTGTAGATGGAGACTCGAGTATATCTTTTAACCAAGATAAGACTCTGGTTCTATCCATGTTACCACCGCCTTCGTGTGCAATAGGAAAATATCCTTTGAAATGTTTTGTAGCAACAGCGATACCTATGACTTCACCATTACCAATAACAGAGCCTGATCCTTTTTTAATTAAGTCAGGATCTTTTGTTTCCAGGTCAATTGCAATCTCGTCAACCTGACGTAAGTCTGGAAACTCTGTGGGTTTTACCCATTCCGTTTGTGCCTCAAACTTAGGAATTTTCACTGTAGTCCCTCTCGATAATCATTTCTAAAAAATGTATGGCTTTCAATATGTCTTCCTTCCCATTCTTGTCACGATGACGAATAATATATTTTATAGCACAACCCTCAGGATATAACAACTCATTCTCTACTACAAACTTACTCGGCTGTATTTTATATTTTTGATAATGTGATCCTCCATGTTGTTTATCCCAAACTTTCGATGTCATAACCTTGGTCCTCCTTTTTTGCTGCCATGATGTACAGGTTTTGTTTTGTACGAGTTACACCCACGTACCAAACTCTATGTTCCTCATCTTGTTTGTCAGTGCTTTTTTCTAATGCATCTCGTATTGTTTTTGTGTTGTCTAATATTAATAATACATTATCAGCTTCACCACCTTTTGCAGAATGTATTGTAGATAATTTTACTCTTGGATTCTTTCTTAATTCCTCTCCATAACTTAACATCTCACGTATGTATAAACACTCTTCGTAATCTACCACAAAAACATCAAACCAATTTATTGTTTTATCGTAAGTAAATTCTGTAAGATCGTACATTTTTTCTTCTGTTAATGTAAAATTCATGCCCGTATATTCAAATATATCTTTTACTTCTGATAAAGATAGTAGATCACCTTTTTGCCATCGTATGTAGTTTAGAATAGTTCTAAACAAGGTTACCTTGTAACTTTTCCTGTCCTTGTATTCAAAATAAATACCACGTTCTTTTAAAAAAGGTTTGAGTCTATTTAGTTTGTCATTGTATCTTGCAAGAACCAACCAATTACCTTTATCAATTGGTACGTCTTCAAGACTGTAAACATAATTTACTGTGCCTTGTTCTTCTCTTGCTTTCCAATTTTTTTGTACACGTCTATCTTCTGGAATTAATTTTAATATTTTGTCTGCAATGTTTTGTACGTTTTGTGGAACTCTGTAAGATTGTGGCAAAATTATGTCTTTTTTTGAAATTTCCTGCTGAAATTTTTTTACATCTGCGCCTGCCCAGCCATAAATTGCTTGATCATCATCGCCTGCTAATATAACATATCTGCTATTTTCCTTGATAATATTGAACATTTTCCACTGTATCGGTGATAGATCTTGAGCTTCATCAACAAATGCTACATCATATTTCGGACACAATCCTGACACAATAAATTTGTCAATCATATCAGTGAAGTCTATAAGACCGTAGGATTTTTTGTAATTTATTACTTCATCAGCTATAATTTTTAACAACCTTTTGTCCATGTCTCCTGAGTACATGTCCGTATTGTATTCTTCTTCAATCGTAATATTTTTTATTCTGGCTGAGTTTATTAGATTAAAATATTCGCTGTCAGAATTAATAAAACCTGTGGACTCTTCACCATTAGAATAAACTGTAACCTCAATACCCAGCTGTCTACCTATGTCTTCGTAGTGTTCGTCCTGCATAACCTGAGCTTTCTTCATACCTAATTGATTGAAAGCAAGAGAATGCAATGTCCTAAAATGTTTAAGATCTTTTCTCTGATATTTTGGATATGCATCTAACATTCTGTCGATAGCTTCGTTTGCAGCTTTGGTTGTAAATGCAAAGTATCCTATCTTATCAATAGGTGTTCCAAGTTTTAAAAATGTTTTAACATACTTCAATAGCTTTGTTGTCTTCCCTGTTCCCGGAGGCCCAAATAATTTTCTACTGATCATATTATATCCGTCTTATGTTTTGTTTGTGTGTGATGGATAGGTACCTCTTCAAATGTTTTTATATTTATTTGTATAATATTTTTTGTTGATGAGTGATACTTGCCTGCTTCTTTTGATGGGAATCTTTTTTGTTCTAAAAATTCTATTTCACATTCTTGATACAATACCTGCATCATACGTCCTGTTTTATCTTCGCTGTACTTCCAATTCTTTGCTTTTAGTTTGTCGTAAAACTTATCAAACTTAAAGAATGCATATTCATCTTCTATTAATACAGCTCCAGTTTTAAACGCAGCATCGCTTGTAGCTTTTGGTCCGTGTATCTTTGCATGTATAACATCATGTAGTTTTTCTTTTGGTGATGTGCCTACCGGTGGCTGTACAATTTTTTGTGTTTGATATAATGCATCCATCACAGCTTGCTCTTCATCGTTCTTGATTAGTGGTGGTAAGAATCCTGCAGCTTTTGATATTGAGTTACGTCTCTTACGCTGGTCATTTAGATGTTCTACATTTTTACAATGCACTGTAGCTGTACCAATACCATCTGGTTTTGTTACATCAAACTCGTACTCAGGTTCTGGATCTAGATCTATCTTCTTTAGATTCGTTAATACAGGATAAGAACCTTTTGATCCTGCCAAGACTCCAAATTTTTTCTTAACACAGATACCTTTCTTACAATTCTCACTTAATGGACTTTGTGTGCAGGTATAACCTTTAGAACTTCTGTTCCATGATTTTACTTTTTGATTTAAAAACTTTTGATCCCATGCATTTGCGTGTACGCCAGCAAAATATTTAACCGGTGCATTCATAACTTTCTGTTGCCAATTGTCTGGGTATTTCATCTTAACCATGACATGATAATTATACATAAACCTATCTTTGCCATCAAAGTTTTCGTTCTTAGATAATTTAGATATGGCTGCTAGACATGGTGGACCTTCTGTAAACTCTTCGTCTACACCCTCCATACTTTTTGTTTCTATCTCTTCTGTAATTTCTTTCAGTCTTTCTTTTGTAACCAGGTTTGCACTGATCACTTTCATAAACTGATCCAGCGTAAACGTCGTACCGTCAACGTTCAAAGCTTTACGTTCCTCCCCGAAGTATGGTAAATTTATAAATTGTCCTGGTCGTAGCTGACCTGTCTCACTATCTTTTGTAAGCTGTGTTTGTTTTGGAAATATTTCTGTATCTTGTTTGAGTCCAAACAAAGACAATAAATTTGTAAGAAAAGATTTTACAGTTTTAGAATCTGTAAACGTATTTAAAAATAAAAATAAATGTAATCCACCACTCTTAGATTCGACTGGTAGTAAAGGTAATTCGTATTGTTGTATAATATCTATGTAATCTTTTTTATTAAAGTCAGCATAATCTTTTGGGTCTATGTCTATGACACCAAACCTGACCTCTGAGTCTTCTGTGCATGGTTGTATACCAATAGATAGTTTACCATCTAGATGTTGTTGATAGATGTCTTTGGTAAGTTCTTCAAAGTTCCATCTGTAGACAGGTTTCTTTTTACCTGTCTCAGGATCTGTTTTAGAATCCTGGTGACTGAAGTCAGCCACACCATAGGCATTTCTGTATCCATCAAAATATTCTATATATCGTTCCATAATAACTGCTATGTGGGCCGTCCACTCTCGCTTTCGGCCCACACTGTGCACATATTCCCGTAGGAATTATATAATGCTAGCTTGGTCCTTTGGTTTCTCTTCACCATGTTTAGCCTTAACACTTCCTTTAGATATGCTATCGCTAAAACCCTTGGCTTGATCGTAAAGACCTTTGTCAGTTACTGGGCCAACTTTACTTACTTCCCAACCAAACCAAGTGCCTTTATCATTTGACATTTGGGTAGTTTTTAGTTTGTAAATGTGGCTGAAAGATGCTGGTGTAAACATTCCGTTTGCACCTTTCATCTTAATACCAGACATCATTGAGTTCCACTTTCTACTAATTTTTAATTGAGTAGATTTCATAGAAATCAACGCTGTTGATGGACTATCTCCCGACACTATAACAAAGTGTGATGCAGTCTTCTCAATATAATTACCGTTTGGTAATCTATCTTTGTAGTTTGCATCAGGTTTTGTTTTGGACATGATATCAGAAGATGAATCATAAATGGCAACTGGTGCACCAAGACCCTCTCCTCTATCTTTCCATTCAATGTACTCCAACTTATAGAAGCATGGAATTACATCAATACCTTTCACTCCATCATAGAGTTCTCCAGAGACAGAATTGTAAATCATTCCTGGCTCTGCACCTTCGACATACTTACCATCACGTTTGTTAACTTCTGGTGAAAGTTGTCCAAGGATTTTTAGAAAAGGCAAGGCAAGATCTTCTTGACCTATTGCACCTAAACCTTTTGCTGCATCATCTTCAAACATATTTGCTGGAAGACCTGCAGACTTTTTCTCTGCTACTTGGTTCATCTTTATTTACTCCTCGTTACTTTGGTTCTGTTTCCTGCGAACACATTAAATAGATCAGAGGGCATCTCTTGTCCAGATTCCAGACGCTCTCTGACCAATGCTTTCAGAGTCATTGGTTCGACCTTAAGTTTCTGGACAGGTTCGTACCCTTGACCCTTTGCAAGGGTTGCATATTCGCTCGCCTTGTTATCTTCGTTACGACCAAAGGAAACTGTAATCTCATTTTTAATAAGATCACCCAGGCCGTTTTCTCGAAGCCATGTATAGGCTGCTTCTTTATTAGCTACTGTAATAGAAGCGCCGTAAACTGGTTTTACTTCAACTGAAGAACCATCTGCTAGTTTTAATGTAGAGATATTCATCTCTTGCATCATGGTAGGTATGACCTCACCTGATACTAAATCAATGTGTCTCTTCAGTTCTTTTAATTCTTTTTCTTTTTGTTCTAAGTCGTCTTCTAATTGTTTTAGTTTAACAACTTGATCAGATAATGATTTTGCATCGTTGACAGAATTTAAATCTTCTCTTTGATCTGCTTCAAAGTTTATATTACTCATCTATTTTTCCTTTCTCGTATAGATTAATTTTAATGGGATAATATCTTCTTTCTTGTTTATCCCATTTCAATACATTGTATTTACCATTTGTAATATCAGATACAATAGAACATGCAACACCTATGATTGCAGGATCTCCTGTAAGCAATAAATAATCTTTAGCATTAAAATTTTTTAAACCATTTCTTAATTTAAAAACTAATGGTCCAGGTGAAAAAATTATTTGCGAAAGTTCTGGTAATAAAAATTTAAATTGTCCATATTCTGATGCACCCATAATATTAATTTTTGGATTACCAGAACGTGTTCCAGGTATTTCTTGTATAACATACACCGTAGGTGCATAATTATTTTTTAAACTTTCATATTTATTACTTTCTGACATTGACAAATCATATAACGTCCTATATATAAATGTCAACTAGAAAGAAAAAATATTATGAATTATAAATTTAAGACCAAGCCATATGCGCATCAGCTTAAGGCATTAGAAATGTCATGGGATAAACCATACTTTGCATACTTTATGGAGATGGGTACGGGTAAATCAAAAGTATTAATAGATAACATATCTATGCTTTATGACAATGGTAAGATCAATGGTGTTCTAATTGTGGCACCAAAAGGTGTGGTAAAAAACTGGTACGAATCAGAGATACCTACACATTTAGTTGATCACATAGAACACAAAACTGTTTTGTGGCAACCTTCAATTACAAAAAAACAAACTACAGCTTTAAATAGTTTGTTTGAAACTGGTGAAGATTTACACATACTTATTATGAATGTAGAAGCATTGTCTACTAAAAAGGGTGTAGACTTTGCACAAAAATTTTTATTCTCTCACAGAGCTTTGATGGCAATTGATGAGTCTACTACAATAAAAAACCCAGAAGCTAAACGTACAAAAAATATTTGTCAGCTAGGTTTAGCTACTAAGTACAACAGAATACTAACTGGATCACCGGTAACTAAATCACCTTTAGATTTATATAAACAATGTGAGTTTCTGATGCCTGGTCTATTGGGTCATGACTCTTACTACACATTTAGAACTAGATATGCTGTCATGAGAACAGCAAATTTTAGCGGTCGGTCTGTGCAAATTGTGGTGGGATATAAAAATCTAGATGAATTATCTGAAAAACTAAAAGCTTTTTCTTACAGAGTATTAAAAGATGAGTGTTTAGATCTACCAGAGAAAACATTTATGAAAAGAGAAGTATTGCTCACACCAGATCAAACTAAAGCGTATTTACAAATGCAGAAGCTAGCTCATGCTCAACTTGATGGTAAGATGATGACTACAGCTACAGTATTAACTCAGCTAATGAGACTACAACAAATAACTTGTGGTCATTTTACAGCTGATGATGGTACAATAACAGAATTACCAAACAATAGAATTGGTGAGATGTTAGATTTATTAGATGAAATAGAAGGCAAGGTTGTTATCTGGGCCCAGTTTCAACGAGATGTGCACAATATTATTAATGCATTATCAAAAGAATATGGTGAGGGTACGTTTGTAGATTACTATGGTCTTACCCCACAAGAAGAGAGACAAAAAAATATACAAAAATTCCAGGACCCTAATTCCGGAGTTCGGTTCTTTGTAGGAACTACCCAGACCGGTGGTTATGGTATTACACTTACAGCCGCTAGCACCATGATATACTATTCAAATGGTTATGACCTAGAGAAAAGACAGCAGTCAGAAGCTAGAATAGATCGTATAGGCCAAACAAAACCTATGACTTACATTGACATTATCTGTGAGAACACTGTGGATACGCGTATTGTAAAAGCTTTACGTAAGAAAGTAGATATCGCAACACAGATAATGGGAGAGGAGTTAAAAGAATGGATCTAAGACCTGGTGTAGTTATAAGAATGGGATTGTGGATTAGTCTTGTTGCTTGTTTTCTTTGGATGTTAAACTAAATCTCTAGCACTTCCTAGTATAGGTTTATATTTTGTTTTACCTTCAGATCTGTATGCATGTAGGAATGATGCTCTTGGTTGATCTGCTACCCAGCTGCAGTGAATCCATCCGCTGTTAGGTTCACCTGGAGTGTAAAACTCGAGGATCAATTGATCTGGTTCAAGATTATTTTTAATCCAATCAAATAATTCAGCGTTATCTGTTCCAATTACTTCGAAGTCTGCGGCCTCAGCTTTTGCATGTTGGCTGTTTGCTGAACTATTTATAGCTAGGCACAATTCTACTGAACGAAAGGCACTAGTCACCTTGACCCTGCCGAAGTGATCACGTACTGGCTGGAGAATATTTTCACACAATAATTTTAATTTTTCTATTTGCTCTGCGTTAGGGTTATTATTAATACCTTTACGTATAGCAGTGTCGCTTTTAATAAGTTCTGAGAGAGTAAAGTTACGAGATAAATTCATTATTTCATATAATTCATTACTAAAGCTAGAATAAGTGATCCCATTCCACCAACGATCATGTACTCTATTCTTCTAATACGTTCTTTCATTTCTTTTATTTGTTCGAACGTTTGCTTTTGCATTATTCTGCAAAGCTTTTCATGATCTTCTATTTTTTGTAATGCCGATTTTTTAGCCATAATTATCCTGCCGGAAACAATATTGACAGTTTCTGTGCTGTTGTCAAGTTAGAAAAAGATCCTGCTGCACCAGGATTATTGACTATGTTTGCATCAATACTTGGTAAGTTTAATGATGTCGGTGTTGCAGGTGTGTCTTGCGTAATTGGTAATAGTGGGTTTTCAAAAAACGGAAACGATGGTTCGCTTAAAGATACTTGTCCTATTTGTGCTTGTAATTGTGAGATAGCAGGCAATGCAGTTATTAATGGATTTGTTACTCCTATTCTTAACGCATTTTCTGCGAATGCTTGTTGCACTTCATTTGATAATTCTATAGGTCTAAATATATTACTTCGTATTGTGTTAACATCTATGTTAGATAATCTATCTGTTGCTGAACTAAATGCAAGAGGACTAATATTTAAAACTTGAGCAGCATCTAAATCTTTTCCAAATTCTTTTCTAACATTAAATAAAGATCTATTTGCATTTAAATATGCATCAACAACTTCTCTTGGTTCTATTGGTCCACCACGTAAAGCTTCTCTAGTAAATAAAGATCTAGATTCCCTAACTCCTCTTTGATAGTTAGCAACTTTAAATTGTAAACCTCTCTCTGGGTTTACTTTTACTTCTCTAAAACCAAACAAACCTTGGAACTCATCACCAAATTCAAAGTTTTGTCCATATTCATCAAACTTACCTTTTACTAAAACATCTACAGACTCTATGGATCTATCTAATCTTTTTAATTGTTCAAAAGAAAATGGCATTTGTGCTCTGACCAAGTGTGCCATAATTTTTCTACCTTTGTCACCTGCTGTATCTTGTGGATTAAATACTTGAAAACCTTCTCTTGTTCTACCACCTCTAGCTATTAGATCTGTCACTGCTTCTGTCCAAATAGACTCTGATATAAATGGTTGTGCAAATTCTTTCATAGATATAAATGTACCTGCAAGAAAATCATCCATCAAACCATCTTCATCTGTTCTACCATCTGCCACAGAGTTTAATAAAGTTTGCACCGGTCTAATTAATGTATCGTATGCATTAGCATGACTAAAATCTATGTATTTAAAATTACCTTTTTCGTCTTTTATTGGCAGTAACGTTGAGTTTTTTGACCAGTTAGCTACATATCTTCTGATAGCTTCTCTCTCCTCATCGGTCACGTCGTAAATAGCTTGAAAAGCTTTTTGTGTTGCGTATGGTACAGCTGCAACTGTAGCACCAAAACCAAATAATCTTGTGTACCCAATAGTTTCAAATGGTTTTACCACTGTGCCATCAGCAAGTGTAAATGTTTCGTTTATCTCTCTAAGACCACGTCTTACAATATTTGTACCTGTTCTAACTATCTCTGCAGGGAATGACACAAAGTTTCCAATAGGTAGCTTTCTTAATGATTTAACAAAGTCAGATACATAATCGTAG
>VTLG01015987.1_pt1 | contig 12631 bp, 10 predicted proteins | sample 4694571 | NCBI WGS metagenome assembly VTLG01 (sample SAMN12604809, study PRJNA352737) | marine metagenome | biome: ENVO:00000447; feature: ENVO:00000209|ENVO:00000569|ENVO:01000036; material: ENVO:00002151; isolation source: viral sequences binned using virsorter ... | reverse complement strand
TTTTTACAAGAGATTTTATATTATATGCGAGCACTGACTTGAAAACAACACTTCGTTACTTTAAACAAATCCAAGGGGAATAACAGAAAATGGCAAAATCGTTGCTCTTTGACTTTACATTTGATGCTTCGGCAAAAACGGTCAAACTAAAAGGTAATCATCATAAGCGTCGTCTTTTGATGATCACTAACACTACTGATAACATTATCATCTATAACTTTGCTGATAGCACCAAGACTGGTGTGTTTAGTTATGATGCTACTGCAGATGAAACGACTATTACTCTTGCTCACGACACTTCGTCGATGAGTGATACAGATGCGCTCCAAATTTTTGAAGAAGAAGATCAAGTTCGTTTTGAACCATCAGAAACATTTGTTGATGCTGTATCTAAATTCAGAGTATCAAATCCAGAAAACTTAATTGATACTGACTTTGAGTATGGACCCCAGGCATCTAAATGGGAGACTATTCAAACAATTAACAACATCCCTTCGTTCTACGCATCAACTTCTGATACTACTATCCCCTTTATCACAAAAGTAGCAGCAGTTGCAGGTTCAGAACTTATTACTGTTACTACAAGTTTTGACCATGGTTTAACAAGTGGTGTTCCAATTACTGTTACTGGTCTTGCAGAGATTACTGCAGAAGGTACTTACATTATTCAAGCAGTTCCCTCAACTACCACTTTTACATATAAAGCAAGATCAAATCAACCTACTACTAGAGATTTACAAGGTACATATACCTCTATTATTCCAGGTAAATTCTTCCAAGGTTCACAAATTTCACTAGACCAATCAATTGGTATTGTGTCTGACTTGTATAACCTACCTGTTATTGTAAGAAACATTACAAATTTAACAGTAACTGCTACAGTTGATACAAATGAGTGGATTATCGGTTCATCTGTTAGTGGTGCTGGTGGTGGTGCTGGTATTATTGGTAAAATTGCTGGTTCTGTAATTAGCCTTTATGACGTTACAGGATCTTTCAACAATGGTGAACAAGTTGATGTAATTGGATCCAGTGTATCATACACTACTGATGGTAGTACTGGTGTTGCTGCTGGTGGTAACGTCTACTTTATTGATGGTGTACAACAATCAACATTAGAACTTTCTAGAAATTCAATTTACACATTTGATCTTTCTGATCCTTCTACTTCTACTCACCCATTCAAATTCTCATCTACTAGTGATGGTACTCATGGTGGTGGTGCTGAATATTCAACTTTTGTATATGCAAATGGTTCACAGGGTACTGCAGGAGCATATGTTAGAATCTATATTGATGGAAGCACACCATCTCCTTTAAGTTACTATTGTGGTACTCACCCAGGAATGGGAGCTAGCTTTACAATAGCAACTAAGACAACTTCTAAAGTTTATCTAACCACTGTTTCTGAGCATGGTTTTGCAGATAACACAAATTTCTATTTTGTTAACACAGTTTCTCCTAAAATTCTTAACATTGAGGATCCTACAGCAACTGCAGAAGATGGAAGACCGTTTGCTGATATTGATCAAAATGTTAACCAAGTTGCTCAGGTTGAAAGAGATAAGACTTTTGTATATAACTACGAATGTACTTATACCAAGAGATTTAACGAAGCAGATGTTGATTATAGTGCTAATACTATCAGAATTACTAGTCACGGATATTATAACCACTACGCTCTACTCTACTATCCAAACCCAGGCAACAGACCTTTGGGTGGTTTGAGAAGAATGCAAGTTTATTATGTTGAAGTAGTTGATAATGATACAATCAAACTACATCAATCTCAACGTCTAAACTATGGTGCTATCAACCTCAGTGATGCATATCCTGCAGCATCTTATCCTCATGATGGTACTTGGACATTTGGTGCTCATAACTTTGGTCTTGTATATAACATCCGTAGAGAGTATAAAGCATACCGAAACTGGTATGCATACTTCTACACCTATTACTGGGATCAGGGTGGTACAAGATCTGGATATGACTTCGCTGTTAATAACGGTACCTATGGTTTAGGTGGAACTAACTGGGATAGAACAGTGTTCTTCTCTACAACACGTCCTGAGATGGGTGATAATAACACCAATTATTATCAGATTAACAGATACTATCATAATAGAGGTACAAGACCTAGAACTTATGGTTATAACCACGAGACACTTCCCTTTGGAACTGATTCTAGATTTAATGGTAACTATGACTTCCTAACTGATAACAACAACAGATTTATCAATGACCAAGGTGAGAGTAACCAGTGGGATAGAGCATACACAGTTCAAGGTTTGAATAGTAACCTTAGTAACACTTACTACTATAGAGATAACTTCTATACTGATTATGTTGAAGCAAACTATATCAGAGTTAGAGGTAATAACTACTGGTATTGGTGGTACCAGGAAGGATGGGGTGCATATCTAAACCGTTACTTTGATGGTTATGGATCTGATGGTTATACTAACCAGTACATCGCACTTGTTAAAAGAAACACATCGACTAACGATTCATTCTATAAGACAGCTCACGGTTTCCCAAATAATCAACAGGTTAGTCTAACTGTTGCTGATGGTGGTGAAATTAGATACTTCTATGATAGTAACATGAACCAGAGTTCTTATACTAGTGGTACATTTTATATCAATAGAATTGACGACAATCGTTTTAGAATTGCAACAAGTCAAGGTGGTTCTCCTGTAAGATTGAGATATGCAACTGGTAATATTACATTTACTGGTTCAATTACAAACGCGACTAGATACTCATTCTTTATTAAAGATAATTTATTCTCTAATGGAGAATTGATGAAGGTTACCACTACTGGATCAGTTGCTGGTGGATTGACTGCTGGTAATTCTTACTACGTTATCGTTATTAACGGTAATAGATTCCAACTTGCTGCTACTGCAGGTGATGCTGCTAGTGGTAATGAAATTCAGATTTCTTCTCAAGGTTCTGGACGTCAAACATTTGAAAACACAACTGCAGACTTTGGTACTGTTGATGGTTCTTATACTACAACTAGAGCAATCTCTGAGAAAGAACTTGAAGTTACAATTCCATTCAAGATTCCTCCTACAGTTAAACAGTTTGATGCTAACTCAAACGTTGATGCAGCAAATAATGTTATTAATATCAATAATCACTTTTATTCTACTGGAACAAGAGTTATTTACAATGCTGCTGGTGGTTCAAATATTGGTGGTTTAACTACTAATACTGATTACTTTGTTGTTATGATTGATAACAACAACTTTAAACTTGCACCTACATTACAAGATGCTTTAGACGGTACTAACCTCATTACTGGATTCAGTGCACAGAGTGGTCTTCAGGAATTTATTTCTGCTAACCTATCTGGTGAAGTTACTGGTACTGGTACAATTGAAGTTACTGCAAGTTCTAGAAGGGTTATAGGTACAAACGCAGCGTTTGAAAGATTCTTTAAAATTGGTGATATTATCAAAGTTGTTAATACAACTGCTGGAACTCCAGGTGTTATTGAATCTAGAAGAGTTACATCTATCACCGATGATGATAGTCTACTTGTAGATAGTGCATTCACTTTCTCACAATCTGGTACGAATTATCTAATTCCTTCATTCATCTATGTGAGACCAGATGGATTCTTCCTACACAGACCATTTGACGGTGGTATGGAGATTGGTACTTCTAAGTCACCTAACTCTAGAATTTCTAGACAGACACGTAAGTACTTCCGTTATCAGTCAGGTAAAGGTATTCAGACCTCACTTGCTATTAACTTCATTCCTCAGATTCCAATTCTAGACATCAACTACGTCGCAACTGGTGTACAGATGCTTGATACCACTGGTGCTGGTACACAAGACCAAGATACTATTACAGTTGCTTCAACAACTGGATTAGTTGCTGGTCAAATTGTTCTTGGTACTGGAACTGCAGCTAACTGTATTGCTAGTCAAACAAGAATTAGATCTATTGTTGACGCAACTACAGTTCAATTAACAGACCCAGTTGTAACAACATTTACTGGTGGTACAATTGAGTTTAAACAGAAGTTTACTGGTACTGCAACATGTAGTAAACCTCACCAGTTGACTAATGCATTACAGATCAAGGTTATCAATACTGATGTCTCGCAGTTCAATGTCGAAGGTCCAGTTGATACAATTGTTGATGACTTTACATTTACATACCTTCTATTAGAAGAACCAACTTCTACCAGTGGTGGTGGATTCCCAACACTTGCAGTTCTTTCTTGGAGTGATTGCGACATTCGTTGTGGTATGTTCGATGATCAAAACGGATTCTTCTATGAGTTTGATGGTGATACACTTAATTGTGTAAGAAGATCTTCTGTTCAACAGATTCCTGGAAGGGTTGCTGTTACTAGAGATTCTCACACTGTAACTGGTACAAATACCATGTTTACATCACAGTTATCTCCTAAAGATAAGATTGTTATTCGTGGTATGTCCTACAAGGTTGTTAAGGTAACGAGTGATACTCTAATTACAATTCAACCTTCTTACAGAGGTGTATCAAATGCTGACGTTATTATTACCAAGACTGTTGATACAAAAGTACCACAGAATCAATGGAATATTGATAAGGCAGATGGTCTCGGTAAATCCGCTTACATCTTAGATCTATCCAAGATCCAGATGGCTTACATGGATTACTCTTGGTATGGTGCTGGTAAGATCCGTTTTGGATTTAAAGATGCACATGGACATGTTAAGTACTTCCATGAGTTCAAGCACAATAACAAGTTAACTGAATCTTACTTCCGTTCAGGTAACCTACCTGCACGTTACGAGATTGAGAATGGTGATATACCAACTTACGTCGGAACTCTGTTCCACTGGGGTACTTCAGTTATCATGGATGGTATGTTCCAGGATGACGAAGCGTATCTATTCACTGCGTCAGGTAACTCACTGAAATTCAGTAACGCTTCTGGTACTACTGCAACAACCACAGGTAATAGTACAATTACTGAAGAGTATATTTCTTGGAGATCAAGAACTTACTTCATCCGTATTCCTTTCAGTAATAGTGATGCTGGTGATCTAACAATTAACACCAACATTTATCATGCGAGTGCTGCTGGTGGTTACTTCGTTAGTGGTAGACAGATTAATACTAGAACATATACTTCTGGTTCTACTCACTATGTTTATATTCAGTATGTTCAAGGAACTACTACAGTCTTCCCAAGATATTACTACTCATATATTTACTCTGATCTAGGTAACCCTGCTGTGACTTCTGGAACTGATTTTAACGTTGGTGCTCCTGCAACTAACGTTGTTAACTTGATTCCTTTGAATATACCTCTTGTATCAATTAGACTAGCACCTTCAGTAGACTCATCTATTACTGGTTCTTTAGGAGAAAGAGAGATTATCAACCGAATGCAACTTGCACTCGACTCAGTTGGTATTCTAACCACACATGAGACAGAGATTTCTCTAATTCTAAACCCATCACTATCAACTGATACATTTGAAAATGTGGATGATCCTTCACTATGTCAACTTGTTAAACACTCATCATCTGATACGGTAGCTGGTGGATCAGTGATTCTTTCCTTCCGTGCATCAGGTGCTGGTAGTGGTGCAACATCATCTACTACTTTTGACTTATCTAGAATTAGTGCTCTAGGTAACTCAATCCTTGGTGGAGATGGAATCTATCCTAATGGACCTGACCTCTTGACCGTGGTTGCTAACATCGTTGACTCTAGTGATGTTAGTGCATCTACACCTTATCAGATCTCAGCACGTATTACGTGGTCTGAATCTCAGGCGTAATTATACTATGGGGGAGAGGCAACTCTCCTCCTTCACCTTTACTAACAACAAATCGGAGAATAAAAAAAATGGGAAAAGGAACCGAAGGAGGAATAGTTCTCCTGGATATTAAACACACAAGGCAAGAACTAAAAGATAGACTTGCTGCAGTTAATACTGAAGTTGGTACTGACTGGGATTTTGATAAAGAAGGAGTCTCAGATGCAGATGCTAAGAAAAACTTAGGTTTAATCGAATCAGCAGATGCTGCTTACTTTGCACTTTTAAGAGATGAAGCAGGTCTAACTGGTAGCAGTAGTAATGAAGTACAGGGCAATCTAAATGTTGAAATAGTTCAAGAAATTACAGACATTTGGAATTCATATGCTCCAAACAAGTATAAGAAAGAAAAACCACTTATAGGGATATTCTTAGATGATGTACCTACTCCAACAGAAGGTATTATTTAACATAAAAAAGGGGGTCAACGACCCCTTTTATTTTGTCTTTAATTTCCATGCTACAGATATCCGAAATCCTTCAAAGTGTCTGGTAGTAGATTCTGCATGATGAAATATATCACCAGGAAAATATGTAGCAGTATTTGGTTTAGGTAATACCCACATGTGATCAGTCTTAGTTAGATAAAAAATAGTTTTACCTCCCCATTCGGGTTTCCATCTTTTAACCTCACCGTCTACAAAATTAGTATAAACTAAAAAGGTGTATCCTTCTCCAGAAGAATCATCTTGATGGGGAGCACCTTGTGTTCCAAACACATGACCATTAGCATAACATCTATCTAACACCCAAAATCTACCAGTCAAAACACATACTCTTTTAAATAAATGTTCTGTAAAAAATGGTTCTTCCATAAGATCATTATGAAAGAATGGAGTAGATGGTGCATTAGGATTTGAGATGTTACCATATGACCAATTTGGATCCTTCATGTGATCTGTCATCTTCATGAAGTCTTCTCTATCAAATACATTTTCAAAGGTCTTAATCTCAGACCTATCCCAAACCATCTTCTTCATAAGATGCAAGCAACCATAGAGTATCTACCACGTTTTGTATTCTTAGCATCGAATGTAGCACTATGCCATCTATTACCTCTATACATGGACATAGAATTAAAAGTAGAGGGTAGGAAATGATATCTTTGATAAAAATCATCTCCTTCATAATAAACCCAGTCAGAATCACCATTTGTACACTGCATCATTCCAGTTTCTCTATATTTATTCTCACTTTTATCAGGATCAGAAATTTCATAACCATACCGTTCAGACAATCCATCCATATATCTTTTCCTAACTTCATCTTCAGCAGACATCACACCAGCCATACTATAAAATGATTTCTTTGTTACTGGATCTACGTACTTAAAAAACGAAGTCCCATACTCAGAGGAATCTGTTACAAATATATTTGCAGCAAAAGAAAAAGGATCTACATGAGGTAAATAATTTTTATTATATGCTCTCATACCATTATAATAATAGTTTGTGTAATATTTCCAAGTAATTGCATCCTTTTTATACTTAAGAAAATTATATTGTTTACACAAATCATACAATTGATATCCTAAAAAAGTCATAAAGACTCTTTCAACAGGTTGTTGTAATCCAGGAGAACTACTACCACTAAATGAATGTCCTTCCATAGAACTTTTCTCTTTATTTTCTGCTGGCCAACTCAGCATCAAATCTCTAAATTCTAATGGTCTTTTAAGAACATTATGAGCTTTAAAATATCTTAAACCTTCATTTTGGTTAATATCTACTTCAATATCTCCAACCTTATTAAGTTCACATGCCGCCATAATTTCATGGGTAGAGTATCTATTAAAATGTTCTAAAGTTAATTCTGGAATATTAGTAGTTGTCTGCATCTGATTCAATCTGATTTTCCTCTAGAAATTCTTGTGACTTCGGTGGATTATTCATATAGACGTTAAGCATATAAAGATCTCCTTGACCAAGGTATTCATATCTTTGAAAAGTAGTTCCTCTGTGAAGAATTAATCTATTTTTCTGTGCTGGAATAAATCTAGTTTGATCCCAATGATTATCTGGTATAGTATGTTTATACTCTACTGTTTCTTGTCCACATACAGCATTTTCATTTAACCATTTACCAATCTCTGCTTTATCATCATTGTCTTCAATATCAAGTAAATCTTCAATACCAGAAACTCTATTATCACCAAAAACAAGATTATATTGACCAAGACCAGATCCTTGTGGGGGGTCATTTAAGAAGAGAGTTGCCTGATAGTCAAAATTACCAAGACCAGGAGCATCTGCATTTTGATTAATAATCATTCCTTCATGTAGCAAAGTACCTTTTACTACAGATAGTCTTGGAAGTTTCTGCATGAATTTATACTTTCCTTCATCAGAAATATTGGTATCTAAATCATGTGGAATAAACTCACATTCTATAAATGATTTATAGCAGGAGAATAAAAGTGGATTAAAATAATCACTTGGAAGAAGTTGTTCAATTCCAGGAAATTTATATCCATTCTTAAACTCACCAAATTCTAGGTGAGATGATTCTGCAAGTTTTGATCTAGCGTCTGAAGGATAACGAATACATGCCTCATATAGTTCATCTATTTTTTCAATAAAATTATCAATAATTGCGTAATCACCGTAATCTTCAATATCTTGAGTAGAAGTAATACTACCACAAATACTATGCCAGTCTACTTCTAGGATCTGGCTTCTAATACCATCATTAACAGTTAACATAGTTATCAAGAATCAAATGAATTTTCCTTTAAAGCATTAGTAGGATCATCGTCTCCAACCATAGTAACAATGGTTTTACCAGTATCTACTGTTACTGATTTTGTATATTGTTCTTGATGATGTGCTAGAACCGCCATGTACAATTTAACAGTATCCTCATGTGGTTCGTAGATAACACGAACAAAATCTTTTACAAAATCAAATTCCCTTTCTGCTGCTAACGGTGCCCAGAAACTGAATTTAACTTCACCCTCATCACTATCACCAATAACTGTAGTTCCCTCTACTGATGTTTCAGTTTTATTTCCCCATTCTATGTGTGTGATGTATGGATCTTCTACTCTATATCCAAGAAATTCTTGCTTTTCTTTATCATGAACTTCTTTTACTCTGGCGAGGATAGTTTCTCCTCCCTCAAGAACCATTGCTTTAATACTCATTATTCCTCTTCGGTAATACAGACATTATACAGTATAACTCATCAATGCGCAATAGGATAAATAATGTTATACTGTCCTTATTTATTGTAACACAAAATGAGTCAAAATACGGAAAACCGTTTCGCTGTAGGAGAAGAACTTGAGGCACTGCGTCGTCAAGCACCTTGGGAGAAAGGAGAGAGTCAGACTGTAGAAGTTGATCGAGGAGATGAAGGTAAGAGTTTATCTGAACTTCCTTTGTATGAAGTTGTACAGGAAATTGAAGCAAAGTGGGATCCCATGAAATATAACATGGTGATTGAAGCAATGCTTACAGCGGATACAGAGAATGAGTTAGAAGCGATGCATAGTCTTTCCGATAATAGACTTTTACAAGATAATATTCCAGAAGGACCAAATGGAGGTATTACTTGGTACTGTGAATTTGGTGGACATAAGAGATTATTTGATACTCTTGCTGCAGCAAGACATTGGTTTCTACATGAAATTGAAGTAGAAGAAAAGAAATAACCTAAATACCTCTAGGAGAATATGGGGTATTTTTTGTGGCGCAACCAGCAAGCAGACAAGAACTGAGAGACTACTGTTTGAGACAGTTGGGTGCTCCCGTGCTTGAAATCAATTTAGATGATGATCAGATTGATGACGCAATTGATGATGCACTACAGTATTTTAGAGAAAGACATTTTAATGGTGCTGAGAAAATGTATCTCAAGCACGAGTTTACTGATGACGATGTAACAAGGTTTACCACAGCAAACGAAACTGTTACTACTTCTGCTCCAGATGCAGCGACTTGGGAAAATAGAAAGAACTACTTAGAGATTCCAGAACATGTATTTGGTATCTCTAAGGTATATGGTATTAGTTCTAACTTTGTAAGAAACAGTCTTTTCGGTCTTAACAACCAGTACTACTTGATGGACTTGTTCTCATATACATCAGGAACAGGTCTTGCTTTTGGTGGTGTTGATATGGTCAACTACTACATGGTAAAGCAACATTTTGAAACTATTGATATGATTATCAATACTGGTTCTCTAGTTCAATTCAGATTCAACACTAGACAAGATCGTTTGTATATTGATATTGATCCAAACAGAGTAACTAAAGATCAATGGTTACTTATAGAATGTTACAGAGCTCTAGACCCATCTACGTTTACAGAAGTCTTCAATGATTTGTTTGTTAAAAAATATGCTACTGCCCTTATGAAGAGATCTTGGGGACAGAACCTAATTAAGTTCAATGGTGTAACACTTCCAGGTGGCGTATCAATGAACGGAAGACAATTGTATGATGATGCTTTAAGTGAGATAGCAGCACTAATGGAAGATTCTATCAGCACATACGAACTACCACCACTTGATATGATCGGATGAAAAAAGTTTACTTTCCTCAGCACGGTGGTAAGACTACCGAACAGAATCTAGTACAAGATTTGGTTGACGAACAAATCAAATTGTTTGGTACTGATTGTTTCTATGTCCCTAGAACTATGCTGAGGGACAAGACTTTGGGTGAAGTTATTTACTCAGAGTTCAATCAGTCTTATTTGATTGAAATGTTACTAATTAACGTTGAGGGATTTGGATCTCCTGTAGATTTTGTTAGTAAGTTTGGTGTAAGAATTAGTGATGAAATTCAATTTGTTATGTCTAGAAGAAGATGGGAGCAGTCTTTAGTTCCTGCTTTAAATCTTACTATCACACAAAGACCTAATGAAGGAGATTTAATTTACTATCCTCTAACTGGTAACGCATATGAAATTAAGTTTGTCGAAAGAGAGGTACCATTTTATCCATTAGGAGATCTTTACTTCTATACACTCACTGCTGAGATATACGAGCAAGGTGATGATGAGTTTGATACTGGTATTGCAGAGATTGATGATATTGAACTAGATCACTCTGTAATGACTACATTGAATCTTAGTAATTTACAATCAACTGCTACTGCTACTAGTACAATTGATGGTGGTACAGTCAACAATATTATTATAGGTACTGGTGGTTCTGGTTATATGACTGCTCCTAATATAACAATATCACAACCACCCGATGTTGCTGGAGGAGATATACCTGCAGTTGCTACAGCAACTATCTACAACGGTGTTGTAAATGCTATTACTATTACGAACGCTGGTACTGGATATACAACTGCACCTACAATTACAATAGATGGTCCACAAGTTGCTAAAGATTTTATTGCGAGAGAACATATTGTAGCAGGAAACTATAATGATCAAGGTGGTAATAGATCTTGGACTTCTGACGGAGCAGGTAAAATTTATGTGGATCACAGTGGATCATTCGATCCTACATTTGCAACTACAACTTTAGTCAAGTATTTCTATTGGTATTTTGAAGATGAGAGATTAAGGTATCGTTACACATATAATGGAACGACTGCAACTACAACCAAAGGTCATTTCTACTATGATGCTGCTAACAACAGATATTGTATTAATGCATACACAAACACAGATACTAGTGGTCAAAGAGCAAGGATGTATGACCTTGCTACAGATAGTATTGGAGAAGTTGGTGGATGGAACGGTAGTAATTTAACTCTAGAGTTGATGAATAGGTCTGGAGATTTCCGTGATGGTGACCTTATAAACGGCACTAGTTCTGGTGCGCTATATACATTAGGATCGTTCAGTTCAATAGATAACTCTAACTCTGAGTATGATGCTAATAAAGCAATTGAAGACGGAGCAGATGATATAATTGATTTCTCTGAAGGTAATCCTTTTGGTGAGTTTGGTAATTTTACAGGTAGTTTCTGATGTTAGGATCACATTTTTATAACGAAACCATCCGAAGAACAGTAATCGGTTTTGGAACACTCTTTAATAATATTGATGTAAAGACAAGAGATCCAGAGACAGGTCAGGTTATTGAAACGGAAAAAGTAGCTTTGGCGTATGGACCAAAGCAAAAGTTTTTATACAGATTGTTTGAGAACCCTTCTACACAGAAGGTAGCAATCACAATGCCTAGAATGTATTTTGAGATGACTGGTATCTCGTATGATTCTACTAGGAAAACAAGTCCTGTCCAAAAATATAAAAACGTTGTTGCAGATAGTGGTAGTGAAGTAAGAGTACAATACCTCCCTGTACCATACACAGTAAACTTTGAGTTAGGTATTCTATCAAAAGATCAAGACACAGGTTTACAAATCTTAGAACAAATACTTCCTTTCTTTCAACCATCTTTTAATATTACACTAAAGATGATTCCAGACATGGATGAGAAAAGAGATGTTGCTATCACACTTAACTCTATAAACCTAGAAGATGAGTGGGATGAGAGTTTCTTAAACAGAAGACTTGTAGTTTATACATTACAATTTTCTGCGAAGACATATCTATACGGTCCTTACAGTAAGGCAGACATTATCAGGACTGCTAAAGTCATCGAGACTATTGGAGATCAGGCAGTTGGTCGCAGAGCTGCACAACTAACGTACTCTCCAAAAGCAAAAACAGATAAGAACCAAGATGGACAAGTTGATGCAAATGATGATATACTAGTAACACCTGATGATGACTTCGGGTTCAATAGTGGATTTGATATCTTATGAGTAGTCTAGAAGAAAACATGGAAGATATGCTCGACATTGAAGTTGAGTCTACAGAGATCAA
>VTLG01006593.1_pt1 | contig 12633 bp, 20 predicted proteins | sample 4694571 | NCBI WGS metagenome assembly VTLG01 (sample SAMN12604809, study PRJNA352737) | marine metagenome | biome: ENVO:00000447; feature: ENVO:00000209|ENVO:00000569|ENVO:01000036; material: ENVO:00002151; isolation source: viral sequences binned using virsorter ... | reverse complement strand
GTTTTCATCCATTGCATCTTTTAGCTTGTATGCAGCATTGTCAGAAGCTACTGACTGAAAGTTGATATGAGAAAATCTTTTCTCGATATCATCTAGTTGAAATTGAAAGTATTTAGCTTGGTCTATTGTTAGAACAAGCTCGTTATCTGTTAGTGCTGTGCTAGAAGTGGATGCACCTCTAGTGTAATCACTTACAGAGATTTGAGGTTCTTGTACTATATTAACAGTATCTCCGAAAGATTTAATCTCACCCATGTAGTCTGTGTTACAAACTGCTTCAGCAACTGAAGCTTTTCTAAGTGCGATTTGTACTTTCTTACTATATATTTCAGGTACCCAAAACTGATTAGCTTGAGGACTTGAAGGAGAATTACCACCAAAGTTAGTAGTTGAACCACCTGAGAAATGTGCCATAATATGACTCCTTTTTCTTTGTTATTGGTTGATAAAAATGGAAAACTAATTATTCGTTAACTAATCTTCCTTCTCTTTGAGCTATCAAAATATCTTTTTCATATTTCTCAAACTCTTGGTCTGACATCTTATTGATATCAGATTTTCTCCATATCTGCTTTTGAGTAGTTGGTTGAATTTGTTCGCTAGTCTTAACTAACAAATCTGCTCCACCTTTCTCTGTTTTAGATACAGAGGTTGTAGTTTTTTTATCTAAACCAAGTCCTCGGTCTTTCTTATATAAGTCAACTGCTCTTGCAGCAAGTTTGCCATCCGAGTTATTCTCATAAATCCATGATTTAATTTCCATGGGTTGTGAGTCTGCCCAACTATGAAAATCATCTGATTCTTTAATTTCATTAAAGTCTGGATGAAGTTTCGCTAATTCTAATTGAGCTTCTCTTTGAGCTAAAGCTTCGTTTCGCTTTTTCAAAGAGCTAACTTCTTCTTGCAAATCTTTCATCTCATTCTGAGACTGCAAGTGAGATACAGTTTCCACCACTCCATATATGTCAGGATAATCTTTTTTAAAAGCATTTAATTCGTCAATACTTTTAGGTGGTGTATACTTAGGTCGGTTCTCTCTAATCTGTGATTTGAGGTCTCCTTCTTTAGATGTCCACTCACCAAGCTTCTTGTCATAATATCGCTTTAGGTCGTCATATCTTTTTTTATAGTCAACTTTAGTATAAGGTTTGGCTTCAACATTTAATGCTGATTCCTGTAAGACCTTATCCGAAGTAGCCGAATCTGTTTCAGATTTAGTTTCTGGGTTGACATTACTGTCAGTCGCATATTCAAAACCTGTCTTAGTTTCGGTGTTGGCTTCTGCTGGTCCACTATCTGCTCCAACAAATTTCTTTGGCATTACATCTTCTGTGTGCCAATATTTGTTGCGATTATATGGATTCGCAATGACTTCGTTAGTTTTTCCTTCGTTTTCATTACTCATATTGTTCCTCCTTTGGGCTTCTTTTACTGAAGGTAGCAAAAAAAGGGGTTGTTAATTTGAAAACAAAGCTACAAGGGCTTCTATTTCTAGAAGGTAGCTCGTTTATTCTTAGGGTACCATCCCTAGAATTCTGTTATGCTAATAAAGATTCTTCTTCACTAGCCATAGTAGCAGCATCTTCTTGCTCTACCATACCTGCATCATAAGCTTCTTCAGCTTGTTTCATCATCTTTCTTAATTTGTCTATGCCTAAATGTTTAACAGCTTTTGCTGTAAAGACAAACTCTCCATCTGATAATAATGCTGGGATTGAATCTGAAGTTCCTGTTCCTGGTCCTTCTACTAATTCATCCTCTGTAAATTCTGTTGCTGTTATTTTTGGAACTATAGCTTCTAATTCTGGAAACATTTCTAATGCTTCTTCAAAAATTTGTTCTTCTGATTCTGATAACATTGAAGTATCTAATATATCATCTACTTCTTCTTCAGCAGCTAATTCCATATCTGTTTCTGCTATTGCATCTTCTTCTGCTAAATCCATTCCTGGAGGTGCCATTAAAGGTTCTTCTACTTCAATATCTTCTTCAGCAATTACTTCATCACCTTCTGCATAAGCTTGATAATCTTTTCTTCTATCATACTTCTCACCTAATGCAGCTTGACCACCAATTGATAAAGCTAAAGGTGTTTGTTCTGCAATATCATTTTCATCCATGTAACCACCTAATGCTGCAGTTCTAATATTAGTTGATTTCATAGATTCTAATTTTTTAATTTGATTTACAATTTCAGATTGTTGTCCTGTATCAGCTATTTCTAATTCAGCTTCTAATTTATCAATTCTTTTATTTATTAAATTATCTCTAGCAGAATTTCCACCTGCAAATTTTTCTGAAGTAGGAACTATTCCTGAATCATCTGCTTCTTCTAATTCTGGTATATCATCTGGGTCTAAAGGTAAAATAGGTCCAGCTTTATTGTATCCCATTCTTTTTAATAATCCTTTTTTATTCATTTCTCCACCTTTTGATTTTAGTACATACATATTTCTTAATGATTTAAGTAATTCTTTTCCACCATCTTTCCATTTAGCTACTTCAGATGCTTTATATTTATGAGACTTTAATAAATCTAAATCTGCTTGTGTAAAACCACCACCAGTAAATCTAGTTCTATCTTTACCTAATACTCTAGAAGGCATACCTTGTCTTGCAGATTCAGGAGTAGAAACATCATAAGCAGATATTCCTGTATCTTTTTTATCTTCTTCTCTTGAACCGATAGGTCTATTCATTAGACCACCTGTAGCCATATTGATTGGTTTACTTTTTTTCTTTAAATATTTTTTATGCTCTTCTTTAACTTCTTCTAATTTTTCTTTCCTAATTTTTTCATTCTCTTCTTTTCTTTTTATTTCATCTTTCAAAAAATTAGCATTTTCTTGAGCAACCCAATCGGTATATTTAGATAATATAGTCATAATTCTATTCCTTAGTGTTTATTATAACAAGTGAAGACTAATTAGTCAACACTTTTTCTTAAATCGTTTACTTGACTAGGCAGGTTCTTGAGTCGTTCCAGAAAATTCCATCTGCCCTGGCATTGGTGGATTGTCTGAACCTCCTGGGATTTCGCCATTTCCTGTACTGTCTGGTCCTGCACCTTCTGGAGGTACTCCTGCAGGTTGACCCATTCCTGCGAGTTGACTAGGGTCAATAGCTTGTTGGCTAGTTCCTTGGTTAACATTTTGATATCCTATTATTTTAGCATGAATTTCTGCTTCATCTTTAGAGTTAATAATTTCTTCAGGGTCTAAATCTAAAGAGTATGCTAACTCTTTAATGACTTCTGATATTCTAACAAATGGAGCTATTTGTGGATTTTGAATTGTTTGTAAGAACATTGTTAGTCTTTGACTTCTAACTTCTTTTCTCATTAAAGAAGAACTACCTGTTGCTTTAATTTCAAAATCTCCAATGATAGGTAACTCACCTTCATAGAATTGCATATTCCATTGGAACATAGATTCTCCTAAAGGTTTAATTAAACTATCATCTATATTTTTAATTACTGTTTTTATATTTAATGATGCAGCACCCATAAGCATTGACATACCTGATGCTGTTCTTGTCATACTTTGAACTCCAGTTTGTCCATGTGAATAAGATGGAATACCTGTTGATTCATCTGCAAGTTGTCTGAACTTATCAAACATCTGCATATTTTCTACAGCAGTATTTGGAAACTTAATTCCATATATTGCTTGACCAGGAACTCCTGCTTGTCTTTTAAAAATCTTACCTGGAAATACTTCCATGTTTTGATTATTAACTAAAGCAGATTCATCTATATCAAATACTAAGTTACCAGCTAATGCTAAGTTATCAATTGCCATTCTTGCATGACCATTCATAATTTGTTGAGCATCATCCATATTTTCTGGAACACCTATTCCAAAAAATTGATATGGATTATTTTCATAATCAAAAGCTTGGTATGGAATTCTAAAAGGTTTAAATGGATTTTCTACAATCCTAATTACTTTTCCTTTACAAGTCCATATATTAACTTGTACTTCTGTTAAGTCTTCAATATCTTCAGAAACTTCTAGACCATATTCTCTAGCAGTCATTGCGTCTATAGTTCCCCAATATTCTAAAACTTCAAATCTATTTTTTTCTATTTCACCATAAGAATTATTTTCTAAATCTATTTGGCTTTCCCAATTTTTCTTTTCATAAGTAGGACCTGAAATTAAACATTCTTCTATTGCTGATTTACTAAAGTATGGTCTATTAATTAAATCTTTAAATTGATGTCTGTTCATTCTATGTCTTTGAATAACATATTCACATTCATCCATACTTCTAGCATTAGGGTCTGGATAAAAATCCCATATACTACAAAATTCTATTTTAGGTACTTTAACAAATTCAGGTGCATACTGTCTTGCATTACCATTACCTGATAAATTATATTTATGTAAAGTTTTATTATAAGTAAATGGACCTTTTATAATTCCTGTTCCTAATAAACAAGATTCAAAGATTGCACTTCTTAAAATAACATTTGCATTTGATTCATCTAATTGGTCTTCAATTAATTTTTGTAATTGTCTTGAAGCAATTTGTGCTGGTTTTATTTGTGGAAATTCTGGTAAGACTGCTGGACCTTCAGATAAATTTGCATCTTCATATTTACTTTCTAATCCACCTAACCATTTAGAACCTAATGAATTAAATGTTGCACCTGGTGGTAACTCTCTTCCATCTCCAGGATATCCTAAGTCAGAAGAATCTTCTGTTATAGGTTGACCAGGTTCATATTCTAAATTACCTTCTATCTGAGGAGTTGGTTCCATATTCTCATCACCCATTTGTTCTCTCATGGGATTCATATGAGCATACTCAGCAATTCCTTCAGGTACTTTTGTTTCTTGAATAATTAATGGAAACTTTCCAGTTCCAAATAATACATCAATGATTTGTCCATAAGCTGCTAAAACTTTTGTCTTAGTTACTTTAACAAAAACTCTAGACTTCTCATGTTGAGTAAAGTGAACATTTTTATAATACTGTCCACGATAATTATGATAAGCTTGTAACCATCTGTTTTCATCATCTTGTCTCTTATCAGAACAAGCTTGAAATTTGCTTTGAATCTCAGCAACTAATGGTTCAATACTTTGTTGTTCAGCTTCTTCAACTTGAGAAACCAAATTGTTTTTAATTTCCATAAATAGCTTCCTTTATACCAATATGTATAATAATACAGTTATTATCTGCCCTTGTCAACTATTTTCTTGATATCAACTATAACACTATTAGGAATTATAGTTGTATTACCAATCTCATCTATAGAACCTGAATCTTCATTCTTTAATGAGTAGTCTCCAAATACTCTAGTAATACTACCTTTTTGAGATAATAAATGTCCTTTGGTTACACATATAGGGAGCTTTGCTTTTTTACATCCTTCTAAAGATTGCCATGAAGCATCCGAGCAAATATCCAACCAGTATATAGCAACCATAGGATATCTATCTATTTCTCTTTTAGCTCTGGTATTTATTTTTATTTTTCTTTTAATCATATCTTCTCACTAAAATGTTTTTTGTTTTTCATAACTTTATGGTTATGATTATCTTGGGCAGTCTTAACTTTACCATAAGGTTCAAACTTACCATTGCCTTTTACTTCTGGGTCTTTTAACCAAGCAGTCTCTTGGTCTTTAATCCCATTGTTATCTGAATATCTGTATAAGTTTATTTTAAATACTTGTTCAATATGTTCTTGTTTAATATATTCTTGTAACTCTTCATAAGACATCATCATATCATAATGTTCATCTGTATGTATATTTCTAAAAGTATACTTAGGCATTAATATCCAAATGTTGGGTCTGAAGGTGTCCACTTTTTAATTTGTCTCATATGTTCATATGCACTAATAGTTCTAGGTCTAGACATAATTAAATATCTTAAAGCATCATAAGCATGGTCTGGTGCTTTAGTATCAACATCTTCAGGTTTGTTAGGGTCTATAGGTATACCTTGTAGTTCCCTAATTAGGTTAGGACAAGATTTAAATATTTGTAATTTAGGTCTTCCCTTGTCATTTAATTTTAATCTTTCATGGACTTGTATCTTTCCTTGAATTCTATTCTTATCAGCTCTTCTAAGTTTATGACCAGCCATAGTTAATACTTCTCCTACTGTTGGTCCAGTTGTTCCAGTCCTTGCCCAAGCTGCAGTATCTAACACTCCTCTAACAGACAGCTTATCTTCTTTTTCAAATTCAAAAATTCTTTTAGCTAAGTCTTGACCAGTTAAACCTTTCTGATATAATTCTCTATAAATAATTAATGTTTCATCTTGTGGGTCTAATGCTCCCCATATTACAGCAGACTCTGCTGCATAACCATAGTCAATTCCTTTTATTCTTTCCCAAGTTTTAGGAATAGCAAAAGGAGCTATGCAATGTTTATCATATTCAAATTCTGTAAAAGCAGCACCTTCAGAAACATCCCAGTTACCATCTAGTAATTGTTTCTTTTGAACAGAAGGTAATGATTGTAACATCTGTTCATACTTACCATCTTCAGCTAGATATGGGTTATCATCTAGTCTAGCTGGTATAAATTTTCTTGTAATTTTATCTTCACCAGTAAAACTTTCATTAGGAGGTGATGGGTCTAGATACCTTTTTTTGACCCAACTCCCTCCAACACCTCCAGGGTTTGCAGTACACCGAATAAAGCATTGTATATTTTTATTAGTTGTTCTTAATCGTGACTGTAAATATTGAAGGGGAAATTCTGTGGGATACTGTGTTAGCTCGTCAATCCCTATCCAGGTATATGATTGACCTTGGTATCTATACACATCAGCATCTCTGTCCAGATATCCGAACTCCAATGTTGCTCCTGAAGGAAATCTCCAAATCTTTTCAACTTCTCTAAACTTTGCACCTGCAAAAGCTTTAGGATAAAGTTCTCTAGATTTGTCAATTAGTTCTCTTAATTCAGGCATAGACTTTCTTAATAACAAAGCTCTATGTTCTTTAATGTGCATAAACCTTAATGGGTCTACAAGCATGGCATATGATTTACCACCACCTGCAGCTCCTCCATACAGAACATCCTGCTCTGGTGCAGCTAAGAATTCTGTTTGTGGACCTGTATTAGGTTTGAATACTATTCTTTCTTTCTCTTCTTCTAAAAGAGTTTTAACTTTCTTTGGCAGAGTTTCATATTGTCCTTCTGTCATAACAGTACCTTTAGTAGATACCTTATCAGTCTCTGCTCTTTGTACTACACCTAAAGCTTCTTTCTTAGCTCTAAGTCTAGTAGTCTTATTCTCAAGATTCTTTTTTAATCTTTTAATTTCTTTTTCTTTTTCTTTGACAGCTTTTCTTGCAGCTATCTTTGCTTTTTGTTCAAAGCTATAATTATACTGTCTCGTCATCTCTACTTAATAATCCAGTTGGTTTATCAGTTAAGTCATCTCTATCAATGATTTTCTTTAATCCCATTGCAGATAACTTACGACCTGTTTGATGTTGTAATATTTCAACACCACCTCTTAGTGAGAAAGCACCAGCTTTAACACCATCTTTAATTTCATTCAAAGCTGATAACTCTTTATCAACTTTCTCTAAAGTTTTATTATCTTCTGATAACTTATAACCAAAAGGTATAGTAGAACTATTTCTTCTCTTCATCTATTACCTCTACATCTTCTGCTTCTATAATCGGTTTCTTCTCTGGTAATATAAATATAGCATTACCAGTATTATGTGTAACATCTAACTTATCTCTTTTAGCAACACCAACTCTATCTAATAAGGTCTGGGCTGCTTGAAGTTTAGCATTGACCTGGGGAATAGGGTCGTCACTATTTAATATCTCTACTAATTTATTTGAAGCTTGTGGAGCAGACTTTGCTAGAATCTTTGTGGCGACATCTATGATTTCTTCTTTCAGACTATTTATTACTGAATAAGATGCACCAGGTTTATAACCAGCTATGTCTAAAGCTTTATTGATATCTCCCTTTGCTTCTGAAGCTAATGCCGATAAAAAGCTTTCTTGTTGTTCTGTCAACTTCCTTTTATTATCTAAGGAAGGTAAATAATTATTAACCATAATATGATTATAACAAGTTTACAGCTAGTTGACAACATTTATTTTCATTTAGAGTTGACAAATGCAGGAGTGGGTGTATAATATAAGTATACTCTCCAGGGGGTGAAGCACCTATATCTATCTGGGTCAGTCCAGCAATATAGCAAGTCTCTATGCGAATCTTTGTAGCTGGGCGAGTTCTATCTAGTTTACATCTAAACTATCTAATTTTGTATAAGCAGTATATTACATACATACAGGGGGTGGGGTGGTCGATTGTACCCCTTGCAAATTAGAATCATTATAATCTAAAATAATAGCTAGAAGCATATAAAAAAATATATATAAAAAATATATATAATTTCTTTAGTTGGTTTACAATCTTTAGAGATATAAAACCCATAAAAAATTTAATCTTTAAGCACTCAAACAATCTTCCAAAATAACAATAAAAACAATATCTTTTTAACAATTCTATTAGCTTAAAATATCAGGCATTATTAAATCTAGAACTTTTAAAAATCTTAATAATTGGGCGACTTTGCCCATGAGATATTTATGCAACAGTTATAAATATAATTAGCTTTATTTCATTATCTTATTGAATTTCCTAATTTCGTTGATAACCCATTTTTACAAATTTATACAAATTATATTGCTTAATCTTTTTATTTTATTTCTAAAAACTTTTATAAATCTTTTTTGATTTGCTTTATTTTGGCAAAAATTTTTGAATTATTTTAAATTATTTTAAATTATTTTTAAATTATTTCAAAAAGTGTTGATTTTACTAGCTTTTTATTTTCAATAATCTTATTTCTGCCTTATTTTATGCTAAAAATAGCCATATAAATGGTTATTCTTCAATTTATGCAATTTAAAAATTTAGAAATAACAAAAAACAATTATTACAAATATTTTAAAAATCGTAAGGCATGGAGAAATTATAAAAAATTAAAAAAAGCTAGACCGATTATTTTTAGTAAATATTATAAACCTGTTAAAAGTTCAATTTACAATCATATAGGAATTTCAATTCATGGTGGTAAATCGAATAGATACAGTCATTATAATATCTAGTTTTTAATTAAGCTAGATTTATCAACCATAGGTTTTAATTAACCTATACAACTTGGAGTAGAAACTATGGCACTATGGAAAACACCAGAAAAAACTACATTAATTAATAGAATTGATGTTAAATATAGAGAAATTGAAAATATTGAGTATCAATTTCAAGTAATATCAAAAATTTTAGAAGCATTTGAAATTAAAGATTTAAAAAAGATTTTAAAAGCTACTAAAAAAATAAGAAGAGTAGAAATAGAAGAAGAAAAAAACAACCAATAAAATAGGAGAAAAAAAACAATGATATATTTTATCATAATACAACTTATAATTGTAGGTTATTTCGCTTATCTTGGAATATCTGCAACTAATGAAATAATAGATAAATATAATAATAAATAATAATAAAATAGGAGAATAAAAAATGAACTTAAAAATATATATGGCTGTAAGATACCCTGAAAATTGGAAAGGCAAAAAAGATATAAAAATAATTACACTTGAAGAGCATTTGAAAAATTATAACAATGCTTGTGATAAAATTGGAGATGGGTTACAATTATTTTTAAATGAAGATGAAGCAAGAAAACACTTAAAAAAAGTAAATAAATAATAATAAAATAGGAGAATAAAAAATGACTACAAAAACTACTAATATGATAAGCAATAAAGGAAATAAAATACCAAATCAATTTATAATATATACAACTGAAGGTAGTATATTTCAATCTTACAATTCAACCATTGTAAAAATTGAAAATGGTAAAACCTATCTAGATTTAAATAAATGGGACTACTCAAAAACTACTGGCAAATATAGAAATATATTTTTAAATGAGAATAAAAAACAAACTGAAGAAAAAATTAAAAATGGAGAATATATATTGACTGATTTAAATAAATAGTTGCCTTATTTAAAACACAATATAAACATAAAATAAACAAATAAATATAGGAGAATATATACACTATGAAAAAATTAATATTATATCATAAAAGAAATATAGGAACTGGAGAAAAATATATAAATGAATTAGTGTATAAACATTTAATAAACTTTACATTGGAGCAATTGATTTCTAAAAATTTAAAAAATAAATTAAGATTAAGAGTTTATTTTAGAAAAAAATCTCACTTTGATAAAGATACAGTTGGTTATTTATTAACATCTGCAACTACAAAAACAGTACCAATAAGAAATGCTAAAATGTATATAAGAATTGATATGAGTTTTTTAAATATACTTGAGACAATAACTCATGAATTAGTACACTTAAAACAATATGCAACTGGACAATTAAATAAAAGAATATGGAAAACTGACAATCAAGTACACTATCGTTGGGAGAAAAAAGAAATGGGAGTACAGGAAGCTATTGAATATAAAAATAGACCATGGGAGATTGAAGCATTTGAAAAACAATTTCCTTTAGTTGATAAGTGGACTAATTATATAAAGACACCTAACTACTGGACTAAAGAAAACAAACTGGGTTTAATATGGGATGTAGTATTAGAGCAAGTTAGAAGAGAGTTAAAAGTATTAGAAGAAAAACAAACAAGCAAAGCAGGAAACCAAGAAAAAAGAAAACAATTAATAGGAGAATAAACTATGAACTACAATAAACAAATCGCAATTAACACTATGAAATCAGATAAGTTATTACATAAAAGTCATGTTAAAATGTATAAAAAACAATTAGAACAAATTAATAATACATTAGATTTTTTAAATTTTGAAATAGAATTACATGAGAATTATGGTGATGAGTATACTTATAATGATAAAGAAAAAAATCTTATGTTAAAAAATTATTCTTCTAGAAATCATTTTGAAACTTTAAAAAATAAAATTCAAAATGAATTAAAGAAGAGTATAGAAATATCTAATAGAGAACTCTCATACTATTATGATATTAAAACAAAAAAGTTGAGAGATAAATATATAAATGGAGACAACTATGAGAAGACTATCTAAAGAAGAGAGAAAAAAAGCTATCGAGCATAACCGAAAGTTAGGTATCATAATTGGAGATACTGAAACTGTAAATGGTGGAGTTAAAATTGACAGACTTCCTACAATGGATGAGCAAGAAGGAAGTTTTAATAATGATGATATAGATGATTTTGATATCAGATAAAAAATAAATAGGAGAATAAAAAATGTACAGTCTAATAAAAGATACTATAAAAGAAGTTAGAAATTATAGAACTGATTATATTAATGAGTGTCTAATAGTTTTTAATGATTTAAACTTAAATGAATTAGAACTAGCTGATTTAATTTATTATAGAGTTTTAAAAAAAGAATATAATAAAAGATAAAAAGGAGTAATAAAAAATGACAGTAAGAAGTAAACATAATAATTTATTGAACTATTTTTTATATGATAAAAAAGATTTGAGTAAAGCATATATAAAAAGTTGTGATAAATTTTTTAAAGAAATAAAAAATAAAAATGGAGTAATAAAAAATGAAAAAACTATTAAGCTGGAAGAGACCAAGTAAACTATGTTTTAGAGAAGGCAACCCTAAAACTGATAAGAATAAAAAGATTAAAGGGCTGGAGAACTATAGAATATTAAGATTAAATCTTGCTCCTGCTGATTTATCTGGGTATAATGTATGTCCAATGGCAAGTGTAGGTTGTAAATCTGCCTGTCTTCATACTGCTGGAAACCCTGTATATCAAAAGCAAAAAGATATTGGGAGAATAAATAGAACTAGATTTTATATACAAGCAAGAGTTGAATTCTTGAAACAACTTATGAGAGAAATAAAAAACCATGAGTTGTATTGTAATAAAAATAAATTAATACCAGTAGTTAGATTAAATACAACCAGCGATATATCATGGGAGATACATAATATATTTGAATTGTTTCCTAACATACAATTCTATGACTACACTAAGATATATAAGAGAGCAATTAAATTTGTTAATGGTGAGTACCCTAAGAACTATCACCTAACATATAGTTTAAATGAAGACAATAAAGACTTAGCATTTAACATATTAAAAATGGGTGGAAATATTTCTGCTGTATATAGAAATAATTTAGAAGACTTAAATAAATTTGGCTACAATGTAGTCAATGGAGACAACCACGACTTGAGATTTTTAGATAAAAGAAATTCAATCGTAGGTTTAAAAGCAAAGGGCAAAGCTAAGACAGATTATTCTGGGTTTGTTTTAGATTAATTAATACAGATACAACTGGAGGTTGAATGAGTAAACCAAATCAATTTAAGGAGACAGAAAAACTATACAACTATTACAACTCACACGAGCATAGAGTTGAGAGAATAAAAGATGTATTAGATGAGTTAAAAAGTATAAAAGATTTAGATGTATTTTTTAATTCTTTAGGTATGCACATTGGCAATTTAAAAAAAGAATTGCATGGCAAAAAATATAAGAATACAATGTGGTATTGCCACGATTAAGACACAATTTTGTGTGGACATTGACACAATCTTATGGTAGAACAAATATAAAAAATAAATAAAGGAGAAAAAATGAGTGAAGAGTTTG
>VTLG01002027.1_pt1 | contig 12634 bp, 20 predicted proteins | sample 4694571 | NCBI WGS metagenome assembly VTLG01 (sample SAMN12604809, study PRJNA352737) | marine metagenome | biome: ENVO:00000447; feature: ENVO:00000209|ENVO:00000569|ENVO:01000036; material: ENVO:00002151; isolation source: viral sequences binned using virsorter ... | reverse complement strand
ACATACCTATACCTTTTTTTAAAATTCCAGGCTCACCTTTAGCTAAACCAGCTCTAACCTTTTCAGCAACTTCAACCACTTTATTTTTTTGGTCTTTAGTTAATTCTTTGAGTGGTATATTTCTAAGCTCTTCTAATTGTCCTTCGGGAATAATCGCTTTACTAAGATCCATACCCACATCACTGAATTTTTTAGTTGTAGGGTCGTAGGTTTTAAAGTTTAAATACCCTTTAAATTTTTTCTGTTTAACAAAGTTTTTTCCTTTTTCATTAATCGCTTTATGGGCTTCGATAGCATCATCTGCTAATGCATCTCTCTGCTTGTACCATTTTTCTAGTTGTGCATCCCCATCCATAAGCACATTTTGATTTAAACTGGCATCAACATAAGATAAATTCCCCATAGTCACGTTCCATCTTTTAGATTCCATGTGGTGTAAATTAAGACCACTTCCCTCTCTTGCTCGAATCAATTTTTCAAGTTCAAGATCTGTAACTTTTTTTAATTTTGTCTGTCTGGACTTTTTAGCTCTTTGTCCTTCAGTTAAAGGTCCTTCGTATTTAGGATTAGGTGTTCTTTTAAAATCTCTTTTTGCTTCTAAAACATTTCTTACTGCTCTTCTGGAATCAGCATCATCCTTATTAAAAATTTCTCTAGCAATTGCAGAAATATTAGCTTCAGGAAGTGTTCTTAATTGTTCGTCAAACAATGTTAAAACCCGTTCTTCATAAGGCATTGGTCTAAAACGTTTCGTTTTTTTCATGGCTTCTGTCTCTTCCATGAAGTTAGTACCTTCTTTTAAATATTTAGCTTTATTGGTGCTCGTCGCTGTGACACTACCAGCCCCAAAAGATGCAATTTCATTAGCTACCGGTAAACGACCGGTAATTCTTTTAAAGGCTTCAGCAAAACCATCTATTCTTTTTTGAACAACCGAAGGATCATTTGTTTTTTTATAATTTGAAATACTTTCGTAAAGGGCCTTTAATTGTTGTTTAATCGTATCATCTAAATTATATCGTAAAGCTATATCATTAACGATACCAGCATCTTTAAACCCCACTCTTCCCCCCGAAACATAACTCGGGCGAGTTAGATACGCCATCATTTGATTATATTCGTGTATTTTCATTATAGACTCAATAAATCCACTAAGCCGCCGGATGCAAAATCGGGTTTATGTGTCGTCTGGTATTCAATCGCGTCTAACAACTCTTTTCTTTGCACGTCATCAAAAGAAGCATATGCCTTTCTGCCTACTACATCTTTAATTAGTTGATCTAATTCATTTCGATTCATACGAGGAAGGTCCTCTCTTAATTTGTTAATTTGACTTGTTGCAGCTTCGTCACTAACACCTTTTGAGACGACTTTAGGTTTAAAGCCCATAAAAGGTTTAGCTTCTGCTCCTTCTACTGGTTTAAGTCCTTCTTTTACATCCGGTATATTTTTACGTTTTTGTTTCGATAACGCCATGCCATAATCAATCTCATTTTGCACTTCTTTAACAGTAACGTTGTTAACGTCTTTACCTCTCATACTAAAAAGCTTTGCGTATTTATCGACGAGCAATCTAATTTTATCTTTCATGTCTCGTCCTGGAATTGTGGCGATACCTTCTTTGTTCTTTGCCAAGAACTTTCTAATTACAAATTCGATTGCTTCAAATCCTAATCTCATTAATAGTAAACCCTCTTAGCTCTTATAATTTTCTCATCTTTGTAGTCCTCAGGATGCGGTATTAATCCGCCCTGTCTAAATCGCATAACGGCTTGCGTCATGGAGTCGACTAAGTCGTCATGATCCCCGTAAGGAAATGCTGCGCATTCCTCTATTACCTCTTGTGCAAACTCTTTGTGAGTGGGCGCCCATATGGTCCCGCTTTCAAACAGCGGTGCGACCGAGTTTACTCTTGTATGCTTATCATTTCCTTTTGAGGGTGTAAAGTTAATAACTGGAATGCCCATGTTCCGTAATTCGTAAGTCAAGGGCAGTCCTGATGCTTTCGCTTCGACGAGCACCGTTTCCGGTTGCCAGTATTTATATGATTCGAGAGCCTTACGCCTTAAGTCTGGAAACTCGTACCTTCCTTTAATGGCGTCCACGAGTATAAGACTCGGAGGCTTGTCTACCGTTTCACGGAACACGCCCCACGTAGTAATCGCGCTAAAGTCTGCCGTTTCTTTTTTCATAAATGCGGTATCATAAGATTGTATCACATGATCCAAGGTTGGCATCCAGTCGTGCTTCCACTTCTTCCACCATTCTCTTTTGATAATGGCTCCTTCTTCTGAGGTGGGATTTTGCATCCACTGAGCATTCCATTTACCAAGTGATAGCGAGGCCTTAACTGTTTCGAGTTCGCCCAGCTTCCAGTATTCCGGCCATACAGGTTTACCACTCGGCATGATTGCCGGAAACTCGATGAGTTCCCACTGATCGGCCTTAGCTTCTTTCTGGGCCTGCATCAACATGCCTGTTAAATCTTTTGTATTCCATCTGGTCATAACGCAGATGATCTGTCCACCGGGTTGAAGACGTTGTCGTGGTCCTGAAGTGTACCATTCATAAGCACGCTCCAGCGCGGTCAAGTTCAAAGCATCTTGTTCCGAGTGTGGATCATCAATGATCAAGAGATCCGCACCACGGCCCGTGATGGCTCCGCCAACACCAGCGGCAAAGTATTCACCACCCTGTGCTGTTTCCCAACGGCCCGCGGCTTGTGAATCTTCTCTAAGTCTAGTTTTAAAAATCTGCTGATATTCTGGAGAATCAATTAACGTTTTAGCTTTTCTGCCAAAACGAATAGCCAATTCTCCTGTGTGAGTGGTTTGAATAATTTTTAATTTAGGGTTTCTGCCAATCATCCAGGCCGGTAGTAGTGATGAGGCAAATTCAGATTTTGTATGCCTAGGGGGCATATTAATAATGATTCTTTTACTTTTACCCGTTGCCATATCATTAAATTTACTTGCTACAATCTTGTGATGGGACCCCTGAATAAAGTCAGGCCACATATGCTTCACGAAGCTTAAAAAGTCATCACGGACCTTGGCTTCATGCTTCTTCTCCGTATACTTCAGATACATCTTATAGAAGTCTTTTTTTACATCTGGTGGTAATTTTTTTATTTTTTCTAGGTTTATCTGCATAAATGGGACCCATAATGAATTTAACGGCTTTAACAGTCTAAATCAAGGACTAAAGGGTAAGAATTTGGGACCCCTTTTTAATTTAATGTTTTAAGCTACAGGTGATTGCAAATTCCAGGAGGGAAATGGTTCCCACTATTGAAGGGGGAAACCCCGCCGAGCGGCGTGAGCCGCGAGGCGAGAGCCGCGGAGCGCCGAAGGCGCGACGCGGATAATTATTTAATCTAACAATGTCATGTAAGCTTTGGGATTTAATCTACTAAACTTATCTAATCCCTTTTGCATCTTGGTATATTCTTCCATCTGCTCAGCTTGTTTAATCATATCGTATAACATTGCTTCATCGTTTGTTAATACTTCTGATTGTCCAGAGAATGGATTAGTTCTTTTATATATTCTTTTAGTCATACTGTTATCCTACTAAATCTTATAAGTAATGTCAAGGGGAGCCGACGCGCCGAAGGCGCGTCGACCATTAGTTATGGACGAACTAAACTTTCATCGTTGTATTGTTCTTCTGTGATTGGTATTCGTTGCTCACTTAATTGATTAGCAAAATAAAATCTATCGCCCTCGTTTCGCCAATCTCTATATTTAAACCACGCATTTTCTTCTGTTAATTTAATTGGCTCATGTATTCTGCCGAAGTGATTGATTGCTTGCTCGCCGAACTTATTAAACCAATCTTGTTGACATCTCGTATCGCACGCATTGCCGCCAAGATAATAGAATGAAGATCTTCTTCTCGTCTGATAATGCTTAGCGCCTTTCGGACCGCGTATGCGGTCCTTGGTTCTATAAGTATGACACTTTGGTCCTTGGCAATATTTCATTGTTCTAATACCTCGTATTGTCCAGTTGCAGTTCGATAGCCATTGGCATCAACATCATAATAAGTCATACAAGGAATACCTTTTTTACTATTCCAAGTCTTACATTGGCTATCCCATTTACCTCGTCTTGTGATTGTCTTGCTGTGTTTGTGAGCATAGTATTTAATTGTAAAATAAACATCTATGTCAAATTGTTGTTTGTCTTTCATTGTTCGTCCTTTCTGTTATCTGGGATATTAACATAAATATCCCAGATATGTCAACCCTTAATTCTGGGCTTGTTTTTCGTATAATAGTCTTGCCGCTATTTTATCCTTTCTTGTTTGAGTTTTATTCTTCATGCCTTTTATTCTATCAGCAAGATTTTTTGGATTGTAAATGATCAAGCCAGTAGAATTTGTTCTAATGATTTCCGCATCATTAATATTCAAACCAAGTTCGGTACATAGTTCCAAAGCCTCATCTAAATATTTATATCCTTTTAAACCAACTTTGATTTCTTTCATTTGATCTAAAATAGATTTAATCCATTTATAATGAGCCATGATTAATTGACCTTTAGCTTGTTGCCAGATTACAAAAGTTTTAAACTCGGCTTCTGAAACTGGTATCTGTCTATCACGACAATACTCACGACCAATTAAATCCAACTCATAGTTATTGTTCCAATCTCTTGCGTGTGAGATTTCATTTCCTTTGCCGCCACTAAATCCCAACGCTCTTTCATTGGCATCATTGAATTTAGTTTGGTGTGGATTACTGTCCTTGCCATCCATCTCGATATTAATATCTGGATTGCAATTTTCTTTTGCTTTCAGTTCATCTCTAAAATAAGCATAAGCAAAATCACGTGAGTGTGGATTATAACTATCAACATCATCTTGACGATCAACACCATCAATGTCACCATTTAAACGAAAATCAAAGTGTTTAGTTTCGTACTTATCATCTTCGTCTGTTGCGTCTTTCTTCTTCATATAACCAAAATGAAAGCAACTATCTTTTGCAATAGTATTTACATTAGGATATTTGTCTTGAAGATAGTGTGCCATATCCACATCTTTTTTGGGATATTGTCTAGTCACACATTGTTGTGCAAGTTCCCAAGTCGCATTTTGCTTGTCCAAAAAACTCTCTCTTAATTGAAAGAATTTTTCTTTCTCTTGCGTGTCCTCTTGTTCCAAGTGTACTCGCATACGATTTGCGATCTTGTTCCGATACTCTTGGTTTAGTCTTAATCTACTCATAGTTTGTCCTTTCTGTTATTTGATGAAAATAAACTATTGACAAAGGTAAGTCAAGTATTATATAAGATATTATATGAATTATACAGAGTGTTTAATATGTCATTGCAACCCTAAACCAGATGAATGGTCTGGACAAGTAGAGGGAGTTTGCTTTGATTGTGGATAGTATTTGGTTATACGGATTTTTAGGTGTGGCAGGATTTATTATTATATATCTTGCTGACTTTTAAAGCCAATTGGCGCCTATTACTGATTAATGCTATAGCAATTATTTTGGGAAGAGGCGCCCTTGAGCCCAGATCCAGTTTCCATAGGGCCAAACAATTGTTGCTGGATCTGGGGTCAAGTGTCTGCTCCTGCGCAAAGCTACTAGTTAACTAGGTGGACAGAGTAAATCTTGGCCAAACTTGAGCCCAGATCTATTGTAGTTCTAAGCAACAGTGAACGGCCGTTGCGCAATGGATCTGGGGTCAAGTGGTGCATAGCTTAAAATCGAAGCCGCTTGGCCACTTTAGAATGATTCTAAACTGAAAGGAAAATATGAAAGCAAGTCCAATGTCTGAAGAGTTTCATGATTGGTTAGATAAATGCCCGGTCCAGTGGTTTCGGGGTGAAGTAACCAAGGATCATGTAACATATTCATTTGAAACACCGGAAGAAGACGATGAAAATTAGATCCAAACATAACGATTTATTAAACTATTTCGTCCACGATAAGCGCGACCTGAGTCGCGCTTACGTTAGGAAGTGCGAGCGCTTCCTGTGGTCCCTGAGGAATGCCGGCCTGATCACGAAGCCGCAAGCGAACACGTTATTCAAGATGCAAGCGTCAAGCTCCAAGGCCCAAGCTTCAAGCTCCAAGCACCACGAAAAAGACACAATTGAATGATATAAGATATTATGTTAAAGAAAGAAGCAAAAGAAATAACCGGCGGCCTGTCCGCACCATCCAAGATGCCTGGCCCGGCTTACAACCTACCAGCAACTGAATGTATTACAGGCGCCAAGCTCGTCCAGATCCCTGGCAGCGTTTGCGCTGGCTGCTACGCCCTGAAGGGCCGGTATCGATTTTCCAATGTAAGAATGGCGCTCGCGCGAAGGCTCGAAAGCCTCAAGCATCCACGATGGGTGGAGGCTATGACTGTGCTTATTAAGGGTGAACCATGGTTCAGGTGGCATGACTCAGGGGACCTGCAGAGCGCATGGCATTTAAAACAAATTTTTGAAGTCTGCAAGCGGACGCCGGATACAATGCACTGGCTTCCGACTCGCGAAGCGCGGATTCTGAATCTAATGGACCCGGACATCATTCCGTCAAATTTAATTATTAGAATGAGCTCACATATGATTGATCAAAAGCCCGTGACTTTCTGGCCGTGGACCAGTACTGTATCAACTACAACAAAGACCTGCCCGGCTCAGGATCAAGGCAATGAATGCAAGAGCTGCCGTGCATGCTGGGATAGAAAGGTTTTCAATGTCACGTACCCCAAACATTAACGAATCAAAATTAATATACGAGATCCATGAACAGTGGGCCAGGGACAACGGTTATAGGCCCCAAGCGTCAAGCCGCAAGCTTCAAGCGCCAAGCTCCGTGAACCACAAGCCGCAAGCATCAAGGCCCAAGCGTAAAGGCTCAAGCTTCAAGCCTGAAGCCACAAGCTCCATGATCCGCGAACCCTCATAAAGTTTTACGACACACGAACCACGGTGCTTGACCAAGATAAATGTGTTGCGTCGATGTCTATAATGAAATGAAATTTGGTGCGGACTAAAGCGCACAGAATTACCACGAGTTACTTTTAGCTCAACAGTGAAAAAGTGGCAATTAGTATTGTAGCCCAATAGATCAGGAGTACCAAATGCGCTAGTATTTTCAATCCTTGTCCATTCAATTTGTGGTGTAATTCTTTTAAGCTCATGCCAAAATTTGGTCTCTGGTTTAAGCATTTTTCAAAGTAATTACCTTGGGGTCGCTTTAATATTAAAATGGATAAATCGAAACGCGTCGATACCATTATCAACTTTAAATTCATGTGGCAAGTAAGAATTAAACATTAGTAGTGTTCCAGGCTTAGGTCGGACAATTTGTCTCTCCATTGCGTAGCATAACTTGTTATGATCTTTAATTGGCAGGTTCAACATCATGCGTCCAGCTCTTGGATCATGAAAGACCGGCACTGATGTTCTATCTGAACATTTCAAAAAATAAAATCCTGAGATATGATTATCCCAATGGACATGTGTCTCATGATGGCCACCGCCTTGATCTGCAAACTGTTGCACCCACATCTCAGTATAATCCAGTTGATGTCCGGATGTGTCAAAACCTTGCGTCTCCAATATATTTCTGGCTGTTGTCCTAATCATCATCTCAAAATCAGCCATTCTCTTGTCTTGATATAATTTACCGTGTGAGTGATAGGACATGCCATGATCTCCTATTTCCACACCTAATTTTTTCTCTCTTTCCAAAATAATAGGTCTAGTATTCTTTCTGGCTTTTAAAAGATGATCATTTGTAACTTTAATTAACTTATCGACATACTCAGGCAGCTCTTTACGATAAACAATCGATTCAAATAATACCAAAGAATCCATACTATAAAATAATGCCACCATGATCTTTTATAACCTTTCCCATCGGAGCTCGTTCAGGAGTAACTTCAATAACAATTCTGTGAGATTCACGAGCACCAAATATTCTATTTTCTAATAATCTCATAGACTGAATGTCATGATAAACACCATCAGATGTCCTTACTTGTATTCTGGCACTCTTAACTGTCTCTGCTTTCAAAAACTTGTCTAGTACCTGCCTAATTAACGTAGCACTAATCATGTATTGACTTGTACTCGAAGTTACTGTAGTTGTCAATATATGGGAGTTCCAAAGAGATTAACTGAAATGCAGATGAAATTTGCTCACGAGATTGTGACAAATGAAGGCAGAAAGAATGGCTTTGAATGTGCTAAAGACGCAGGATATGCTGAAGACTCAGCTAGAGTCAGAGCATCAGAATTACAAAACCCAAAACTATTTCCACTCGTTGTTAAATACATTGGTGAACTCAGAGAAGAATATCAAAAGAAATATGCTGTCACATTTGAACGTCACATATCAGAACTAGGTAAAATTAGGCAAGATGCCCTTGCCAAGGGCGCCTGGTCTGCAGCGGTCAACGCTGAAGTTGCCAGAGGCAAAGCCGCTGGCTTGTACATTGAACAAAAGATTATACGCACAGGTAAACTAGATGATTTATCAGCTGATGAATTAGAAACTAGAATGAAAGAGATTATAGATCAATACTCACCTATACTAGATGGTAAGGTTGAAGTCGCAGACGTTAAGAAATTACAGAAAGATATAAGACTTAATGAAGTAAGATCGAAAAGTAATAAGCCACAACAAACAAAGTTAAAGCCGCTACGTAAACTAAAATCTTCTGATAAGGAGGCAACATCTAATTCAGCTTCCTCATCTTCTTCACACACGACAAAGGAATAACCGTTCGTTCACCGAAAACAATACCATCCTCATCTTTATCATAACTCGCAAAGATCTTAATTACACATTCGTTCTTCTCGTATAACCAACCTTCGCTCACGGGCGAAGCCAACTTCATTTTACTAAACTCTGAGTCAGTGGCCCAGCCAGAATCTGAGGCTATATCAAACCATTCGATCCGATACTTTGAATACGGGATAAGGTTTTTTCTTGCGCTTGTAACCCTTGTTTTTCTTTTCGGTTTTTTTCTTTTCATGTTTATTCCTCCCATAGTAATAATCAGGATTATGGATCCTGTTGAACATATCAAAAAAGTTCTCTTCGGTCATTGTAAATAATTCTTTATACTTTTGCGATACCTATGGTCAAATTAAAAATTATAAATCTCCCGACTAAAAAACTAATTTACCCCTCGCAAAATCATTGAAATTGTAAATTATCATTGTAAGAGTAGGGGAATCGTTGAATTTTACCCCTCGCATAGACCCTCGCAAGGGTATCGCATGCGATACCTTACCCCTCGCAAGATTCCCATAACCAGTAGGATAGTGCTCAAAATACATCTTTTTGCGACACTTTACCCCTCGCAAAAGGTCATTTTTGCGATGGGTAGAACGGGTTTTGCGAGGGGTAAACTGATTTTTACGATACCTTAGTGCCTAATTTATGCCACATTCTGGCCATAGAATTGACTTAATCGTTCTAGGAATCTGTGCCTGTATTTTCGCATCTTATTGCCATCAAACTTGAATTCTTGAAAATATAGGTCAGGAGTACAGACCATTATAATTCCTTGTTCAATGTTGCTGTTGTGCATATGATCGTGCGCCATCGCGTAAGCTGCAATCTGAAGATAATAATCTTCGATCCATTCTTCACGCTTGGGTTTGTTAGCTTGTTTAAAATCTATAATAGTTTCTTTGCCAGAGTGTTCACAAACTAAATCGGTAGAGCCTGCGTATAGGCCCGGATAATGAAGTGTAACTTCTGATCCATAATAGTCTTTGACAGGAGTCAAACCTACATCAATAATCTTTTGAGCCATCGGCTTAGCCTGTGTACCAATCTCCGTGAGATCGTCGTAGCCGTCCCCCGTGATGTGTTTCTCAATGAACTTGTGCATGCTAGTCCCACGCTTGCTACTAAGATTCTTAACTCGTTCTGCTTCTTCATGTCCTACTTTTGCTCTCCATTTATCAAGAAAAGCTTGATCTTTTGTTTGTCCAAGTATCGTCGTGACCGAAGGTAGCTTTTGGCCTTCTAGATCATAGGTCCGTGTTCCCTGATCCGTGGACCGTGTACCTCGAATGTAGGTATATTTTTTACTCCACTTCATTCTTTTTCCAGGTTCCAACGCTTTAGACGTTCCCACAATCTCGCCTCAATAATTTCCTGTTCTAAAAGGCGATCTCGATGACGAGATACAACGTGATGAACACGAACATCGCGGTCATTTGTACGTCGTATGGGAAGTTGGTCATGAGATGATCTCTTAATACGTTTCATAGTGTTTGTCTAGTTATTCCCTTTCAATGAGGGTTCTTTTTCTGGTTCTTTTATTTCTTTCATAACATCTTCCTTAGTCACCGGTTTTAATCCTCGAACATCCTTAATCTTAATATAATCACGAACGTTTCCTGAGACACTAATCCGAGTACAATCGCTCTTGAACGGATAGACCCAATGCTTCAGCCATGCTGGAAAGATATACATATCTCCAGACTTAGGTACAAACGAATGGTGAGTCACCGACTCACGTGGCCCATCGCCATAGATAAAAGTAATACCACCAGGGCCTGCGGATCGTCCTTTATATTTTTTGTTCTCTTCAATTAAAACTTCAGGGACATCAAGGAAAATAACCCACGAAAGTGAGCCTCCATGATCATGGGGCGGGTTAAAGTCTCCAGGTCCTTGAAAGTTAGCCCATAGGGCATCGAGTTCATATTTCTGTTTAAAATCAATACTATCGTCACCGGTCCACTTCTCCAGGGCATCGGCGTAGAGCTCGAAGATCTTGCCAAAGAGCTCTTCAAAGATGGTATAATCTCTAAAGGCTACCTGCTTGGTAACAATACCCGCGAGCCGTGTTTCGAAATCCGTTTGGCTTGCTTTAGCTTCCTTTAATAAAAGTTCTTGATTCTCTTTCGATATACTCAGTTTCACTAGACACGGGCCCCAACGAAAGAGTTGGTACTGTATCGCTATCTTCTTTGTCATTGTCCTCCTTCTATTTTATTATACATTCTAGGTCGGCCGCCTTTGGCGCCCATACCTTGGTAATAAAAATTCTTAGTTGCTTTGGCCGCATAGTAGGCATTGCCAGTTAGATATTTCTTTTTACGTTTTCGACTAACTCTCGTTCGGTAAGTTTTGCGCATGGACTCATCGAGATTCCAACCTCGACCCTGTAGGATTCTTTTTCGAACCTTCTCGTAAACGTATTGAGGTTCTCTTCCTGCGAGTTCACAGATATCTCTGAATTGTTTACTCCTGCCCAAGAAGAAAGCGATCGCTGCATCGCGATCATTTTTTTGCACGTGGCTTGAGAAAACATCGTGCGCTGCTTGACTGAGCACAGCAATAAAAAGTTTTTCTTCAGGTACGAGAGCTCTTGCACCCGGAAGATTGGATTGGCGGTTCATCGCTGAAAAGCTGTTATTGGACCGTCCCATTAGTGTAGCTTGGGCTCCTTGTAGGGTTTAACTTCAGACTCTACCACGGTTTGAATCATGGACTTATATTCATCATCATCGAGATGTGTTTTATAAAGTCTCATAGCAATGGCCATGTAGGTTGCGGCCACCGCTTGAACTTCATGCTCACGCATGTACTTAATAGCATCACCAAAGATGTCATTATAAATTTCTTCTAATTCTTTATTCTTGTGCGACATCTGTAAATCTTTCTGCATTATCAGCGTGTAAATTATCATTACTAATACCATAAAATGTATAGCGTAATGTAAGTTCTTTTCCTTTCTTAATATCTTTAACCGTTACTAAATTCCATTTACTAAAATTATAGGTCGGTTTTTTATCTTCATTGGTAAAAAAGAGTTTAACTTTTTCGCAATTAGGATCCTCACTATGATTGATAAATCCTCCAAGAGGAGTTCTAATTAAAGTATCACTCACCTGTATATGTGACATTCCAAAATTAGTTCCTTTAGGAATGTCTTCTTTAGCAAATAGACCTATGTCGTGAATGTCTGAAAAACCTAATCTTAGTTCTTTAGGTAGTGGCTTATACATCTCGCTCATCCCTTGGAATAAAAGGTTTGTAACCTTGGTCCGCCGCTTGTTCATCATCTTCACCAACAATACTATTCACTTCAGGGACATAGTGTTTGAGTAGACGTTCGACACCCTCTTTCAATGTTCTTTGAGACATGGCGCAGCCTGAGCATGCACCAGAGAGTTTTAAAGTAGCCACGCCAGTATCGCTGGCAAAGCTAATAAAACCAATAGCACCATTATGTGCCGCAACGTTCTGGGCGACTTTCTCTTCCAGTACAGTCTTAATATCCTTAACAATCTCATCTGAGCTCCTCATATTGCTCCTGATTTTCTAAGTTGATCTAGCTTATCTGCAACTTGTTTAGCGAGCTTCTTGTTGTCAGCCATAACTTCTAAATATTGTTGTTCAAGTCGATGGTTCTCATTCACCAGAAACTCATAATCCGGATTTTTAAAATAGTCCTTTGATTTTACGGTTTCTTCAAGGTCTGCAATTTTATTCTTGAGATCATTGATCTCATTGTTCGCTTCTCTTAATTCAGGAGAGTTGGTAACGGTAATTCCTTTAATTAAAACCATTTCATTCTCAGCTTCTTGACGAAGCTTATGCTCTTTCTCATATTTTTCTTTCCATTCTTGGATAATCTTTACA
>VTLG01010112.1_pt1 | contig 12635 bp, 17 predicted proteins | sample 4694571 | NCBI WGS metagenome assembly VTLG01 (sample SAMN12604809, study PRJNA352737) | marine metagenome | biome: ENVO:00000447; feature: ENVO:00000209|ENVO:00000569|ENVO:01000036; material: ENVO:00002151; isolation source: viral sequences binned using virsorter ... | reverse complement strand
CATAGGCTTATCCTAATATGGCAGTTACAGGTCCGGCATCCGGTGCAGATACGGTTACTTTACCGTAAATCGGTACACCAATTTCTCCAAAATAAGTATCAATTACTCCATTGGCCTGAATAGCTAGACGAATAGCTGTTCCCTTTGCAGTCCGATTTGTAATCTGCTGCTCACCTTTAAATTCAATTATTCCTGATACAGTTGCCGTGGCATGTATAGCTACGATACGAGTAACCGTACCATCACCACCCACTGTAGCTCCTGTATCTACCCTTTTAAGTGGGCCACTTCCAACTGTTGCCATTGCAACTGTAAGATTTGAAGCCATGTTATTCTCCTTTTAGTTAAACTTTACCACCGGCTTTATAGCCTTGCATTATCTTACCACCACGTTTACGAGATACTAATCCACCTTTACGTTTTTTCTTACCAATATTTTTCATATCTTTTAAACTTTGCTCTATAGATTCTAGAGCTTCTCTACTCTTAGGAGTTTCTAATACTTCTAATTGTTTCTTAAAATTCTTGATTATATCCTCTAAAGATTCAGCCATATCTATTCTCCTTAAACTTTACCACCAGCTTTATAGCCGACCATTATATTCTTTGTTTTAGACTTTTTTTTCTTTTTCTTTTTAATCTTACCACCTTTTTTATTCTCTGTTGCAGCTTCAATTCCTCGTTTTTCAGATTCAGATACTTCCTCTAGAATTGTTTCTAATAAATGATCAAGTTTATTTAGTGGTAAATGACTATGCATTAATGGAGTTTTGTATTTTATTTTTTTCTTTGTAGCAGCCATATCTAATCTCCTTAAACTTTACCACCAGCTTTATAGCCAACCATTATTTTACCACCACCTCTACGAGATACTGTTCCACCACGTTTCTTTTTTGGTTTATTTTCACCAAGTATTCTTTTAATTTCTGCTTGTTGTCTAGCACGAGGTGTAAAACCCATACCAACATTCTCTCCTAATAAATCAGATAATATTCTCCTATGTTTAGGGTTATCTTTAAACTCTGTAGCTCTAAGTTTTCTTAGTAGTCTTTTTTTTTCTTTAGCAGTCATATCTAATCTCCCTAGACTTTACCACCAGCTTTATAGCCGTACATGATTTTACCACCGGATTTACGTTTAACAGAGCCACCTTTACGTTTTTCACCAGTTATACTTTTTCTAATAATACCATAAGGGTCCATATGCTCTATACCAATACGATCTGTTGCTGCTCTAGCTTTCTTACGAGCCTTTGCTCCTTGAGCTTTTCCTCGTTTTATAGCTTCTTTATAAGTAGTATCGCCTATATGTCCTTGTAGTGCTAATGCACCTCGTGCTATCTTTCCACGAAGACCACCAGTTTCTGATATTGTTTTGGCAATATCACTATATTTTTTACCACGTTTTACATCTTTTGTAACATCCTTTTCAACATCTGCCATTTGATGAGCAGCCCTACGTCGTTGGCCTACGGAAGGTTTCCGTTTCTTTTTTGCTTGTTGAACATCTTTAGAAGTTACTCCCATTGCAGGAGTTCGTTTACGTTTACGTTTAGCAGCATCAGTATCCTTTTTGGTTAATCCAATACCTTTAGGAGATACGGTTCCACCAGCTTTATTTTTAGATGGACCTTCTTTTATTATTTTTCGTAATTGATTATCTGATAAATCTATAAGACCTGCTACATCATCTGTTTTTAAAACGGCAGCAGCTTGTTTAGCTAACTTTCTTGCACTCATTTCTAATCTCCTTTATATAATATAAGGGGAGTAGCAGAAGCTTACTCCCCAAATATCATTTGCCTTTAGCTTCCAGCATTTCCATGCCAGCCTCTCCAATCGGAGACACCAAAACTATATCGTTCTCGTGCCTTAAACCGGAGATTGCCGGTATCGAAATCTGGCTCCATCTTAGTCTGAAGTGGAGTACGTGCAAACATCTTTGTACCATTAGGAACATCGGTCTTTACAAACCAATCATCCGTTCCAGTGAAACGTCGATTGACATAGAACCCATTCGGGATCATGCCCATGTGACGAGTGGCATTGATATCATTGTTATTACCACCGGGTTTGCCGGGAGTATTTAGAATAACATCAGCAGTATTCCATAAATCAACAGGAATATGCAAAGATAAAGCACTTGCACCTACGAGTATACCACGATCATCCTTAATCTTCTGGATAGCAGTAATAGCACTTTCCAACGTACCGATAGCTAATGTACCGGCAGTTGTTATATTGCTCTGTGTTCCATCAGAAACAGTTGGATGGGTAGTTGCAAAGAATGCAACACCATCACCAATTGTATCAGAAAAACCATTGGTAAACAGATTGGCAGCTTTGACTTCCTTGGTATTTGCCATTGCACGAGCCAAACCTCTGGCACGTAGTTTTGCAAAGGTATCATACAAGTTATCTTCCATTGCTTCTTCTGTAATTGCAAAAGCCAGAGCTACAGTCTCTGCCGTGTAACGAGCAGTGTAACTCTCTTGTGCATCATCGTAGGATACAGCAGACCCTTCAGATTTAACTGGGGCAGTGCCGAAACCTGTAAACAGAACTTCTTCTTCAAAGGCCCGATCAGAATTTTCGATCTCATAAAGAGGTTTATGCTCATCGTTAACCTGACCATATTCCAACCCGAAGACAGCATTTAAGCCGGGAAGAAGTTCTTTGGCAACACTAGCTCTATTAATAGCCATAGTTTATCTCCTTCCTAGTTATGCCGTTGATACTGTAGCAGTCGAAAACCGATCACGATGTGTGGGCAACCAAACTTCAAGCATCGGATATTGGTCAAGACCATCGGCTCCTTCACCGGGATCTTTCATATATCCAATAACTCGTACATTACCTACAATGGTTTCTACACCAGCAGCAGATGTTTCTACAAAGAATGCAGAATTGCCTGTTACGGTACTACCAGCAGAGGCCGTCGAAACGGTTGCTGTATAATTTAGTACTTTACAGATCTCACCATGACTACAGGTTGCATTACCTTGAATGTAATACGTCTGATCAGGATCAGTTATGACATGGAACTCAACACTGGTTGCAGCCGTGATAGCTTCACCGGGCCAATAACGTGACCAAGTTGGCTTACCATCAGTATCTACATAGTTACAACCTACAAATACACCCGAAGGTTTAAGAGTTGCACCAATAGATTCTGAAATCGTACCACTAGCTTCAATACAGATTAAGTCACCAGTATACAGTTTCTTAGGAGCACGAGTAATAGTAGTGGGTGAAACAAGTTCACTTACTCCACCAGTATTATAGTTCGACCCCTTCTTTCGAGCCGGAAGAAAGCCACGTAATGCTCTTGTACTAGACATTTTATTTCTCCTTCCGTTGTTTAAAGACTAGTCCTGAAACGTAGGAGTTCGTCCTTTAAATGTTCTCGATTTGCTATTATTGGTAATAGGCATACGAGCATTGGATGCATTCATTAATTGAGAATTAACAGCTTCCAACATTTCATTTGCCTTATTCCGATAAAAACGTCTTTTGGCCTCTAGCTTGACTGTGGGTATTTTACCCAAAGCAATGTCTCCACGACAGACAACTCCAGCATATCGGCCTTCTTCCCTCACGACAGAAGTGGCTCCCATCTCAGGAACTTCTTCAGGAGTAACAAATTCCCATCCTTGTGATTGTTTCTTACCAACTTCTTGGTAATCATCCTGACCATTAAGAAGGATTCTTAACCAACCAAGAGACATGTCTTGTTGCTTAAATCTTTCTTCAACTCCACGAGGTATGTGAGTTGCATTTGGTTCTTCAAAGACGTACTCTGTTTCTTCTCTGGTTTCGTTTTCCCTTAACTGAGAATTACGTGATTCTTCAATACGTGTCATAATTTCTCCTCCACGTTACAGTTTAATTGCTGTGTAATCACCATCAGCACTTTGTACTTTGGCTTTTTCAGCAGCATATTGTTCAAGAGGTATACCCCAATTTTGTGCTAACCTTACATCTTCTTTAGTTAGTTTTACCTTATTTGGGGCTGGAGTTGAACGTGAAGCTCCAGCTACCACTTGAGCAGGTTGTGACGGTTGTTCCTGCACCGAACTTTGATTGACAGGATTGTTAAATTTTTGTGGAAATGCTTCCTTAATCCTATTGTCAATTTCATTATAAAATTCTGGATCATTTGGACTATAACCTTCTTCCTTTAATTCTGCATCTAAAGCTAATGCAGCAGCAGTCATAACTCTATCTTGACCAAACCAATCATTATTTTGTGACCATTCTACGGCTCTTGGATCAACCGTGGAAGAAGGCTGAACTTGTTGCTGTGGTTGTTGCTGTTGTTCTACAGCAGGAGATATGTTATCAAGTTCAACTTTAGCTACACTAAGAGATTTAATATCAGTCTGAGCCTCATTTAAAAATTCTTGGGCTTGTAAAATTTGATTAGTATCTCCTGCTTCATGTGCTGTTTTATAAGCTGCTCTGGCTAATTCAAGTTTATCTGTTAATTGCTTTTCATTTGCATCCAAATGCATCTTACTTATATTAGTAAATTCTTTTTCTCTACTTGTCAGTTGAGTATTTAATTGTTCATTTTGTTGAATTAGTTTATTAATATGCTCATCACGATCTTTACGTTGTTTAATTAGTTGACGTATTCGTTTTTGAGCACCTTTTGTTTCTATACCATCTAATTCTTTAGGTTCTTTTTGTACTTCAGTATCTGAAGGAGCTTCTGGTTTAACTTCAACCTTTTCTTCTTCTTCCTCTACTTCATATTCTACTTTAGTTTTTTCTTCTGTAGAAGGTGCTTCTACTTCAGTCCACTCTTCTTTATTCGTCATTTCTATTCCTTTCGTTGCTAACGAGGCATACGAGTTACGTTAATAGTTTATTATACTCTAAATTATATAAAGATGCAAGTACTAGGATGATCCAGATGTTAAATTAAATGTAGGATCTAAATCTTTTGGATGTTCTACTCTACATATAACTTGATCATCAAATAATAGAATAAGTCTAACAGACTTATAAAATAGTTTCTGACCAGCATGTTTAGCATAACAAACATAATCTCCTACATTACACCATCTTCCATTGGGAAACTTTATATCATCTTGATAGGCTAAGTCTCCTATGGATAGAACTTTTCCTACCGTAGTAAGATAAGCCATATCATCTTTAGTTGAATCAGGAAGGACAATACCTCCCTTTGTTACTCCTTTAATACTAACCGGTCTTATTAAAATGTGATATCCCGGTAGTTCTGGTAGAGGCTTTGGATCTCTGATCTCATCCTCTGTAATCCACATATCATTTTTGATAGCATTACCTAAATGTACCTGTTGCATTTACTCCTCTTCGTCATACATTCGTTTTTGAAAAATACTTGTAAACATTGTTCGACTCCACTCAATTCCTTGAATATGTCCTACAAGTTCCCGGTAGTGTGAAAAACTTTCAGCACTACCATTAGCTACAATATTTTTTAATCGTAGTAGTTCAGAATTATATTCTTTTATAATCTCATCCCAAATTTCCATTTAGAATTAAAGTTCTGCACACATATAACAATTAATCTCTAAGCCTACTTGAATTTCATTAACAATAGGTTTTGACCACATATTATAGTTCCTTTTCTATTTTGGGGTTTTCCATGCAAAATCTGGATGTTCATTTAAAACACCTTTACGTGCTCTAAGACCAACACCACCATCTGCTATGGATCTTTTAGTATAATCACCATATAGGTTACGATCACCATTGGTAACATGTTCTGGATATCCATTCGTAGCACCACGACCATCTGGTTTCACATGAGTTGGATAACCATTCGTTGTACCCTTTGTATCATTAGGGTAATGTGTTCCTCCATACTTAGGCATTATTCTCTCCTTTTTTACTTTGTTGTACTAGTAATTCAGCTAACTTAATATCTTTTTCTTTTTCAATATCAGCAGATTTTTCAAGTATTCGTCCTTTTAAAGTCTTTTCAGCTATATCTGCCTTCTGTTCTTCTATATTCATCTTGGTCATTAATTCAAGGGCTTTTAATGTTTCTTTACTAGCTCTATCCAATTCTGATTTTTCCTTCTTTAAGAAAGCTGATTGTCCTTCAGCAGCCGATTCCTGTAGAAGTTTTAATTGTTCTAGTTTAAGTTTTTGTACATCCAATGCTGCTTCTGTTGTATTATTAGCAGCCTCCATTTGTAATTTTTGTTGTTGTAATTCAACTTTCTTCTGTTCTAGTACAACTAGTTGCTGTTCAGGAGATTGAGCTATGCCCATTGCTTGATTAGCATTTAATACTTGTTTAGCAGCTTCAGCCATTATAGCTTCTGCAACGGCTGGTTGTTGAGGACCAACTTGTTGCATACCCATTTGAGTTACACCTGTAATTTGTTCTTGATATTTAAGAACCATATGTTCCTGAATATTTGCTTCCAATACAGGTTTAATTCGTTGCATTAGAGGACTACCTCCATTCATAGGATCTTGTAAGTAAGCCATCTTAACTTGAATATGAGCATCATGATTCTGGCCGGGGAAAGCAGCTATGGGCATTCCCTTTGTTGCAGCCATAATATCGGATACAGGATCAAGAGGCTGTGGCTTTTGTTTGGGTGGTAATATCTCTTCCATATTCGGCATATTGGCTGCATTTAATATAGTTCTATTTAAAGCTTCCAAGTTAAACATGCCGGGAGGGGATTGCTGTGCCATTTGCATAGCCATCTGTGCAATCATAAGACGGTGAGCATTGGATGGAATATTTGGATCACTGACGGGGATCACATCCACTTTTCCATCAAAGTCGGATTTAAAAATATTTCGACTTTCATATGGCACATCATAGGGATATTCATTTGGTAGATAATCGTAGTCGATTCTAGCCAAGATCCTAAATTCATCTCGTTGGGATTTATGCAATCGTTTATGGATTGCTGAGAAGAATTTACTGGATGCTTCCAGTAGTGCCATTGTTGTACCTACAGGTCCGTAAGAAGATGCTTCCGATACAATTTGTTCTGTACTATCGGCAAACTTCTGACCTGCTTGGGTTACGAAACCCAACATCTGGAACAAGGTCGAGGAAGGCTCTTTGTATGGGAGAGGAACGATAGCCTTTGCCAAGTCCATACCTGTAGATTCAACTTCTTTAAACTCACCGGGGCTAATAGGATCATTGTCACCAACCATCCTAACACCTTTTGCCTTGAACCCACCCGGCAGGTTTGCAAATTGACCTGCATCAATGAGACTTCTCATTGCTGCTGTTGCACTCATAGTTAGATTTCCTAAGAAATGCATTAGGCCAAATCCGTAGAAACCAAACCCCGGTACGAATCTATAGTGGACAAAGTGATTTATCTTTTCCTTGTTCGTGTCATCAGGTTTATAATTTCTACGAATACATAAAATACTTCTGGATTGTTCTTCTATAGTTACAATATAGGGAAGGGCTATTCCCTCTTCTGCATTTGGTTCATCTATTTCTAAATAACAATGTTGCTCCAATAAAACATATTGTGGATCAGCATCTCCTGATGGAGAGAATCCTAGTATTGTGTCCATTTTAGATGCAAAAGCAGTAGGTTCTGGATTTGAAGCTGTTGGTAATTCTATATTAGAATAGATACCTGAACGAACATCTTTTGCTAAATCAATAGGACTACGATAAATTACATGAGTATATCTATCAGCTTTACGTAAATTACTGGCATAATAGGATACATAGAATTGATCAATAGGTACAAATTCTGATACAGGTCGTTTCAGATTTGCATCATAATATAATTTTTTAAATGCAGATCCCATTAAAGGTAAATGAAAGAGCATCTTTTCAAATTCATCAAAATACTCTGGCATCTGTTCTGTTAATTGGTAATTCATAAAGTTTTTAACACGATTGGATTGCATCTCAAGTTCTTGTGAAGATTTTCCAAGTATCTGTGTCTTTACTGGACCTGCAGATGGAAAGAGTTCTTGTGATGCTTTGCTTTGGAATTTAACGGCTGACTCTACTAATAAAGGATGTACTGCATTACATGCACCTTCAAATGGTTCAGATGCTTCTTGTATCTTTAATCCCAGTAAATCAAATCCACGTTCAAACATAGATTCCCATTCTTGTCTTGAATTTTTATCTGCATCATAATTATTATAAACAGAATTAGATATTTCCTTTAATACTTCTTCATCTAATGTTTCAGCTAAATTTGCATACCATTCCTGTATAGGAGCCTCTGCTTCCATGACTACTGTATTAGTAAAATCAACAGTTACACCACCATCAGGCTCCAGTTCAAATGTAGCTTCCTGCTCCTCTCCAACTGGTACAGGATTCATTGGAACAACATTTGTAGGCTGTTGTGGTATCTGCTCAAATGGATTTCGTTCTGTTGCCATATTTATTTTCCCGTCTTTATCTATCTACTGGTATTTCAAAACCATAATCGTCATCTCTTGCAAGTTCTGTTGGCTTCATCGTATATAAAGCTGCACCTAAAGGTGTAGCTCTTTTTAATCTACTCAATGCACTGGCAATATTTGCCATTTGTACTGGAGATTTACTTGGTCCTTCTACTTGTTTTGGTGCTTCTATTTGCTTGGGTGCTTCTATTTGCTTGGGTGCTTCTGCTTTCTTTAGTTGTCTAGGTACTGTTAATTTTTCTAAAGCTCTACGTAATGTTTTAAAAGTATCACTTTTAGTTATCTCTTCTAGACTACCTTCAATTGTATCTGGATCAAGTTCTGGTGCAGACAATCTTTTCTTATCCTTAAAGTCTTTTTGTATTTTTCTTAATCTTTTTTCAAGTTCAGGATCACGATAAGACTCAGCAGTTTCTTGTCCTTTTTTAATAGCTTCTTTAATTCCTTTTTCTAATACATCGGTTCTCATTTTCTTTTGTTCAACAACAGGCATATCATCAGTATAAGGAGGCTGATCTTGGTTTAATATCTCTAACTTATCATATATAGTACCTTCTCCTGAACCTTCAGGATCATACCAACCAAATTCTTCAGCTTCATCTACCTCTCTTTGAAGTTCTTTTACTTTTTCAAAAACATCTAATCTCTTTGGATTAAGATAAAAATCATCAAACATTGCATCCCACTTAATCAGACGTGAACTATTAGTTTGTCTCTTTAGTTCGTCTATTATAAAATGTATATCAGCATTGTCATAGCCTTTATTAATTAATTCTTGTTCTAAATCTTTAACAACTTCTGCAATATCTTCATCTACTTTTATTAAAGAATCATTTATCTCGTCAATATAATTACCCATATCCTCAACTATTATATCTTCAAAATACTCTGGATGAGGTTGGTCAGTTATCTCATTTATAATTCCATCATCAGAAACACTGTCTGAAAAAAAGTCTTTATATATTATAGCTTTTGCTCCTCCAAGTGCTAATAATTTTCTTATAGCTTGATTTATAGGAGTAGCCACTGTCTTAACAATTTCACCTTTTCCCATAATAAGATCAGTTAATCCACCTGTAGGTAGTGCTCCTTGTACAACTGTACCTGTAAGACCTCGTAGAAAATCCCTTCTACTTACTTCGGTGGAAGGTAAGTTCTCAATTACAGCAGGTAAGTTTGTTTTTTTATCGTCAGCCATATTTATTTCCCCTGCTCTTTATTATACACCTAAGATCTCCAATATGCAACCCTTTTTGTTTTACGTTGCTCATCTTCCCATTCTGGATCTTCAGGATGGGTTATATGCCATGACTCTCTCATGTAATGTATGGCCATCGTTAAAGCATCTACCTGATCATCATGGGCTGCATTTGGAAACTGTAGTAATTCTTCTACAAGTTCTTCTGTCCATTTTTTATTTTTTGGTATCCATACTCTTCCTGATTCGATCATTGGAGAAGCAGCATATACTCTGCTAACTTTATCTCTATCAGGTAAATATTCTCTTACAGGTAGACCTCCTCTTCTCATATCCTGTATGAGAGATTGTCCACTGGCCTTTTTCTCTACAATACATACGTCAGGTTTAAACTGACGAAACAATATTTGAGTCATTCTACGTAACTCAGGATATTCAAATCTTCCCCTTATATTTCCTAGTAGAATTAAATTAGAAGCTATACTCTCTCTACCATGTTCATCTTCATAAGGTAAAGAAAAGATTCCCCATGTTTGTATAACACTAAAATCAGCCGTCGTACTCGTTGAAAAAGCCGTATCATATGTTTGTAGTATAAAATCACAGGTTGGAGGATCTTGATATTCCCACCATTTAATCCATCTTTTCTTTATTAATCCACCTTCTTCTGGAGTTGGATCTTGCATATACAATGCATTCCAATATCGTGCTCCATTTGAGGCTTTAATCTCATTCTCATCAATTTGTAATATATGATCCGGTTTCCATTCAGGAAAATAAGAAGATCCTATGGGAAGATCTAGTAGATCGGCTGCATCTTCGTCCAGCCAAGCAGGAATACGTATCACTTCCCAAGGAATTGTTTCATATTCACTCATATCTTCCTGTTGTTTAAGAAGCCAACCACATAGATCATCATAATGATAACGAGTATTAATGATAAGGATGGCTCCATTGGGCATAATACGAGTACGTAGTCCGGCAGGATACCATTCCTTTACATATCTACGTCCTGCTTCCGAATATGAGTCCTCTTCGGACATCACATCGTCCAATATGGCTATATTAGCCCCTCGTCCTGCAATTTGACTACGGACTCCGGCTGCATAGTACGTGCCATTCTGTGTTGTCTTCCACTTTCCTGCTGCTCTAACGTCTGTTCGGAGTGAAACATTCTTAAATATCTCCTGAAACTGCTCAGAATTAACAATGTCACGAACAGAACGGCCAAAGTCACTAGAAAGCTGATCACTGTGAGAAACAGTAAGAATTTCATGCTCTGGATTCCTTCCTATATACCATGCTGGAAACAATTTGGAACAGATAACAGACTTGGAACTACGTGGTGGTAGGAATACCATCAGTCTTTTTATCTCACCAGCTTCTAATTGTCTTAATTTATTAGATATTAGCTCAATATGTCGTCCCATTTTCCAATCGGAGACAAGTGTTGGAGCCATTAATCGGACAAATGTAAGAAAATCAGAATTTGTTTCTTGTAAAACATTTAATCTAAGTAGATTATTTAGGCTTATGAAAGGATTTAGTATATTTTCTTGTTCTAAGTCCATTTTAATCCTAATAAAAATAATAAAAAAATAATAAAAGAGTTTAAAGTTTGTGATATCATCATATATTATGTATAATTATACACCAAAAGATGGAAAGATCCAAATTATTTTTTAAAGTAGCCCGAAAATTTATAGTAAATATGTCACACCCTTCTTATATATATACTCTCTCTAGTCTGTTTTTTTCCGTACCCCTCTGGAGTGTATATATTATACTCTATAGTCCTACATTAACAGATACCTTGTGATGACTGTACTGTGTAATCTCATCGGTCATGGTATCTTAGGGGCCAATTCAAGTCTATATTGAGCTATGTTCGATGTTCTGGCCTGTTAAAGGCATTACATAATCATCAGATTGATGAACTGGTTCTTTATATATTTGAGCTTTAATGATGAGTTTCCTTGTAATGTTATTGCTATTATGAATGACTTGCCCTACCATAGTGGTGTAAAAACTAATCATAGGCTTAACCACCCACGGGCGGCAGCCTAGATTAGTATGATAGTTTTATACATAGGGCAAGTCACCCTTATTGCAACAATAACATTACAAGGAAACACACTATTATGTCTACTCAAATATATAAAGAACAAGTACAACTTTATGTAATGCCTCGTAACAGGGCCTTGAACATCGAACCATTGGATGCTGGCCGGAAACCTTTGGAGGTTGCTGATGGCAATCTTTTACTCTTATCCATCTTAGACAAGGCTGAAGAGCTTTCCTTGGACATTAAGGCTTGGGTTCCTGCTCTAACAGAGGGCATGTCCAAGGATGAGGCTTCTAAGCATAAGCAATGGTCTCCCAAAGCTATTAGGAAGCTTATTGCTGATTGTCCTACATCAAATAACATGGATGTGGAACTGATTGGTTACAGCTACGTAGTCTTTAATGGTAAATTTGGACCTTATGCTGCTATTTTAGCTGATAATCCTGAGTATGCTGAGAAGCTGAAGAAGGAAGTCATAGATCTGTAACCCAGTTTGTTGCAGCAAAGGAGGGAGAGGGTGTTCTACCTTCTCCTTCCTTGGTTTTTTTTTTATTTGTCGGAGATTTCCGAACACCAACTCACGAGGGTTTTTTACATGGAAGAAAGTAATTCAAATCTTAATTCATTATTCAATCAACTGTTTTTTCGTCTATCAACTGAAGATAGGAGAATTATAAAAGATTATGTTAAAAAAGTTATGGGATTAATTCAAGAAACGGAGGATTATAAAGAATCAATTAATAATATGATGGCTGCTATGAGTTCAGTAGTCTTTGCTTCTGATGTATCTAATGAAGAAAAGATAAAAGTTCTAGGTCTTTTCTTTAGAGATCATAAAGATGTAAAGAATGAATCAATAGTAAGTGATAGTATTCATTGACATTCTCCCTTGAGAGAAGGAATAGATAGCCTCCCTGTCTATTCTTTCTCTCTCTTTTTTTATTATTAATATTCAATCGCC
>VTLG01008383.1_pt1 | contig 12635 bp, 12 predicted proteins | sample 4694571 | NCBI WGS metagenome assembly VTLG01 (sample SAMN12604809, study PRJNA352737) | marine metagenome | biome: ENVO:00000447; feature: ENVO:00000209|ENVO:00000569|ENVO:01000036; material: ENVO:00002151; isolation source: viral sequences binned using virsorter ... | reverse complement strand
TCATTATTAGGTGAATCTGGATTAAAAAAACTTAAAAGAGCCTTAAAAGCATCTGTATCTGCTACACACAAATCATCTTCTGATCCAGATGCATAATTTCCTGCATTATCTCCTACGGGTGTCCAAGTAGTATTTGCTACTAAACCTTCTGCGGATACTTTTACTTGACAAAAGATATCATGTGCCGCATGACCAACTGGAACACTATTTACTGTAAGTGTAACTGTACCATCAGCCGTTGCAACACCAGATTCAGAAAGTCTAATTGTATTCTTTTCAGTTTGAACTGCTAAAACTGTTACATTATTATCTGGAATTCCTGTACCACCAATTACATCTCCATGTTTAACTTTAGCCATATCCGCTTCTGATACACTTGTAATAGATACACTATTAATTGAAGTAGTACCTGTGATAGTGAACGTGTTCACGGAATCTGTATGTCTTTTTAAATAAAAAGTGTCATTAAATCCGGGACCAACAGGTGTATAATCAGTATTACTACCTGCCGTTAAATGATCTGCTAATGTTAATGTATTTAATTCTAATACACCACCACTATTTTTTACAGCGACACTAGCAACATTAGCTCTAGCCCAATGATAGTTCCATGTATTAGCCGCCTGTTCAGAAGAAGGAATATTACTTGCACTATTAGTTGCCCAAGCAACAGCATTACCAAAAACAATATCTGCACCATCAGGTGTAGTATATGCAGATAAATTTGCAGAAGTGGGTTCTAATTCTCCTGAAACTCTAGAACGAACCAAATAATAATTTCCTATATAAGTACTAAAAGTATTACCATCTATTGTTTGATTAGCAGTAGTTGTATTACTTAAAGTGATAGTAGTTTTTTCATCTAAAGTAGTGGCAACATAACCGAAAAATGAAGTATTGGCTTCTGTAAGGGTAAGTGCTCCATTTACTGTTTCATAAGAAGGTAAATTAAATTTCTTAAATCCAGTTTTTATATCTCTAGCACCATAACAGATTGCTCTTTGTTGTGCAAGACTTTCACATATTTGATGTAATGAATAATTTCCAGATGAAGAAGTAAATTTTTGACATAATGCATTAAGATAAACATGTGAAAATTCTCTAGACAATGCAATGTCAGAAAGAATTTGAGACCTAGCATCGATATGAGTAGTAGGTGAACCTACTAATTCATCATACGTTTCATTTTTTTTCTTTTCAATTGCTCCCGCCATTATTATATCCTATGATAAAGGTCCTGAAAATGGTACTGGTGGGGCTCCAGGAATTAACCCACTCACCACCCATGTTTTTGTCCACGAATCTAATATATCTGATAATTCTTTTGCAAAATTCATTCCTGTTGGTTGTGGCCCAGAAAATAATTGCATTAACTGTGGCGTATGTGTTGGAGCCGTAATAGGCGGTCCTATTTGTTGGCCAGATAAAAATGTTAATGCCATAGTAGTTAAATGTGTTGCTATTTGTGAACCAATTGCCGCGCCAACTAGGAATTGAGATGCGAATACACTTCCTATTCCCATTCCTGCACCGGCGTCTACTACATTTGATGCGGGAAATCCACCCGCATTTTGAGCCATCATTAAATAATTCTTAAATGCTTTTGCAATATCTTGTCCCGGCTTTATAGGAGTTGGATTTGAACCTGCAAAAACTCCTGCCAACTCAGCCATCATTGTTGCTTTAACTAGTGCCATCAGTCTAAACTCATTCCAATTTTTAAAGATTTAAGTAATGGCAACTTAACAGAGGCCGGAGGCATCGGTGGTCCTGACGGTCCTGTTCCAGTTGGATGTGTATGTTCTGTTATAATATCTATTAATTCATTTAATATTTCACCTAATGTTGCAATCAAACCTTTTACTTTTACTTTACCTGTAGTGCCTATAACTACTTCACCTAATAATCCCTTCATTTCTGCTCCACCCGTATTAGCTAATTTAAATGAAGATAATAAAGTGTCCATTGATATATTTCCCAATAGGGCTGAGGCTGTAATACCCTTAAGTCCTAAATTGGAATTCAGAGTTATATCTCCTAACGGTTTCATTGTTATAGATGATCCTAAACCCTTAAGTCCTAAGTTTAATTCAATTGCACCAGAAAGAACGTTGTCTGTTGCCTCCATTCCTATTTTTCCAGCAGTAGCAGTAGTGTTCTTTGCATACCCTAAAGTAATTGCAGGCAATATACCAAATATCTGTTCACTTATTGAATCTGTAGCATTAATTGCAAGGCCTCCTCCAGATTGTAAACCTAGAGAACCTTGAGCGTTCATACTAAATGATCCAGTATTAACTTTATATTTTCCGCCTACACTCTTTTTTTCATCTCCTACAGTTGTTTCTGAAGCTCTGGAAGATTTCTTTTCAATTATAACATTATTACCCTTTAATACAAGTTTACCTGATGAACTTATTATCATATCACCAGCTTCTAAATTAATAGAACCTGTTGGATTACTAACATTATAACGCCCACTACCTACTTCAACAGAATAATCACCACCAACCTTATCTACTCTATCACCAAGAATATAATTTTCTTGTGAACCATCTACTGTCGTATAATCATTTGCTTCAATATGTGTATATCTAGAACCTAAAATTATATCATAATAATTATTAATTATTTTATCAACTTTCATCCCTGTGGGATGTATTTCAGTAAAAGTTCCTGTTCGATGATACCAATGTAATCTTTCGAAATTGGGTGTATCATCCATTTCAACAATATGTCCACTTTCTGTTTGATGAACATGATTATATGGATAGATTGCTTGCCAAGGAGTTATAGGCTCATCCCAGCTGGCTCCCGAGGAAGTAGGAATCTTCAGCTGGCCATGTTTTCGGTTCTCCATTTTTTCAAACACAATACCCGAAACTCTAGGATCACTAGTATCAGTATTACCTCTGATACCTCTTGCTAATCTATTTGTAGTGGGTTCTTTTAAATAATCTAAATTTCTAGTTGCCGATAATCTTTTGTCTGGTAAACCAGTATCAGGAAATGTTGATCTAAATTGCTGTTCTACAAGCTTAACAGTAAATGGTGCAGATGCTTCATTAGGACCAGCACTACCAATTAAGGACCTTACAGCTGTACCTTCAGCCGCCCACTCCTTACTTAATTTTGTATAATTCGGTTCTTCATTTGGATTTGGATTAGAATCATGAATAATTGTAGCAGGTTCTCTTGGAACTATATCTGCTACCGGATTATAATATAAATCTCTTGTGCCCCTTTCATCTTCAAACAATGGGTGCCCAATTTTAATTTCTGTATTAACCCAATCTATTCTAGGATCAAGAAATCCTTGGCCTCCTAAATCAGTTCCATCATTATTAACTCCCTTTGCATCTAATTCTGGAATACCACCAATTGTTCCAAAAAACATCGGTTCTTGTCCTGCTTCACCATCACGATAAAATCCTACTACCCATGTACCTTCTACTGGACCTAACGGAGTAGAACCTACACCCGTTTGACTTGCAGAAGTAATTGGCGCAACGGGATATGCCCACGGCAAAGATTTAGTAGGTTGATCATTCTTGTTTTCAGAATGCCATCCCAATATTCTAATTTTACATCTTCCCAGATAAAGTGGATCATGGCGGTCTTCGACAACTCCTTGCCACCAGACAAATCCTTCTTTTCCCATAAAATATGACATATATTAAAATCCTCTACTTGCGTCACCTGTTTGTTTAAAATCTGCTACTCTTTTTTCAGTATACTCTTGAGCCTCAGCCTGTAAATCCCTTACGGGATCAATTGATGTAACTAAAGAATCTTTTATACCCTCAAATTCTATCTCATATTTTTCTCTAGTAAAATGATGTCTTAATTTAGTAATTAAATAATAACCACTTAAATAAGTATGAGGAGTAGAGGGTGTTCTGCCTGTTCTATCTTCAATATATTGTGTGGGTAATTTAAATTCTATTAAATCACCTACTGTTCTCGTAGATAAACCTGGCGCTCTAATATTTAATTTAATATTATTCAATTGTTGATCTTGTACTATTCTAGATTGCATCCATTGTTCTACTCTATTAGGAACAATATTCAAAGCTCCCACCTCTTGTCCAGTTACACTCTTAGATCCAATGTCTTCAGGAAAAACAACATCATGGCCAAAATTTGTAGGATAAAAACATAAAAGAGCTTCTTCTTTTGTTGGTTTTTTTCTTAATGCATATTGATTTGGTGTACATAATTTTTGTTCTTGTAAATGAGTAAATACATCTGAAAAAGTTTTTGCATCTTTTGCAGCTTTGGCATATTCTTTTATTTCGTGTGCACCTTCTTCTGTTTCAACAATTTCTATACCAACTTCACTTTGAGGATAAAGATCAAATTCTAATTTTTCATATTTCATTCTAACTATATCATGTGTAAGTAATGTATTGGTGTACATTCCTTTTTGTAAATTTTTAAGAACATCAAAATTAGATGAAAATGAATATGAATCAACAGCCACCATTTCTACACCCATATTATCGGGATTGGCCTCATATCTATAATTTCTTTTTGGTTGAACAACATATACTTCTTTAATTGGATCATCAGGAGGAGTAAATACCAGTTCCATAGTCATCGGTGCTCCCGGCGCGGCCATTATTTGATCTTCTGATAACTCTTCTTTATAACCCGAACCACCTCCAGCCATCAAAGTTTCTAAAGAAACAAAAAAGAAACCTTTAACAGTTTCATAAAATACAAAACTAGAACCAACTGCGTGTTTACCGGATGATACTGCTCTAGATGCTAAGAAATTAAAAGCTTTAAATGGAGTATAATTTGGTATAATTAAGTCTGTAGGGTTTTTAGTAGGTTCAATAAAAATCTTTTTAGAAGCCCTACCTCTTTCAAAAAATTGTCTATAAATTGCCTGTACTACATCAGATACTTTTCTTGGTTCTAAGTTGACTGGATTTAAAGAAGTTGTTTTAACTTTTTGTTTTTGATTTAAAATATATTCTTCAGAAACCATGTATAACGTATAAGTAAAGATTCCTTCATTTAGTTTATTTAAATTTGAAAGTCTTACTACTCTAAATTTAAGGTCTATTAAACCTTCATTATTACTTCCCGCAAAAGGTCCTGTTTCATCTAATTTTCTTTTTTTTTCAAGATTAGCTGTTTGAACTTTTATATGAATGGTTTCTTCCCCAATAATAGGAACACTTTCCATTAATCCCACACCATCTATTATGTCTATATTAGCAGTAAGAGAACTTGAAAATATATTTTCATAGATATTGAAATCTGTCCATGCCGCCCTTAAATCAACAGTACCTTCTCTATTAGGTGATGTAAGCACAAGAGATTTAAGTTCATAATCTCCCGGCCAAGTTGGAATCTTTCCTTCTTGTGGATTTTTTAAAAAATCACTTTTTGCGCGGGAGTCTTGAGACCCGGGAGTTATTCCGGGAGTATTAGACCTTCTTTCAAGAACTTTAGGATCTGCCATTATTTAAATTTCCCCGTTTGTTCAGAAAATACACCCGCAGCAAAGGTTGGATCAATTAATTTAATACTACGTTTATCTTCATTTTTATTTACTTCATATTCATAACAATATATTATCTTTCTCGATCCTACTGCAAGACTATCGTAAGATGTTTTATCAACTTGAATTATAGCTTCAGGAATAGGATCTGATGTATTTGTTGCTTCTACTCTTTGCCTTACAATTTCTTCATAATGATGTACAGTATTCTTTGCGGCCGCTTGAGTTCCATATTTGTGTTTAATAAAATTCCCAAATTCTCTTGTATTTAATGGCCATTCATAAATTGGATCATGTATATCATTAATCAAAAAGATTAACCATGTAAATTTTACATTACCATATATTTTAAATGAAGTTACATCAGGCCGTTCTGCTTCTGGTATAGTATAGGGAAAATATGCAACAATATCATCCAAAACAGAACTTTTTATTTTAGTTCTGAGCATAATATTAATGGCTCTTTTTGTTTTTACAGGTTTAACACCACTAATATCGTAATTAATTTGAGGATAATGTGAAAAAAATTCTGACATAACTAGTCTCTCTTCTATTAAAATCCTTTGTTTATTTTTCCTCTATGCATCATTTCTAATTCCATAAAGGTAAGTTTCATTGATATACTTGCTGGATGTTGTGTATCTTCAAAAAATAATGGTACACTTTCAGTAGCAAAATCTACAGTACAATCTGTTAATACTGATCTTCCTATGTTAAACAGAGGATTTGATGGACCGTTTGGTAATCTTGTTCCATTTACTGTATATGAAATCAAAAATTGATCGGGATAACCAAATAACATTGAAGGCGCTTCTACACTATTACCTCCTATATGAGAGGGTAACATAGCTTTTTTAAATTCTGAAGTAATTTGTACACAAGTTCTAGATTCTTGTTCAGATTGAGGCATCATTTGAAATGAAAATTCATGATTCCTTAATCCAGTAGGCCCTTTATATGCAGCAATAATATGAGGATTAACTACAGCACCCATTTTATGTTCCATTATAGCTTTTCCAGATTCAGCTGTAAGACCTACTGCGGATCCCATACCCCCTAATGCGGCGCCCGCTTTAATGGCTAAAAATCTTTTACCTGCGGATTCACTCTGTATAGCGCCTGTCACATTATCAATCACACCTTTAAGACCCTTACCCCGCGACTTTAAATCTCCACTTGCCAACTGAGCTATTTTGTCTGCAGACCTTTGTGCAACTGCACCACCTACACCAAGTGATACATCTTCATATTCTGATTTATATGATGTAGTTAAACCATCACCCGGAAGATATAATGCAATATCTAAAGTTTGATTATTACCATTTTTAAAATCAAAAGCCTCAAAGCTTACCCAATTATTAACTTCACTTCCAAGATTTGAAGGATATTGAAGATATGTTGTGTTATATCTGTCGCTGGTAGCCTCAGGACCTTCTAGCTGATAAGTTGACATTTTTTCTCCATATATTATTAAACGGTATTATTTAACTATCTATATATTTATATGGCATATAAAGGGAAATTCCGCCCACAGAACTATAAAAAATACAAGGGTGATCATACAAATATAGTCTATCGATCTGGTTGGGAACTAAAGTTCATGAAATATTTAGATCGGCAACCTGAAGTCTTGCGGTGGTCTAGCGAAGAGATTATTATACCCTATCGTTCACCCATTGATAACAGATTACACAGATATTTTCCCGATTTTTGGGTTAAAACCACTAAAGGAGAATCTTTAATTGAAATCAAACCCAAGAAACAAACAAAACCTCCTGTATTAAATCCTAAACACAAAAGAAGATATCTAAAAGAAGTAAAAACGTGGGGTGTAAATGAAGCTAAATGGAAGGCGGCCTCTGTATTTTGTGAAAATAGAGGTTGGAAATGGCAAATAATAACAGAAGATACTCTCGTAAATACTAAATAGTTATACTATGGCTGAAATAGAAGAATCTTATTTAGATAAGTTAAAAGACGCAATAAAAACTAATCAAGTAACTGCTAAGGCAAGAGCGGCAGGTAATTGGTTTCGTTCAGTTGTTAATAGAACAAAAGGTGCATTTTCTGGTGAAACACCACAGAAAATACTTTCTCGACAAGAAAGTACTGTTGCTAGTGCTCTACTAGGAAAAATGTATTTCTATTCTTATAATCCTAAATGGAAGGATAAACTTCCTTACTATGATACTTTTCCTCTGGTGTTTCCTATTGAAAGGTATAATGATGGATTTTTAGGATTGAATTTTCATTATCTTGCACCTAAACATAGAGCAATATTAATGGATCAATTGAAGGCTTTTGCAAATAATAAGAAATATGATGAAACTACTAGATTGCAATTAACATATAATATGTTAAAAGGTTTTTCTAAAATTAAAAGAGCAAGACCTACTGTACATAGATATCTTAATTCTAAAGTTAATTCTAAATTTGTACTTATTAATGCTGATGAATGGGAAGTAGCACTTTTTCTACCAGTTGAAAGATTTAAAAAGGCTAATAAAAAGTCAGTATGGTCTGATAGCGCAGCAATGTTTTAAAAATTTTAAAAGGAGTGTTTTAATGGATTTTGATGTAACAAAATTTATGTCTAAAATAGACAGTCAGGGTGGCATAGCAAGAAGGAATAGATATTCTGTTGAAGTAACACCACCTTTAGGTTTACCTTCTCCCTGGAGGGGTGATCAAATAAGTTTTCTTGCGAAAAATGCCATGTTTCCAGAAAAAAGCTTTGGAACTACAACTTATAGAAGTGGTGGACGATTTACATTAGAAGTTCCTTATGAAACTACATTTTCAGTTATAGCTATTGTTTTCTTAAATACTAATCATCATGCTCCTAGAAAATTTTGGAATGCTTGGTTCGAGTTTATTCAAGGTGTAGGTCCATCTCAAAGAAATTATTATATGAAATATTATAAAGATTTTGTAGGATCTATAAAAATTACAAATTATGCCGAAGATGTTCAAGATGCATATTCATCAACGGGAGAAGGTAAATATGAAGTAACACTACATAATGCTTGGCCTAAAATATTAAGCAATATAGATGTTGGTTGGGAAAATACTGAACTTAGTGATTTTACTGTTGATATATCATTTAGTCATTGGACAGAAGAAGGTGCGAGTTCAGGCGGCTCATATACTGATGCAAGAATCTCGGATTTTCAAGCAACTGGAGACACAAGCAGAGGATTTTAATAAATTTGAATATTATAGGAGAATATTATGGCTTTACCACGGGTGAATACGCCTACGTATGAATTGAAAATACCTTCAACTGGACAAAAAGTTAAATACAGGCCGTTTCTTGTAAAAGAAGAAAAAATATTATTAATGGCAATGGAAGATGGTAAACCAAATACCATGTCTAAAGCTATGCAAGATATTATTTCGGCATGTACTGAAGGAGATTTAGACCTTAAAAATTTATCACCATTTGATCTTGAATATTTTTTTCTACAACTTAGGGGTAAATCTGTAGGTGATATAATTGATCTTACTTTTCGAAAACCAGATAGTATAGAATGTGGAGAAAAAAATGAAAATTGTCAAGAAGTATGTAACATTCAAATAAATATTGATGATATAAAAGTAGATACTAAAAGAATAAAGAATAGTAAAATCGAACTTTCAGATTCTATTGGTATAAAAATGAATTATCCTCAATTTGATATGATACAAAAATTTGCAAATCTAACAGATCAAACAGCAAAAACTGATGATATATTTAAAGTAATTAATGAATGTATAGAGTATATTTGGGATGGTGATGAAATATATAAAGCTAAAGATGCTACTAAAAAAGAATTAACAGAATTTATCGAATCACTTAGTTCATCTCAATTTGCAAAAATTAAAGATTTTTTAGAAGGTATGCCAACATTAAGACATACTGTTACATGGAAATGTTCAAAGTGTGAAAGACAAGCCCCATTATTGCTTGAGGGGATTGACGCTTTTTTCGAATAGGGCTGAGTCACGATTCCCTGGCGAATCATTTTCAAACTAATTTCGCCATGATTCAGCACCATAAGTGGAGTCTAACAGAGTTAGAAAATATGTTACCTTTTGAAAGACAAATATATGTATTGTTGTTACAACAATGGATTAAAGAAGAGAATGATAGAGTGGATGAACAAAATCGTAAAATGAAACAAGGATAAAAATGGCTGTTGCCGATGTCACACAAAAAAATATAGAAGAAAATTCTGCCGCTGCTGCATTTGAAATGGAAGAATTAAATAAAAAGCAAACATTGCAGGCCGAATTAACTAACACTATAGCTGATGAATCTGTAAAACAAACTAATATTTTTTCTAAAATGTTTGGCATGCAAGAAGATGAAGCAAGAGCTGCAAAAGAAGCGGCCGCTAAAGCTAAAAGACAAGGTGACTCAGCCCCAGCAGGAGCTGATCCATTAAAGAGTCCAAAAGGAAAAGGTATTTTTGGAGTAATAGGAACAGTATTGAAAACTCTGGGTGGAGGATTTCTAAAATTTATAGGTCCTTTATTGAAGCTTCTTAAGTTCGGTTTTGGGGCCATAAAAATTATTGGGATGGGTATAGGAGCAATAGGATTACTTGCAACCGGTGCATTTTTAATGATGGATCCAAAAGATCAAAAAGATGCGATTGATAAAGCCTTAAAATTCTTCAAAGGTTTAGGAACGGCTTTATCTGCCATCGGTAAAGCATTTTCTGGTGGATTTATGGCGGGAATGGATGATGATCCAATCACAGGAAAAGAAGGTCTAACAACAAAAATGAAGAAATTCAAAGATGCTTGGAAAAAAGTACTAGAAAAATTAGGGGGGTTGGATTTTGGTAAATATGGAACAGGTCTTGAAGGACTGGCAAATCAGGCAGGAGCTATAGTCAGTACAATAGCTGGATTTATTGTTGATGTGTTTACAGGAATAGGAAACTTCATTGCCGATCCTAGTAAATTTATTGGAAAAGTTCAAGGAAAAATAATGGCATTATTTGATGATTTAGGAAACCTTATAGCTGATTTTTGGACTGAAGGTATTGCTAATCCTAGAACATGGAGAAATATGCTTATTGGTCTTTTGGGACCAGAAGCAGGCGCAGCTGCAGCTGCAACATTTGGATTATCTAAAGGATCAATTCAAGAAAAAGAAACAGCAAAACGCCAAGAAATGGAAGATAGAATATCAAAAATTCCGAAATTAATTGCTGAATATGAAAAAGAATTAGAAGATAATACTAAAAATTATACAGGAGCTCAAAGAAGATTTATGGCTTCTGAAATTGAAAGATTAAAAAGTGAAAAAGAAAGAAATGAAGACAAAATTGAAAATATTAATACTCTACACATGATGGATAATGCAAAAGATGAATTAGCCAAAAGGAATCTTGAATTTCAATTAAAAGAAGGAATTGATCTAACTAAATTACAAGAAGAGGCCACAGCTGCACAGAAAGAGTACAATGAATTTATGGCAGGAAAGACTAAATCTTTCACGGGTCAAACAATTGATGCAAATGTAGGTGGTTATGAATTTTTTGTTGAAGCTGAAAATGATAAAAGAAGGGCCATCAGACTTCACAGAGCTAAAGTTGAAGGACTTGTGCAAGATGCAATAGGTTTAACAGATACACAGCTTGAAGAAAAATCTCTTGCAGAATTACTTGTATTACTTCAATCCAGTCTGAAAGGAAAATCAGCTACGGTTCAAAAAGATACTATTGAAGATATAATGACAGGTGAAGGTTGGTTATCTCCAGAACAACATAAACAACAACTTGAATCTCTAATTGTACAACAGAAACAACTTGAAGCAGAGGCAAAACAAAAACTTTTAGCACCTCAACAGGCATTAGCTGCTGCAATGTCTAAAATGGACACAGCTGAAGCAGCTGTAATGATTGATTTACTTCAAAAAACAGGTAGTGTCACAGGAGCAACTTTAAATAATTTACAACGGCAAACCGGCCAAGGATCATCAACTGTTTTTGTTGATAATTCAGTAAAATCTGCATCAACCAGTAATGCTACAATACCTATGATAACTAATCCTGTTATACCTGGTGACTCATCAGGTTTACTCAGTCCATCGGGCGGTTAATGTTTATAATATCCATCTGACAAATAATATATAAGGGCGTCCATCAAATCAGGATTTCCCCAAGTTGAGGCCGCCCATAATACTACTAATACCGAGAATAAAAATCCATACATAGTATTATTATCATTCATTAGTCTTGCTCAGCTAATTTTGCAAAGTAAGAATATTCTTCTGAATCACCTGCAGTTTCTGCTACAACAGGAGTTGAAGTTTCAGGTGGTTTAACAGCTGCTTGAGCAGGAGTCATAGGTTTACCACCATCAAACGGAACATCAGTAGGAGTTGGTGTATCGGTTTGTTTTCCAAGTACACGATCTAACTTCTCTTTCAATGCTGCATAAGACTTGAAGTTCTTTTCATCAGTAAACTCTTCCAAAGAATGTTCACCTTTCCAGATTTCTTCCATCTTGGCTTCATCTTCATGAAGAGGTGTAGGATTCTCAAATTCACTTTTATCGTAATTTGAAAAACCATCCATCTTACGAATCTTGATTTTGAAATTACAACCTTCCCATAAATCAAATGGATTCACTGGAGTCTCATCTTCAAACTGAGGATTCATCTTATCATTGAGTTTGTCCCAAATCTTCTTACCAAACTTATACAAACGAATAGTACCTTCGTTCTGAGGATTGGCGGGGTCTTTGATAACGTAAACATTAGAAATGTAAGTCAACCTACGTTTCTGTTTACGAGCAATCTCTTTGTTTGCTTCAATACCAGAGTTCCAAAGTTGTGAATTATACTCACTAACTGGATCTTTCTGACCGAGAGTAGTTAAAGAGTTTTCGATATACCATCCACCCGGTCCTTGAAATCCATGATTCCAAGTTCTTGCCCACGGCAAGTCTTCTCCATCAGGCGCAGGTAGAAATCTAACTACTGCCATACCGTTACCTGACTTGTCCAATTCTGGACGCCAGAAACGATCATCATCACCTTGACCTTGAGATGGGGTATTTATTTTTGCGGTTTCTTTTAGGAGGGATTGGAGTTTTTCTCCACGTTTTTTCTTCATATCTGCAA
>VTLG01002026.1_pt1 | contig 12637 bp, 10 predicted proteins | sample 4694571 | NCBI WGS metagenome assembly VTLG01 (sample SAMN12604809, study PRJNA352737) | marine metagenome | biome: ENVO:00000447; feature: ENVO:00000209|ENVO:00000569|ENVO:01000036; material: ENVO:00002151; isolation source: viral sequences binned using virsorter ... | reverse complement strand
TCTTTCAATTGGAGGAAGTGATGTTAGTAAGACAGTAACAATTGAAATTAGAACAGTAGAATTGGGAACTCCTACTCTAACTAAAATTGGTAAAGGAATAACATTAAATCCAAATGAAGTTAATATATCATCACTTGCTACTTTAGCAACTAATTGTAAATTCCCAGAACCTATCTATTTAGCTCCAGGAAGAGAATATGCAGTTGTTATTCTTTCTCCAACCAGTAATGAATATGAAGTATTTGTTGCAACTATGGATGAGGAAACATTAGAATCTCAATCTCTTCCTAATACAGCACCTGTCATACACACTCAACAATGGGCATTGGGTAGTCTATTTAAGTCTCAGAATGGTTCTATTTGGACTCCTAGTCAATTACAAGACTTGAAGATGGTTCTGTATAAAGCTGAATTTACTTCCACTTCAGGAAGCGTATTCTACGCAAATCCAACTATAAATGAAAGTAACGGATATGGAAAACTAAATCCAAATCCAATACTAACTTTATCTAAAACAGGATCAATTGGTATAACTACAATTTACACTGGAATAAGCACATTTAGTTCAGGAAGAACTATTAATGGATCTACTAATGATGGTGTTGTAGCATCAATTGTAGGAACAGGATGTTCTGCTCAAGGTGTGGGAATTGTTACTGGTGGTGAAGGTTATATTGCAGGTACTACATTGCAGACTTTTGCAATTACTGGAAAAGGTTCAGGATTTAAATGTAATATTGTAGTTGGTGCTAACGGCACTATTACTGGTATAACAACAACTGATCATGGAAATGGTTATCAAGTAGGTGATACTATTGGTATTCACACTTCAATTGCGAATGGTGGTGTTGGCCAAGGAGCAGATGCTGTTCTAACAATTACTAATAATAGTAATGGAATTGATACTTTATTTTTAGAGAATATCAAGGGAACAAATGTAAGTGGTTCTTTCAATGCAGGAGGAAACTTTAGATATACCGATAATGCTGGTATTATTACTAGTGCTTCAACTGGAGGAGGCCCTACAATACGTCAAGCATTGACTTTAGATGGTATTCCAAACGATGGAAAACATATTTATATTTCTGAATTTGATCATGGTATGTATGCATCAAATAACAAAATAGAAGTAAAGAATGTTCAAGGAAATTCTCATCCAACCAATTTAGGTATTGGATTAACAACAACAGAACAATCTACAATAAGTGTTGCATCTACAGTTGGATTCTCTACTTTTGAAGGAATCCCAGTATCAGCAACAAATCTTGGATATGTAAAAATTGAGAATGAAATTATTGCTTACAGTTCTGTTGGTGATGGAGAACTTAATATCGCTGCTAATGGAAGAGGTATTGATTCTACACAAGTTATAGAACATAATGCATATTCTGATAGTCAAATGCCATCTGTTCAAAAGTATGAATTAAATGGTGTATCTTTAAGAAGAATAAACAGGGAGCATACTATTTCTAATCATGATATTGGTTTTGATGATTATTATATTGAAATTGATAGAACTGCAACTGGGCCTGGTAAAGATAGATCTGCCGATGCCTCTAATGAACCTCAGTTATCATTTAATAATGTTGGATTCTTTGGTGGTTCATCTGCTAATGTAAGTAGAAATATACAATATGATGCAATATTACCCATCTATAATGTACGTACTCCAGCAGCAGTTACTTCAGCTACTGCTTCAATTAGGACTGTTAGTGGAACTAGTATTGGTGGCAATGAAATTTCTTTTGTGGATCAAGGTTATTCAACTATACAATTAAATACTGTAAATCAATTAACAACTCCTAGACTTATATGTTCTAAGATTAATGAAAATACATATTTGGGAAATATTGATAGGAATAAATCATTCATTACTAAGATTGATTTTGAAACATCCAATAAAGATGTTTCACCAATTATCAATGCAAATGTGGCACTTAGTGAACTAAGAAGTAATAGATTGAATAATCCAGTTTCTGATTATGCAACTAACTCTAAAGTGGAGACTTCATTTGATGATCCTCACACTGCAGTATATGTTTCAAAATTAGTATCTTTAGATAAACCTGCTGATGGACTAAGAGTTATTCTTTCTGCAGACAGACCTCCATCTTCAGATTTTAGAGTTCTTTATTCTGTGATAAGACCCAACTCAGATGAACTTGAACAAACATATACATTATTCCCTGGATATAATAATCTTAGAGATGTTGGTGCTGATGGTTTTGGTGATATGGTGATAGATCCATCTAAGAATGATGGTTTACCTGATGCCTTTGTTTCTGGAAGTTTGAACAATGAATTTTTAGAATATCAGTTTACCGCAAATGATATAGGCAATTTCACAGGATATGTGATTAAGATTGTAATGTCTGGAACTAATCAGGCACAAGTACCTAATATTACAGACTTACGTACAATCGCATTGAAATGAAGAGAGTTCAAGGACATTCACATCTTTATCGTGATGAAATAAGCGGAGCTATTGTTAATAAAAATAACTCCGAATATAATCAAAGATTGAGAAATATAAATCAATCTAATTTAGAAAAGAGTGAATTAAACCAAATGAGAGAAGATATAGATGAATTGAAAAGTCTTCTTAAAAAATTAGTTAATAATAACATTAGTAATATAAAACAAACCTAAATAGGAATATAGAGATTCTGTGAGAATACATGGCTGCAGTCTATACTAGTAATATAGTAATAAATACGGGAACTACTTTCTCTCAAAATTTTACATTAGAATCTGGATCAACTGATTCTGCTTTTGATTTGTCTGGTTATGCGGTAACTGCTCAAATGAGAAAGTGGAGAGGTTCTACAACTAAAACTGATTTTACAACTGCTATTCCGACTCCTGCCACATCAGGAAAAATTCTTATTAGTCTTACCGCAACTGAAACTTCAACATTAACTCCAGGAAGGCATGTTTATGATATTGTAATTAGTATTAATAATACAAAAGAAGTTGTAGTTGAAGGTTCTGTACTTGTAAGGGAAGGGGTAACCAGATAATGCCAGATATTAAGGTCAGGATTGGCCAACAGAATGCAGTAAAGGTAGTTGCTAGTTCTTTTGGTGGTTCTCTTACTGCTGAAAATGCGGTAAATGCTACTAATGTTCTGGGTGGTATTGCATCTGTAACACAATTAATTAATTCTGGAGTTAGTACTTTAACTGGCCCAGTTAAACTGGGATCTCATTTAGATGTTGCTGGTATCTCTACCTTTACTGGTATAGGTACCTTTGTTAATGATTTATATGTAGGTGGAGATTTATATGTAAATGATGATATAGTACTTGATGAAATTACTGCAAGAAATCTTGACATAACAGGAATTACCACTACTTTAACTTTAAATGTAACTGGTACTTCTACTCTTGGAATTACATCAACAACTTCTTTAGAAGCACAGCAATTAAATGTAACTGGAATATCTACCTTTACCAATGATATAAATGCGAACGGAAATATTGCGGGTGATGGTGCAACAAATATAACTGGTATTGCTGGTGTTACTGCTACGACTTTAGCAGGAACTCTCCAGACTGCTGCTCAACCAAACATTACTTCAGTCGGAACTCTAACTTCATTGAATGTTGCTGGCGTTTCTACATTTGGTGGAAGAATTGTTGGTGCTGCAACAAGTAATGTAATACCATTTCTATACAGTAATTTTAGTGATTTACCGTCAGCTAGTACTTACCATGGTGCATTTGCACATGTTCATGCACGAGGGAAGGGGTATTTTGCACATTCGAGTAATTGGTATGAATTAGTTAATAAAGAAATAAATGGAACTATTGGAGTTGGAACTGAAAGATATAATATTGGCCCAACAAACATAACAACTTTAAATGTTTCTGGTATTGCTACATTTGCAAGTAATGTTTCAATTGGAGGGACATTAACTTATGAAGATGTAACTAATATTGATTCAGTTGGACTTATAACCGCTAGAAGCGGTATAAGAATAAATGATGGTGGATTAGTTGTAACTGCTGGTGTTTCTACCTTTGGTGGCATTTTAACAACAACTAGTGATGTTTATGTCGGTGGTGATCTATATATTTCTGATGACATAATATTAAATGAATTTACTGCGGTAAATGGAAACATTACAGGAATTTTAACTGCTGCTACTGCTAATGTTACTGGAACATTAACTGCAGGACTCATAGATGGAGGATCTTACTGATGGCAAAGCCAACCACTAAACAAGAATTAATAGATTATTGCAAGAGACAACTAGGTGCTCCAGTATTGGAAATAAATGTTGCTGATGATCAAATAGATGATTTGCTTGATGATGCACTTCAACTATTCAACGAACGTCATTATGATGGTGTTGAGAGAATGTATTTGAAGCATCAAATCACTCAAGAAGAAATTGATAGGGGAAAAGCATCTGGTACATCTGGAGTAGGTATAGTAACAACAACAGGAACTTCTACAAATGTAAGTGGTTTGGGAACAGTTACTTCTAATTGGTATGAAAATTCCAATTTTCTTCAAGTTCCAGATTCAGTAATTGGGGTAGAAAAAATATTTAAATTTGATACAAGTTCAATTTCTGGTGGAATGTTTAGTATTAAATATCAATTATTCCTAAATGATTTGTATCAATTCAATTCAATAGAATTGCTCCAATACTCTATGGTTAAAACATATCTTGAAGATATTGATTTTCTTTTAACTACAGATAAGCAGATAAGATTTAATCAAAGACAGGATAGATTGTATTTGGATATTGATTGGGGAGCTCAAACTGCTGGTACTTATTTTGTTCTTGATTGTTGGAGAGCATTGGATCCTGATCAGTATTCAAAAGTATATAATGATAGATTTCTTAAATTATATTTGACTGCTATTATTAAACGTCAATGGGGACAGAATTTAATTAAATTTAGAGGTGTCAAACTTCCTGGTGGATTAGAATTAAATGGAAGGGAAATATATGATGATGCTGTGAGAGAATTGGAATATATTAAAGAGAAGATGAGTACTGAATATGAAATACCACCTCTTGATGCAATAGGATAATGGCACTAAATCCCTTTTTTCTTCAAGGTTCACAAAGTGAACAAAGACTTGTTCAGGATATTATCAATGAACAGTTGACAATTTATGGTGTTGAAGTAACTTATATACCTAGAAAGGTTGTAAACAAAAAAACTATTTTTAGAGAAGTAACAGCATCAAAATTTGATGATAATTATCTATTGGAGGCCTATGTAAACACCTATGAAGGATATGGTGGACAGGGAGATATAATGACAAAGTTTGGTGTCAGTTTAAAGGATGAATTAATATTAACCATATCCAAAGAAAGATTTGAAGATTTCATTTCACCATTTATGGCAGGTGATAGTGAAATTACAGTTTCAACAAGACCAGAAGAAGGGGATTTGATATATTTTCCTTTAGGTCAAAGATTGTTTGAAGTTAAATTTGTAGAGCATGAAGAACCTTTTTATCAGTTAGGTAAGAATTATATTTACAAACTTCAGTGTGAATTATTCGAATATGAGGATGAGATTCTAGATACTAGTATTGATGAAATTGATGAAACATTAGAAGATCAAGGATTTGTTACTGATTTGGTATTATATACCTCAGGATCAACTGCAGTAGGAACAGCGACTACAACTGCTGCTTCTGGATATATACGAAAACTTTGGCTTAATAATGATGGTTATGAATATACTAAGATTCCAAACGTTGTAATATCAACCTCTCCAACAGGAGATAATGCCACTGCTGTTGCTATAACTACGTCTATAAACAATGTATATTCGATTAAAGAATTATTCCTCACAAATGTTGGATCTGGGTATACTGTAACACCAACTGTTACTTTTGTTAGTGCTGCAACAACTGCAACTAATGGTGTCACAACTTATCATGGAGTTGGAGCTGCAGCGACTGCATCTTTAGTTACAAGTGGTGTTGGTATTAGTACTGTTGGGTTCACAACTATTGGTGCTGGATATAGTGGAGCACCTACGATAACATTCGGTACTCCAACTGGAGTAGGAATTATAACTGCTAAGGGAACTTCATTTATAAATTCTGTTGGAGTTGTAACGGCACTTTACATATCTGATGCAGGTATTGGATATACCTCTGGAACTTCAACTGTTACATTTAGTGCTCCTACTTCTATTACTGGAGTTGGTACATATCAATTCAATGAGGTTGTAATTGGTGCTTCTTCTAGTGTAACTGGTTATGTGAAGAGTTGGGATACTGACACTATGGTACTTCAAGTTGGCAATGCCAATGGAACTTTCTTCAGAGGAGAAAGAATAGTTGGACAAGATTCTTCTGCAGAATATACAATTGGTTCAGTTCCAGAAGGTGAGAATTTAGATAAATATGATCAGAACACTGATATAGAACTTGAGGCAGATCTTATTCTTGATTTCAGTGAATCAAATCCATTTGGTAGTGTGTAATGTTAGGTACTTATTATTATCACGAGATAATTAGAAAAACTATTATTGCTTTTGGTACTGTTTTTAATGGTATTAATATAAAGCATAAGGAGCAGGATGGTTCTGCTTTTAGCGATTTTAAGGTTCCTTTATCATACGGCCCTGCTCAAAAATTTCTTGCTAGATTAGAGCAACAACCAGATTTAAATAAACCCATTCAAATAACACTTCCTAGAATGTCATTTGAAATGAATAATATTGCTTATGATTCTACAAGAAAGGCAGGTATTACTCAAACATTTAAAACCTCAGATGGAACTAATTTGAAAAAAGTTTATATGCCTGTTCCTTATAATATTGGATTTGAATTAAATATTTTCACAAAATTGAATGATGATGCATTGCAGATTGTAGAGCAAATATTACCTTATTTCCAACCATCATTTAATTTAACTGTAGATTTAATTAGTTCTATTGGAGAAAAAAGAGATATTCCCATTGTTCTTGATAATATATCCTTTCAGGATGACTATGAAGGAGATTTTTCTACAAGAAGAGCTTTAATATACACATTAACATTTACTGCTAAAACTTACCTATTCGGTCCTATTGCTGAAACCACCAGTGGACTTATTAAAAAAGTTCAGACAGATTTGTATGCAGATACAAATACTAAGACTGCTAAACGTGAAATGAGATATACTGCGGTTCCTGATCCAATAGATGCTGGTCCTGCTGATGACTTTGGATTTACTGAAAGTTGGCAAGATGTTTCAGCTGCATCTGATTCTTTGAAAGCAGATCAAACTTATAGTCCAACAAGACAGGAGGATATTTAAATTATGAGTAATACTTATGATCCTATTGACGAAGCACTTAATACTAGCAGTATTGAAGTATCCAATACTCCTGAAAATGGATGTGTAAAAAGGAAAGATAAATTAAGAGATGTTAGTAAAGAAGTTCAACAAGATTATGATTATACTCGTTCTAATTTATATTCTTTGATAGAAAAAGGTCAAGAGTCCCTTAATGGTATTATGGAATTAGCAGGTGAAAGTGCAAGTCCAAGAGCATATGAAGTTGCAGGACAGATTATTAAATCTGTTGCTGATACAACTGATAAGTTAATGGAGTTGCAAAAGAAGGTTAAAGAAGTAGATGAAGAAAAAGCAAAAGGCCCAAGTCAAGTCACAAATAACGCAGTATTTGTAGGATCTACATCAGACCTATCAAAAATGCTTAAGCAAGGTATTCTAAATAATAAAGAATCTTAAGATAATCTAATGGATTTAAATAATGATCATCAAGAAAGGGTGACCATAGAGGATGCCAATGGTAATCCATATGTGGAATTTGTTGATGTTGTTGGACCAAATCAAATGCCTCAATTATTTAAAATGAAAAAACCTGAGGTTTCTGATTGGAGAGATGACTTAGAATTTGGGGAATAATTTTTATGAATGATAATGTATATCTCGGTAATCCTAATTTAAAGAAAGCTAATACTCCTCATGAATTTACTGAGGAGCAGGTTATTGAGTTTTTGAAGTGTAAAGAAGATCCCATATATTTTACTAGAAATTATATAAAAATTGTCTCTCTAGATGATGGACTGGTTCCTTTTAATATGTACGATTTCCAAGAGAAATTGATTAAAAGGTTCCACGAGAATAGATTTAATATATGTAAGATGCCTCGTCAGACAGGTAAATCTACAACTTGTATATCATACTTATTACACTATGCGGTTTTCAATGATAATGTAAACATTGCTGTTCTGGCAAACAAAGCCTCCACTGCTAGAGATTTACTTGGCAGATTACAACTTGCATATGAAAATTTACCTAACTGGATGCAACAAGGTATAATATCTTGGAATAAAGGTTCATTAGAATTAGAGAACGGGTCAAAGATATCAGCAAACTCTACATCATCATCTGCTGTTCGTGGTGGATCTTACAACGTTATATTCTTAGACGAGTTTGCATTCATTCCGAATCATATTGCAGATGATTTCTTTGCGTCTGTATATCCTACTATTACATCAGGACAATCCACTAAGGTTATTATAGTTTCTACCCCACGGGGTATGAATCATTTTTATCGTATGTGGCACGATAGTGAAAGGGGAAAGAGTGCATATGTTCCTACCGATGTTCATTGGAGTGAAGTTCCTGGTAGAGATGCTGTATGGAAAGAGCAAACTATTGCCAATACATCAGAACAACAGTTTAAGATTGAGTTTGAATGTGAGTTCTTGGGTTCTGTTAATACACTTATTAGTGCAGCAAAACTGAAAAATCTTGTATATGAAGAACCAAAGACTAGAAATGCTGGTTTTGATATTTACGAAGAACCAATAAAAGAACATAATTACATAATTACAGTTGATGTTGCCAGAGGTCTTGGTCATGATTATTCTGCATTTTTAATTTTTGATACCACAGAGTTTCCTTATAAGGTAGTTGCTAAGTATAGGAATAATGAAATCAAACCTATGTTATTCCCTAATATTATATTTGACGTTGCAAAAGGTTATAATCAAGCATTTGTACTAATAGAAGTTAATGATATTGGAGATCAAGTTGCAAGTATTCTTCAGTATGATTTAGAATATGATAATATTTTGATGGCTACAATGAGGGGAAGAAATGGTCAGATAGTTGGACAAGGTTTTTCTGGTAAGAAAACTCAACTTGGTGTAAGAATGACATCAGCAGTTAAAAAATTGGGTTGTTCTAATCTTAAAACTTTGATGGAAGATGATAAGTTGCTTACGGTTGATTATGATATAATTGCAGAATTAACCACCTTTGCTCAGAAAGCAAATTCATTTGAAGCAGAAGAAGGTTCTAATGATGATCTTGCAATGTGTCTTGTTATATTTGCATGGTTAGTTTGTCAGGATTATTTCAAAGAAATGTCTGATCAGGATGTTCGCAAAAGAATATATGATGATCAAAAACATCAGATAGAACAGGACATGGCTCCCTTTGGATTTATTTCCGATGGTTTTGAAGATATGGATAGTTTTGTTGATAAAGATGGTGATAGGTGGCATACCGATGAATATGGAGATAGGTCTTACATGTGGGACTATCGATGAAAAAATGCATGTAAAAATGATAATTTAATAAATATTTCTAGAATAAATTTGGACTGCGAGGGGAAAACAAGATGCCGCTAAATCTAGCATCTCCTGGAATTTTAGTTAGGGAAGTTGATTTGACTCTTGGAAGAGTCGATCCAACTACCGATAAAATTGGTGGAATAGTGGGACCTTTTGCACAAGGCCCAGTTGGAGAACCAACACTCATTGCTAATGAGAACGATTTACTTAATGCATTTGGGCAACCATATGATACGGATAAACAATACGAAACTTGGTTGACAGCATCATCATATTTGGCATATGGTGGCCAAATGAATGTTATTAGAGCAGATGATGCAGGTCTTTATAACGGAACTGTAGGTGCTGCTGTTAGTGTAAAAATTAAAAGTGTAGAGCATTATGAAGAATTAGGATATGATATCAGTCCTTACAGTAGTGCAACAATCGTATCAAGAAATCCAGGAAGTTGGTCTAATGGAATCAAGATTGGAATAATTGATGGTAGAGCAGATCAGACTCTGACACTCAATACTGATCAGGTTCAGAATTTTGTTCCAGTTGTTTCAAATGTAACTGGTACTATAACAGGTTCTGCAACTACAATAGGAATTGGTACAACATCAATTGCCATAGGTCAAGAGGTAGTTTGTGATGTCGCTGGTGTTCTTGGTGCTGGTGTCACAGTTCTTGGTATTAATACAACTGTATCAGGAACAACTGGAGCAGGAGGTTTAGATTTTGTTTTATTATCAGCTGCTTCCAATTTTTCAGTAGATGTTACAACAACATTTGACTTTGGTTCTCAAAATGCTGTTGTAACTGCACCACAGATTGGATATGGAATTACACAAGCAGTTCCTGACAATTTAGTGGTTTCTAAGACAGGAACAACTGGTGCTGGAAAAACTGAAGTTCTTACTGGTTATTTCAAAGGTCTAATCACTAAAGTTAATACTGGTAATGTAGAAGCGAAATTTATAAGTCATGTTTCTGCTGCAGGAACTGAAACTGCAAAAGACTATAACAGCATATACAAGTTCAGTAAGGATGTTGCTGTTGCCATTCATACAAATGGCCAATCTACTTCTTATGGAACTACTTCTGTTACTGGAGTTGCTGACTGGTTCGATGCACAACAATTAGAAATTTCTACTGCAACAGTTGGTGGTATTAATACAACCAACACAATAAGTTGGAGTGGTCTTGCAGAGCGTCCAACAACATCAGAATACGCTGCTGCTAGAGGTAGTAGATTTGATGAAGTTCATGTTGTCGTAATTGATGCAAAAGGAACCATTACTGGAAATGCTGGATCGATTTTAGAGAAGCATTTGAATCTTTCTAAAGCAAAGGATGCAACATTCTCTGTAGGTTCACCTTCTTACTGGAGACAGTATTTACAAACAAATTCAGAATACATTTTTGGTACAAGTGCACCAACAGGTATTGTAACTACTGGATTTAAATCAGGATTTACTCTTGCAACTGATACCGATTGGGATCAAGATGCAGAAGGAATTATTTTTGATTCTATAGGAGTAGTAAATGATACTTTGAAAAATGGTACAAATTATGGTCATATCTCAGAGATTAAAGATACTGGTGCACTTGATTCTGGATTAGATGATTTAATAAGTGGTTATACATTATTTGAGAATGATACTGCAGTTGATGTAGATTTCCTACTTATGGGTTCTGGAAAATATGGTGAATATGCTACCAGAGCTCTTGCAACAAAATTAATTTCTGTTGCAGAATTGAGAAAAGATGCAGTTGCATTTATTTCTCCACACAGACAAGCAATGATTTCTGATTCATCTGATCAGGAAGCAGTACAGGTTCTGAGTGATGCTGACATTACAGATAATGTCATCGAATTCTTTGAACCTGTTACATCATCATCATATGCAGTATTCGATAGTGGATACAAGTATATGTTTGATAGATTTGCAAATTCATTTAGATACATCCCTCTAAATGGTGATATTGCTGGATTATGTGCAAGAACTGATATCAATCAGTTCCCTTGGTTCTCACCAGCAGGTACTGCAAGAGGAGCAATCCAGAATGCAGTTAAGTTGGCATACAATCCAACCAGAGAACAAAGAGATCGTCTTTATTCTGCAAGGATCAACCCTGTTGTATTCCAACCTGGAGCAGGAATTGTCCTATTCGGTGATAAGACTGGATTTGCCAAGGCATCTGCATTCGATAGAATTAACGTTCGTAGATTGTTTATCTTCCTTGAAGATGCAATTTCTGCTGCAGCAAAAGATCAACTCTTTGAATTCAACGATGAAATTACAAGGACTAACTTTGTAAACATTGTTGAACCATTCCTCCGTGACGTTCAGGCTAAGCGAGGTATTCAAGATTATGTTGTTATTTGTGATGAAACAAATAACACTGGTGCCATTATTGATGCAAATGAATTTGTTGCAGATATATACATTAAGCCTGCAAGATCAATTAACTTCATTGGTCTAACATTTGTCGCCACTAGAACTGGCGTTTCATTTGATGAAGTAATCGGTAACGTTTAATTAATTAAGAGGTCCACAAACAATGCCAAGTAGAGTTCAACAGAACAGTATTCCACTAAGGAAAATCAGTGACTTCAAAAGTAAGTTAACTGGTGGTGGAGCTAGGCCGAATCTCTTTGAGGTTGAACTAGCGTTTCCAAATGCTGTAGCAATAGAAAATGATGTCCTGCAAAAAGCAAGATTCTTAGTGAAAGCAGCAGCACTTCCTTCATCGACAATTGCACCGATTGAAGTTCCATTCAGAGGTCGTATTTTAAAAATTGCTGGAGATAGAACATTTGAAACATGGACTATTACAGTAATTAACGATACAGATTTTGCAATTCGTTCTGCTTTTGAAAAGTGGATGAATGTAATCAACAAACTGGATGATGCAACTGGACTTCAGAATCCAGATGAATATCAGAAAGATGCAATGGTCTATCAATTAGATCGTGATGGTGGAATTCTTAGATCCTATAAGTTCTGGGATATTTTTCCAACCAATATTTCCACAATTGATCTTAATTATGAGACTACAGATACTCTAGAAGAGT
>VTLG01017063.1_pt1 | contig 12639 bp, 15 predicted proteins | sample 4694571 | NCBI WGS metagenome assembly VTLG01 (sample SAMN12604809, study PRJNA352737) | marine metagenome | biome: ENVO:00000447; feature: ENVO:00000209|ENVO:00000569|ENVO:01000036; material: ENVO:00002151; isolation source: viral sequences binned using virsorter ... | reverse complement strand
CTTCTTCGTTTTTAAGAGTATCTTCTAGTTGTTTAAAACCAGCTTGTAACTCCTTTGCTCTATTTTGAGCGTCTTCGATTTTATTTATTCTAAACTCTTCCTCGATTGGTTGGGTACATGTAGGACACGTTACATTATCTGTAAAGAACTTATGCTCTTTCGTAATCGTTGCTACCTTCTGAGATATCTTTCCTTTTAAATCACCCAAAGTACGCAACTTTTCTGTAGCACCTGTTACTTCTTCCTGCTTCTTAACAAGTTCAGAAATGTTAGCATCTGTTAACTGATTATGTTCCATATGAGTATCAACTTCAATCTGTAAGGTTTTAATCTTACCATTCTTTTCTTCTATATTTTCCTTACTCCTAGTCTCTAACTCATCAATAAAATTCTCTTGCATCTTAACTTTATCATTAAGAGACTCTTTTTTAAGTTGTAATACTTTGACCTCCTCTTTAATTGCCCTAATCTTCTCTTTGAAAATATTATTCATTGAAGAAAAGATTTTAATATCTAAAAGATCTTCAATAACTTCTCTACGATTAGTAGCAGTCAATTGCATAAAGGGAACAAATGTACTAGAACCCAGAATAACAATTTGAGTAAAAGACTTATAGTTCATCTTTAGAACATTCTGCTCTAACCACTTCTGTTGATCATTTGAATGAGAGAACTGGTCCATTACATTACCATCTCTCCATATCTCAAAGATATTTGGTTTTATTCCCCTCACTACCTTCCATTGAGTAGTCCCAATAGAAAACTCTACCTCAACTCTAGCATCCTTCTCATTCGTAGAGTTAATTAATTGCGATTTACTAATCTTACGAAATGGTTTATTGAACAAACTAAAAGTCAATGCATCTAATACTGTACTCTTTCCTGTACCATTAGACCCAATAATTAAAGTGGTTGAGTGGTTAGTAAATTCAACCTCAATATATTGATTGCCTGTAGAAAGAAAATTCTTCCAACGTATTTTCTCAAATAAAATCATGTTTAACAGAAGGAGGAATTACAATGTCATTTTGAGTTATAACTGTATAGTTATAATCATGGGATTCACATGTTTTTATCATAACCTCATCTTCAACCTCAATTACATGCATTTCAGGATAATCTTCTTCTTCTAACATCATAGCATAACGTACTGCATCATCTTCCTCTTCAAACAAATAAAGAATTTGTTCACCATCTTCAGTGGTTACAGAATAGGCACCTTCATTCTCTTTACCAGCAACAGTTAGAATATACATTAAACCAACTCACATGCTTCCCTATACACATCCTGCAACATTTTCTTAACTATTGATTTATCAAGCTTTATATCTGCCTCCTCGATATACTTATTAAGTATAGACATAGTATCTTCAGATTCAAAAACTTCATCATCAACAGAATACCACCCATTAAAATCAAAGTTTTCTACAACTTTAATTTCTGCAACATTTGCATTATACAGCTTATCGATAAATTTTTCAAATTTCTTAGTATCTGTTTTTTTCCGAACAATAACTTTTACAATCTTCTTCTCATATTCTCGTGCATCAAACATCTGATAATCTGTGTCCTCATACACAATCTTATAGAACATTCGATAAGGATTATCTACAGGAGTATGTACCAAAGTTTCTGTATCAAAGAAATGAAATCCCTTTGTTTCCTCTACATCATGCCAGTACAATTCATAAGGATTACCTAAGTAATATATTTCCTCCTGGTGAGATCTAGTATGGAAATGCCCAGAATAAACTCTATCAAATTTTTTAAAGACATCAGCAGGTGTACCATGATCCATAGTCACCATATTATTAACTGCAAATCCATTTAACTCTAAATGTCCCATAACAACGGGACACTTAGTTTTCCTAAGAGCCTTAATGGTTGATTCTTCATTCTCTGAATTAATCCAAGGAACCATCATTATCCCCAGATCATCAATCTTTATTTCAGTTGCTTCTGAATATACATGTACATTCTCATATTCACGAAGTAATAAATCTACAGCATTTACATTATTAGTATTCTTATAATATGCAGTATGATTGCCCACAATAGTATGGACAGTTATACCCATCTCTTTTAGTTTATCGTAATAATTATCCTTTGCCCAGGATAAAGCCGAAAAGTCGATACCTTTACGGCTATCGAAGGTATCGCCCATATCAACAATGGTCGTAATACCTTCTGAATACAAAAGCGGAAAAAATACATCATTATAAAACTTCAAAAAATAATCATGGAAAAGTGTAGAGTTCTTTCTTGCTCCAAAATGTTGGTCTGTAATTATTGCTATCTTCATTAGTAAGTACCCGTCCCCTTTTTATTCCAAACAAAGTTACCAGAAACTACACATCTATCATCACACTCACATACTGGTACGGAATGTGTTAATGCAGCATCAAATATCACACAATCTCCCTCTTGTGGTTCAATAGTCTCTTTAGAATAATTGAAATGTAAAGGACTAGACTTATCAGGTACATTCACATAATAGACAAAGGAAAATAATGATGGTGAATGAGAATGTGCTGTTGTTTGATCACCTTTATTATAATTAACTCCCCAAACCTCTGGGCAACTAATATCATCCTTCTCTATAGAATAAGATCTTAAAAGATTATTTCTTATTTGATCATTAACAAAGTTTAATAAAGATTGCACTTGTGGATAATCAAATAAAATATCCCAATCTGTCGCATGAGCCCTAATATTAGATGGACCTTGTTTATACGGCAAAGACTTGATTATCTGTTGTAAGATCTTGTTATCCTCTGTTTTAGTATATGGAACGACTTTCACTTGTAGATCTTCAATCATCTAGTTATTACGAAGTTTAGAATGGACATTATCCTTTATCTGATTGTAATCAGAGAAATTAGATCCATCTATAGTATTATTATTATCAAACACTTCTGAATAACCAGACTTCTCAAGTATCTTATTCTTAATTTCTAACTGACGTTTCTCTCTTTGTATTCTCCTGAGAAACGCATAATGTATAATCTGCGTAAAGTAAGCAAAAGGATTTTGGGATTTCTCAGGATTAAAATTATGTATGTATTGAACGCAATTTTCGATTCCATCAGAGATCATATCCTCCTTGAACATGTAATTAACAAAGTTTGGTTTAAATGATAGGTGATTTGCAATCTTTAGAAAACACTCACCAATATATCTTGGGATAACAGGTTTAGGTTTATCTCTCAATTTTGCAATTTCAACATTCTCTCTATACGTAATTAAAGCAGCAAGAAATTCTTTGTTGTTTACATAGTGCTCAGACCTTTTTCTTCTAGCCATAGTCTTACCAGGGGATATTGCCATAAGTCTTTATCACTAATATGTAGATAGTATAACATTTCTACAAACAGTTGACAAGTTCTTAAAGAATGAGTATGATAACTCTGTCAGGGTTAATCGGGGGAGCTCTTAGTATTTTTAGGACTTTCTTTAAATATTCTTTCTAAATCTTTTTTAGCATCTTTAACAGTAGCAAGATATCCCATTTTTCTATTCAACTTAGTATTATTCTGGGCATCTCTTCTAAAATCTTGTAAGAAGTTTTGATACATTCCAATCATTTCCATATCAAATGATTCAGATAAAGTAAGAACGTTATCCATATTAATAATAAACATATCTTCTCTACTTGTTTTTAACCAAGGTTCTACTTTATATCCAACTAATCCACCCTTTGCTTTAACTTCAGACACCATCACTGGTGTATGCACTATTAACATTGTCCTATCTTCTTCTTCAGAGGCTGCTACTTTACAGTATATCTCTTCACCGTTTTTAAATTTTATCGTTGCGTAAAAATCGTCTTCTATCATGTTTTTAATTGTATTGTGATTATCTCATAATTAAAATTTTCTTCATTGTAGATTTTAATTCGTTCTATGAAATGATTTAAAGTATAGTTCCGTTTAGAATTTTTTGTACAATCATCAGAAATATCATAAAGAACTGCTTTTATTTTACCAGTTCCTTTTCTGAGGACTCTACCAATGGATTGGAGATTCCTGATCCTGGATTTAGAAGGAGACGAAAAGATAATGTTGTGCAGCCGCTTAATGTTAATGCCAGTGCTAAAAGTCCCATAACTAGCGACGATAATTGCATTTTCCTCCTTTTCGGTTATCTCCCGGACTAATTCTCTTTCTTCAGCATCAACACCACCGTGAATAAAGAATACTTTTCTATCATCATCCTTATTTGTATTTATTAAATCGTAGAGTACCTGTCCGTGTGCTTCTACCCTAGAGAATAATAATAGTGTATTACCTTTTAAATCTAAAGTCAAATTTTTTATAAAGTTATTCCTTTGTTTATGAGTGATTAGATATTCAATTTCATCCTGGTATGTTTCAAATTTTTGTGGCGAATGCTTAAGAACTAAACATTGAATGTCTAATTGAGAAAGATGTCCCTGTCTCATTAATTCATCAGTTCTTGTTACCTTATAAGATGGACCAAATAGTCCTTCCAATACCCATTCATGTGTTTGTGATCCACTAAGAGTTCCAGTAAATCCATATCTATACTTGGTATGATGCAATTTTGTCATTATAGATATAAGAGACTTACTCTTAAAGAGATGTGCTTCATCTCCTATAACTACATTATACTCTTCAAAAAATGAACGAGGTAACTTATATACTGATTGCCATGTAGTAATAGTAACTGGAAGTTCATTTGTTTTCTCTTTACCAGCATAGATGCGATGACAGTATGACTCAGAATCCCAACCGTAATCCTGGAAATCTTTGTACATCTGCTCTACGAGAGATGTCGTTGGAACAACTAGGAGAATTTTTTGCCCTTTATCAACGTAATATCTTACAAGAGAATAGATCATCAATGATTTGCCTGAAGCAGTGGGCGATATCAATAGCTTTCTATTATGCCTTAAGGCATCGTATACTCCCTCTACTTGATACTTACGTGGGGTATGGCGACTAATGGATTTTATATAATCTTTAACACCTTCATATGATATTCCCTCATTTACTTCAAAGGGAGTGCCGTAGTATTCGTTGTGTGTAAATTCGTAGGTATAATCGTGTCTGTCACAGAAGGCAATAATTTTATCAAGTAATCCGACGTAAATCTGTCCGTTGGATGTTGAGAATAATCGAATCTTTCCGTCCCAATACTTGTTACGGTATTGAGGCATAAACTTTGCACCCTCCACTTCGAAAGTGAAGTGATCGGACAATTCCATGAAGATGTGAGGTTCGGCTTGTACTTGGAGAAAAACCTCATTCTTTTTTCCTATAACTACATCCGTTCTCACACATACCCATTCATCTATGGGTATTTATTTGACCTACCAGGAGCTATTATAATATGAATCTTGTCTTCCATATTCCCCAATAGGAATAAGATTAAATGCTAAAGAATGTCTAAGAGTATCATCTTTATGTTCACATACTTTATGACACATGTAACTTGGGAAAAATATTATCATATTTTTTTGAGGCATTAATGCCCATACTTCACTATTCAGCATATTCCATTGGTTTGGAATCAAATAAAAATCCGATAATTCCCCTACTGGACTTTGAAATTCTATTTCCCCCGAATCATCAGGATAATCCCCATAGTAATAAACACCGCTATAGAAACAATTTCTATGATTATGAATCTTCGATTCTTCACCTTTTTTTGTTTCGGTTAACCATGATGTTGATATTTTAAATTCATTATTATATCCAAGAACATCCTTTGCAACCTTTTTAAATTTATTTGATATAAGTCTTTCAAGTCTTGGATGTCTTTCCAATACTCTAAACTCATCACTGTTTTGATATTTCCCATTGACAACATGATTCTTTTCCCTATCCAATCCTCCTACATTAGTATCTAAACGATCTATTATAAGAGGACTTGAAAAAAGTGGTAAAATTTCCATCAACCCAAACCAGAATTAAATCTCATAAACTCAATTGCATTCTTAATCTGAAATGTTCTGTTCTGTATTACTTTAAGTATGCTTTCTAAGTATACCAACATTGTATCATAATAGTCAATCTTAAGAGATGAGTTAGATAACTTTTCATCTGCATCAAGATACTTGGTCATAGTATCTTTATCCCTAATCTTTTTACCAAAGGGATCTTTCTGATATACTTCTGGGTCTGCTTTCCCACTAAAATATTCATACCGTTCATGACGGATGTTCTTCCTTTGCTGCTCTGCTTTCTTTCTCAGAAGGAATATAGTATTATATAATTCAAAATATTTTGCATGAAGAGAAGGGATATTCAATGATTCTTCGTGTAGATTATCTCTGTCTATCTTTGCATCTTTTTCCCACATCTCTTGAATTGCTTCAAGATCAATACTCATAAAGTGTTATTTTCCAAATCGGTTAGTCTGTACATAGTATACTTGAAAGATACGTCTGCTGTAAAGTAGTCTATATCAGTATCTCTCGCATCAAAGTCTAATGTTGATAAAGAATATGGAAATAAGTCGTTAAATGTTACGTTAAACTGTGGAACTAAATTACTACTTAAAATCTGAAGGGTTCCATCAGAATAGATATCATCACCAGATTGTGCATATTGTCCAAATGCATCATTCAATTGACCTTTTTCTTCTAATTCATCAAACTGTTTCAAGGTTTCTGGGTATCCTAATCCACGAATCCAATTTTGAATCTCCATGAAATTAGTCAAATCTTCATCAACCAAGAATGTTATCCGTAGATCACCAAATTGAATCTTATCACCAGGAATTGGAATATCCCTCAAATAAGTGGGTTGTTCTGCTATTCCTAGAGTTATATCTGGTATATTTGCTTGGTTGCAAAAGAAAGCAGCCGCAGGACTTCTTTTCAATGTAAATTTAAACCCAACTGGAGCAAGAAAATTTCTATTCTCTATTGGTGTACCAGGTCTTGGTTGTGGTGCATTACGAATTGCCATTATTCCTCAACAGTATCTCTTGCCATTTGTTCTTCTAGTTTTTCTTTGGCAGCTTTAATTCCAGCAAGCCTTACTTCTAATGCGTCTTCATAACGATGAAGCATTTTTAGTTTAAATTTTTGACGGTCTTCACGACTCATCTTATTCTTACAGAACATTTAACCTCCTTAACCTGCAGGTGCTTTATTGTGATTAGCAATAACAGTAAATGCTAGATTTCCTGTTTTAATAATATTCATTGCATAGATGTCAACTCCATTAGATCCACCCTCAGTTGGAACATTACCACCTGCACCACCAACAGAACCAACCCAACAAGATGTAATTCCTGCATATCTGTGGTCAACATTTATCTGATTGATATAAGCAGTAGAAGCACTAACAGCAGTTATACAAGTAACGGAAAGAACGTCACCAACATCCATTGAGGTGTTTATTCCTCTAGCAGAAGTAATGTTTATAGTATTATTGGTTCCACCTAAATTAGCAGTATTATAATGAGTATTTCCATAATCTAAATTAATATCACCACTACTATTCCATGCAGTACCTTCGATATGAATCTTCTCTTTGAGCATCATACCACCACCTATCTTCATCCCCTGAGAGAAGGTAGCGAATCCAGAAGCCTCAACAGTTAAACCAATACCTACATTTAGATTTTTTTCAATACCAACACCACCATTAATTACTACAGCACCAGTATCTTTATCAGTTGATTCTGTAGTATCATTAATTTGTACAGTACCAGATGAAAGTAAAACATTACCTGCATATGTGGAAGGACCAGTTACACTTAGTCCAGTAGTAAGACCAACAATATCTAATCCACCACCACCAATAGTTATTCCACCAGCATTAACTTCTATTCCAGTTCTTGCAGTTACAATACCAATAGAATCTACGTTAGTTACATCATCATAAGTTATAGTCCCACCTGCAGAAATATTTCCACCAACAACTACATTTCCACCTATATAAACACTCTTACCAACACCAACACCACCTGCAACAATTACTGCGCCAGTTATGGTTGAGGAAGAAGCAACTGTACTATCAGCATTAATAGCACCTGTTAGTGTACTAACACCCGTAATGTTTAACTCATTAATCTCATATGTACCAGCAGTCAGAACACCGACAATTGATGCAGTTTGTGCCGTCAATCCATATGGAAAATCTGGAGCACCCGTCGCAGGTTTATTGACTATAGTATCAATTCTAATTCTAGACATCTTTTCTAGGCACTACTTTTTTACTATTTAGACAGGAGAATAATATGTGCTATAATATATAATAAAAACAATTTGGTTATGTATATAGAAGAAGAAAAAATCACTCGTTTTGAAAAATTCAAGGTTTATAGGAATTTTATAAGTCCTACATACCAAAAAGAAATTGCAGCAGCAATAAATCTAGCACCATGGGAACATCAATCCAATATGGATCTAAGTTACACTGATCCTGGAGAAACTGAATTAATGCGTAAACAGGGAATGACTCACGCAGAATTAGATTATGAATTGAAAAATGGATATCAACAATTCATTTATAAAATATTTAATGCATTAGAACAAGGGCAACCACAAGTTACACCTCTTCATTATGCTCTTTTAGGATTGACTACTAAGATTACGGATGAAATACTTCCAGGATTTCATAATTATCGTAGCAGAGCTGTATTACAAACTGATATGAAAGATCCTCCAACACATTATATTCCACATACAGATGTTCAAGCTTTAAGTAATAATAGAGAAGTATGGAGTTTCATATACTATCCAGAAGATTATACTGGTAAAAATTATCTCTTTGAGGAAACATGTCATGAAATTCCTTTAGGAAAAAGAAGATCGCATGAATGGAAACCAATTAACTCAGTCACACCTAAAGCAGGTACATTAATTCAATTTCCATCTAAACAATACCACTGTGGTTCTCCCCCAGAAAAAGGACATAGAGTTGTATTAAATTTTAATTACACCGAAAATTGATATAAAAAAAGAGACCCCCGAAGGAGTCTCTTGGAAAGTATATAAGCTTCTTGCTTACATAAGGTTCTTAACTGCAACGCGACGATAGTAGCGGTTTGCGTTAGTGGTAAGAGCACCAGCACCTTTGGTAAGACCTTCAGCGAATGGGTTAGCAACAAGGCCATACCTTGTCTTAAATCCAATTTTTGGCTGGAAGGTGTTCTCACCGACGGCACGTACCATTTGTAGCGGTACATAAGGACAATAGAATAGTCCTGCGTCATAAGGAGAGGAACCTTTGTATCCACAAACGTAATACTGGTTACCACCTGTAGGTGCTGCGTTAGCACTTGTAAGGTTAGCAGCATATGGGTCAATGTAGACTCTATACTTACCTTGGAGCACACCAGCGAAGGTGTTACCAGTGTCGTCAACGTTGAGGTTGGCATTAAGTGCTGGAGTATAATCCAGAACTCCTGCCATTGTGAGGGCGGATGCAACGTCTGCAGAGCAGAGGATGATGTTGCCCTTCCCGCGACGAGTTCTTTGTGCGATTGCGTTAGCGTCTCTTTCGATCTGGAACAGAAGTCCTTTGAACTTCTCAACTGACCAACGACCGTTGCTGTCGATGTCTAGGTCAAATATACCAGCAGTAGCGGTATTTTGAACTGCACCCTGTTCAGCGGTCTTATAGATGGTTCTGATTACTTCACGGTTGATCTCAGCAAGAATCTCTGTTGAGAGAATGTTTGCTAACTCAGCCTCAGCGTTCAATCCGTGGATTGCCTTGAGGTCTTGAGCGAGTTCTAGTGAGTACTCAGCTTTTAGAGCACGAGACTTAGCAGTAACCGTTACCTTCTCAATACTGAAGGCCATTTGGTTGAACTCATTGGTCGAACCATCGCCCAATGCTTCTGCCTTATCTGTACGCATACCTTGTCCAACGTTATATGCCTTTTCGTCGGCAGTAGCAGTTGGGTTTAGTACGGCAGGGTTTCCACCACTTTGTGAAGTAGTACCCATACCAACGGTAGCGTCTGTCCATCCAGCGGTGAGTTGACTTCCGCCACCTGGCTGACCAGAGAACGCGGTGTTAACTTCATCGTAGAATGTCTCAGTTCCGTCGTTAGCGGTGTAACGAGAACGCATTGCGAAGATTAGTCCAGTAGGACCAGACATTGGCTGAACACCAGCAAGGTCATATGCGACCAAGTTAGGCATTGCACGTCTGATTAGACTAATCAAAACAGGGTCAAAACCCTGCATTGCGCCAGTGGTAGCAGCACCTAAACCTGGGTTTGTGCCAGATCCAGTGTTGTTAGTTGGAGCAGCCTCAGTTAGGAGTGATCCACCTTGCTCAAATGCGGCGGTCTCCTTGAGGAATTTTTCTTGGTTTTCTAGCAGGACTGCGGTAACAGATCGCTTATGCTTGTCTTCGATTTTATCAAGACCATCATAGTCGAGTACTGGACCCCACTTTTCCTGCAACTGTTCTGATTGGAACATTTGCTTTTCCTTAAAATTTAATAGTGTTTTGTTTGAATAATGTTAAATTCAGTTTGCTACGGCTTTAAGTGTCTTAAGATAGTTGGCCATTGAACCAGTGATACTATCACCAGCATGGTCTACTCCTTCGGAAAGACTCTCGCTCTTAGCTGCTGGAGATTTACTTGGGAAATAAGATTCCTTAAGTGTTTCCAACTTCTCACGATATGCGTTTTCACTTTCAAACTCTACACTTTCCGCTAAGGAAGCGAGCTTCTCTTTCTGAGTGTCAGCAAGACCTTCAGAAACATCGGCAAGAATTACATCTGATGAAGACTCAGCGAGTCTCTTATTCAGTGCAACATTGCTTTCGATCTGCTCATTGAGCTTGGTTTCCATTTCATCAAGTTTATCTACCATACTCTGTAGGACATCATACTTATCTTCAGGGATTTCTACATAATGTTCTTCAAAAAGACCTTTTAGGCCAGACATGAAGGATTCTGTGAGTTCTTCCTTCAGACCACCCTCGACTGCGAGTTGATTCTCATTGAACCATTCGTCAGCGACGTACTCTAGGTAGGAATCAATACGCTCATTAAGAGCACCTTTGATTTCTTCTACTTCCTCAAGGAGTCTCTTGTCGTAATCGGTTTCGAGTGTTTCCTTGATTTGCTTAACCTGTCCTTTAACTGCAGTCTCTAGGATTGTCTTTGCTTTATTCTTAAAGTCTTCAGACAATTCTTCACCTGCAATTAGAGCATCAACATCTTGTTCGATGTCAATTTCGGTATACTCTGGTGCTTCGGCAACTACTTCTTCCTCAGTAGTTTCTTCCTCAGCAATTTCTTCTTCTGCAACAACTGTAACTTCTTCTTCAGTTGCTGGCTCTTCAGCGACCACTTCTTGGTCAGCTTCTAATTCGACTTCATCGCCAGATTTCAGGGATGCCATTTTCTCGGCGGGACTAGCGTTTTTGTTAACTACATCTCTTACTTGTTTAAGAGGTCCACCAGCTGGCTTCAGTTTCGCTGAATCATTGGTTGGACTGTAATTATCTACAGTTGGTCCACCTAGATCCTCGATCTGTGCGGTATTGCCAGGTGTGTCCGAAGGGTTTGGCTTCTCCATAGCCTGGGCTGGTGCTGCATTAGCATTTACCGCAGTCTTGGATTGCTTAACGTCTTCTTCCATTGCTTGTAGTTCTTTTCCACTAGACATTTGAAGTTTCTCCGATTTTTCCTGATGAAATCTACTTTTATTTATAATTTGTAACTTTACAATGAGTTTATAAACTCATTAAACAAGTTTAATTTATGCTCTTCGAGGCGTTTTTGCCCTGAAAGATCATTAATTTTGTCCTTAATTTCTTCTGCTTTACGCTCTCTGAGGATGTTTCCTTCCCAGATCCACTCTTTTCCTTCCATAATTCCCTCAACAAATGCATCGGGAGCAGAAGGATCAGCGACTATATCAGCAGCAGTTGCCAGCATAAAATCTTCGCCAACAACATTAAAACCCTCTTTGGTTGGTTTAAGGGAACCAATACCACGAGAGGAAACTCCTAATTTTACACCTTCACTTAATAATGAGGATGCAATCTTACCCATAGGAGTTGATTCAAGAATCTTTGCTCTACCAATAAAGTTAGAACCAGACTCTTTTAATGAGGTAATTTTATGTGAAACCCTATCAAGGTTTACAGTTGGACCATCGGGGTGTCCCAATTCTCCAAGTGCTCTGCCAGTATCAACATGTTCTTTGGTATATCTACCAACCTCACGTTGAAGAGTTTCCATAGGATACATACGACCATTACGGTTCTTTATATTTCCTTGTAGAAAAACACCTTCAATATAAAGGGATTTCTTGCCGTTTTTAGATTCTGTAAGAACTTTTACAGATTCAATTTCTTCTCTAATGAGTTTCATTGGAATTAACCCCCTACAACTTGAACTTGTTGTGCCTTAATAACAGCACTACTACTTCCACCTCTAATACCAGCAACTTTAAATACATTCCTTAATTCTGCAAAATTGGATGTACTATATGCAGTTGCAATAGCAGTAGTATTTGCATCTAAAGTAATCTTTCTGCAATAACCAGCATTTGCATTAGGTTCATATGATGTATTAACTGCAGTAACAATAGATCCAGTAACAGCAGTATCATAATAATCTTGATCAGTTACCGTTAAATTAACAGTATCTCCTACAGTAAACTGAGAACCAGTTCCCTGTTGAAAT
>VTLG01009078.1_pt1 | contig 12640 bp, 25 predicted proteins | sample 4694571 | NCBI WGS metagenome assembly VTLG01 (sample SAMN12604809, study PRJNA352737) | marine metagenome | biome: ENVO:00000447; feature: ENVO:00000209|ENVO:00000569|ENVO:01000036; material: ENVO:00002151; isolation source: viral sequences binned using virsorter ... | reverse complement strand
GTAAAACCAGATACTCAAAAATTGATGGATGATATGTTGGAGACCATGTATGCAGCGAGCGGCGTGGGACTAGCGGCTATTCAAGTAGGGTATCAAAAAAGAATTTGTGTAATAGATGCAAGCGCCAATAAAGACAAACCTATATTTTTAGTTAATCCAAGAATAATACAACAATCAGATTTAACATTAACAGGAGAAGAGGGCTGTTTATCGGTCCCTGGAAAATTTAACAAAGTACCAAGACAAACTAGAATTAAGGTTTCTTATATGTGTTATCATGGGAAAAGATTAGAAAAAACCTTTTATGATTTATCAGCGATTGTTATTCAACACGAAATAGACCATATGAATGGAAAACTATGTATTGACTATTAAGTTTCTGTCTTAGGTTCTTCAAAAGGTCTGCATAAAAATTTAGTATATAAATTTAATTTATTGACTTCTTCCCTGCCAAATTTTTCTATTAATTCCGCTGAATATGTGTACCCATATAAAGTACAATCATATTCGTCTTTAAACTCATTAATATTGGTTTTAATAAGCTCACACTGCATTCCTGCACCGTAGCTACAAAGCCACATAAATAAAAACCATTTTGCCATTGACAATTCCAAAGAAATTTATATATTATCCTATATTAAAAATACGAAAGGAACGTACAGTATATGACTGATATAAGCAAATATAAAAACGTGTCATTATCGAAAGACACCTATACTAAAATTGATAGGCTTAGACGCGTGATCGTACCTAATACGATTGTAAGTCGAAGCCAAACAGTTAATATTTTAGTAAATGAAAAAGTAGAAAAATTAAACGGGAAAGTAAAGGAGAAATAAAATGTTTAAAATATCTGATGAACAAAGAAAAACAATTTTAAAGTATTTGTCTAGTAGACCTTACGCAGAGGTTTTTCAATTAGTGGCCATGCTGGTAGGACTAAAACCTGCTGAGAATGCTAAAGCTAAAGACGAAAAAAAGGATAACTAATGACTGATAAAATCTGTCCAAGATGTAGAGGCAATGGTTTTTTTAAAGTTAAAGAAAGTGTAGAAAGAAAAGTGGATGTTGTGGTTCAATGTCCAATGTGTAATAGCGAAGGAGAAGTACATGATAAGGAATTTGATGAGTATTTTGATTCTTACGTTGAGCTTAAGCCATTGCTCAAGCACTGATTTTATAGCAATTGGAGGGGGTATATATTCTAGTTTAGAAAATAAACCTAATCCTATTGGCGCTATAAAATTGTTAGGAAAGAAAAATGATGACAAGTGAAGATATAGCTAGAGTAAAAAGAGGACCCGCTGATCTAGAAGAAAGAATCGAGCAGCTAATGAAACAAAAAGAGATTCTAAAGTCTGCCTGCAAGAAGGCAGGAGCGAGAATCGGGGAACTAGAAGGTGAACTTTCTATTATTAAAGGAATAGGAATAAACTCTCCAGAGATGCGAGCAGCCAAAGCGAGGATCGGGGAGCTAGAAAGAGATCGAGAAATCTTTAAGAAAGAAATTGATAGACTTGTTGAAGAAAATAATAACCTAGAAACGATGTTAAGATCAAGATGAATCAAACAGATGTAGCTTACATAGCAGGCCTTTTTGATGGAGAAGGAAGTATAGAATTTACAAAGCGCAAAGAGAAAAAAAGAAATGGAACCTATAGCTGTAGGCGCATTAGCATGGAGATATCTATGACAGACCAGTCTGTATTAATATGGCTACATGAAGTATTAGGTGTTGGTACATTAACTAATAAACCTCGTAAGGGACTTAGAAAGAACGGCACAAGGTATCTAATGCAATACAGATGGCGTTGCACATTTAGAGATGCTTATTATGTCTGTCTTTTAATCTGGCCTTACGCTCACACAAAACTACCTAAAATACAAAAAATAATTGAACATTATGCTGATAAACAAGTTATGAATGGTAATGTCGTAAGTTTACAAGAATATAAGGAGACAATGAACTTAGAATGATTAAAAAATGGATAAGTAAACTAGATGTCTGGTCTTTGTACTATAGAGAATATGTTGTTGGATTCATAGTTGGATTTATTATAGGCGCTTTGGTACTTTAGAATGGTTCTAAAATGTAATGAAATTTTAAGAATACACGCGTCGTGGTTATTTGAAAATGAATACTATGATGAGTACAGAGATTGCTTAAAACAAATATCACTAACCAAAGAAAAAGATCCAAGGCAAACTGAAGGTTATTCAAAGAGAAGAAGGATGAAGAATGAAGTGGAACAAACTATATAAATACCCAAAAAGCAAAAGAGAAATACTGGAAGGAGATAGGCATTATGATGTTAATGACGAGAAATTACCAAGTGTTACAACGATATTACAAGCGACTCAAGATGCTGAAAAAGCTGAAGGCCTCAAGAGGTGGACTCAAAAAGTTGGGGAAGCTGCGGCGAAGAGAGTCTTGGAGCAAGCAGCAAAGCGTGGCACAGCTATGCACTCGTATCTGGAAACATATATTCAAGGCGGCAAAGTTTTAGATTTACGCGACGTGGGGCGAGAAGCGAGTAGCATGGCAGAGACGATAATTGCTAGAGGATTCAATGATTTAGAAGAAATTTGGGGATCTGAAGTGACTTTGTTTTACCCGAATTTATACGCCGGAGCTACAGACCTATGTGGTATTTATCAAGGGCGCGAAAGTATAATTGATTTTAAATCCAGTAACAAGCCTAAAAAGCCTGAATGGATAACTGATTACAAACTACAAATGGTTGCCTATGCGATGGCTCATAACTGCGTGTATGACACTGACATAGACCAAGGAGTGATACTTATGTGCACACCTGACAATTTCTTTCAAAAATTTACAATTAATGGACGCGAATTCCGAGAACTAAAATGGGAATGGCTACGAAAAGTTGATGAATATTATGTGACATATAAGTCACAAAGTGTTGCATAAATGTCTAATTGTGGCAGAAATGTGGTAAATCACAAAAAAGCCACAATGTTTTGGAGCCAAAAGTGTGGAGAAAATTTCAAAAAACCGCATAAAATGAACAAAATACACATTTGCCACATTTTTTTTTTAAAAATGTGGAGCGTTAAACCATTGATATATAAGGACAAAATGCCATTTTCCACAAATACACACTTTTCAAAAACTTTTTGGCGGAAATTTTTTCAAAAAGATATTTTACCTCTAAAGTGTGTAAATCAGGCAAAATTGACCTATTATCGTTGGTACACAACAAAAGTAGCCTCCACACTTTTGAAATCAAAAATGTGTAAAATGTGGCAATCCGCAATTACCAACGCTTTTTTAACATTGAAAATGTGGCGGAATGTGTGTAGTAGGAATTATGATAGGAAATGTTATGGCACTGGCAATAAGTATGATGACAGAAGGAGACTTTTGGGATAAGTTTAACCGAAAACACAACCCACAATTTTATGAAAAACTTAAAAAGAAGAAAACCCAGAAGAAGAAAGCAAGTCGTGCCAACACAGCCAAACGAAATCCCATATTCAAAGTATCGGATTGAGTGGGTTGATGCGTTATCAGATTCCGGCTGGGCTGACGACAGAGATTTTACTAAAATGAAATTAGCAAAACCAATTAATGAAGGTTGGGTATTTTCTAAAGATAAAAATGCAATTAAAATATTTGCGTCTTACGATTTAGATCCTGCAACAAAAGAAATTACTTTTGGAGATCGGACAATGATTCCGACTTCGTGGATTGTGAAGATGACGAGACTGGATTAACTTTTTTAAGTCTTAATTGTTTTTGTTTATCTTTAACTTCTTCTTTTAATTCTTCTGAAGATTTACCCTCAAGTATTGGTGAGTACTCATTCATAATTTCTTTCATTCTATTTTCTAATTCAGTTTCTGAAAGATCATCTAACTTGCCAGTTCTAATTATCTTTTGTTCAATATATAATCCTGCAGCTTTACCTCTGGCTACTTCTGCATTAACTGCTGCGGACCAAGCGCCTTTCCTTAATGCTTCAGCTCTAATCTTTCCAAGTTCTGTAATATGTCTTTCAAATGTTACAGAGTATTTCTTTTGATATTCCTCTCGTATCTCTCCTATGTATTTGACTACTAATGGATATTTTTTTGGGCTTTGAAGTTCTGACGCTGTGACTCTAGCCCGGTCCTCTGAGTATCCTGCCTCTTTGGCACACTCATAACCAGTCATTCTGCCTTCATTTGTTACCAATAAATGGGCAAATTTCATTTGCATTTCTGTAAGTCTTTTTGGTAATCCCATATTTTTCCTAACATACAGTCGAATCATTAAGGCCGGAAACCATAAATAATGATTCGACTATTATTGACAAATACAGTAATATGGCGTAAAAGTCAACTATGATAAATGCGAAAGAATTGGCAAAACAGTTAGATAATTTTTTAGTATCTCCTACCTGTCAGAACGCTAGAATACAAGTTAAACTCCCTCGGGGTGAGTTCAGATCACCAGATGGATATTTTGACATTAAAAGTATTTCTCTATTACAGAATAATTTGATTGGTGCTAGAGAAACACATAGAATTGTATTAGAAATTTCTACGGGTGAATCTTGGAAAATGTCTAAACCAAAGCTTAAATTATAATAAACGAATTACGGTAAATAGTGGTCAAAAATGAGTCCAAATTTTGGCATAAAATTAAGAAAGCTACACCTAAAATTAGTTGGACAAGAATAGAAAATACAAGCAGTTTAGGTACGCCTGATCTGTTGGGATGCAATAGTTCTGGCACATTTTTTACTGTGGAGTTGAAAGTAACCAAAGGTAATAAAGTGACATTTTCGCCACACCAAATTGCGTTCCACGTGAGACATCCTTTGAACACATTTATCATGGTCGAGCACCTCGCTTCTAGAAGCGTGAAACTTTATGAGGGTAAAGATATTATGAAGCTTGTCGCTTGCGGCTTGCAGCTTGATGCTTGTCGCTTGGGGCTTGATGCTTGTTGCTTGAAGCTTGAGAACGTATAGCTTGTTGCTTGACGCTTGTTGCTTGGAGCTTAGCTTCCGGGGCAGCGTGGAGCTTGTAGCCGCGTGCCTTCAGTTCTTTTAATTTTTGTGGGGTCCAGTAATACATTACTCACCATACATTTCTTGGCAGTAGTCATCAAGGCCAATGTTGTCCTGGAATGCCCAGGTAACACGATCCCTGCCCCAGAAGCCTTCTACTTCTTTCGTGTACAAGTTTACCCAGATCGTTGGTCCGCCTCCGGCTACCATCAGCTCACAGCCCATGTAACGCTTCTCCCTGTCCACGATGTAACGAATGTCGTAGACATCCTCCATCCAAACGCTGGCATCTTCTTTGCTGTCAGTGATATCCATCGCAATGGATCTACACATCCTGCGAAGCTGTTCTTCGCATGTCTCTTTTTTAATTGCTGTCATGTTCCTCCGTTATTTTGGTTTGATCCATGAGCTTTGCATCATAGTCTTTGAGCATTGCCCATATTTCTTTTATTTGTTCGTCGCTGTACCACAGCCTAAGGACTGAGGCCAGTTGATCATAGTTTGTTTTCATTTTATCCTCTTTCTAAGTTTATCCTACATGATATAGGACCTGCTGTCAAGGCTTGTTGCTTGCTGCTTGGCGCTTGCTGCTTGGCGCTTGCTGCTTGTTGCTTGAAGCTTGCCGGCCGGGTCTTGAAGCTTTGTACTTTAGAATGTTTCTTAGAATCATTCTAAAGTTCTCTAACTAGTTCTGTATCTGATTTTACCATGTCTCCATGCTCTTCTTCATCTTCCCATTTTTTTATTTGATTTAATAAACCCTCTGCATCTTGGTTGTCTTTAACTTCTTCTTTTAACCATTGTTTAACTTTATTAAGTATTTTCTTTGACATAATTATTCCTTTCTTGATCAGTAACCGCCCACTACTCCGGCGCGCGGGATTCTGTTACTGATCCCAGATCCAATTGCCAACTAGCAATGCTAGGCGGTATTCGGGTACCATGCTCCCCTAGACAATTGGATCAGGGATCAGCTGAGTGTGTAGCCAAGGTAAACTGTACAACCTACACTAGACAACTGATCCCAGACCGCAGGGCAGAGGCTAGAACATTTTACTCGTGGCCCATCACTAGCCAACATCCTGCAGTCAGGGATCAGTACATCGCCGGTAGCCACAGGAACTTTTTGATCTCTTCACCCAATTGCAGAGGTGATCCTCGTATGCTATCATCTAAACCTTTGTTGTCCGATGTTCTGATCCCAGATCTGTTGCGCTGATCAGCGATTTTAATGGTCAACAGATCAGGGATCAGTTCTGATTGTTCACTGCACAAAGACGGCTCGTAAGCGGTGTGATGTACAGCACAACCAGAAGTTGTCCCACTAAATTAATTTACTTGTTTAGCACTTAATTTAATTACTCCTATATAATCCTATTGACAATGTTTGTCAAGTGTTATATAAAATAAATTATGACAGATAAAAATAAAAACCTGACTTATTGGTTTAACTTACCAATTGATGAGTTAGAAGAAATGGCAGACGAAAATGGTAAGATCAAACTAGAAAAAACGAATATGAGCAAAGAAGAAATGAAAGCTAATATTCTAAGAAATATAAAGGCAGAAGACGACTACTTTAAAAAATAGAAAGAGAGGAAAACAATGAGTAGAATAAGACTAAACCAAGAGTACAGAAATAAAATCGCAAATCGTATGCGAGTACATCTTGAACAAGAGGACACACACGAAAAACAAAAGTATGATGAACTCAAAGCAAATCAAATTGAGTTAAACGACAATGCTTGGAATATGGCTGAAACTATTGTCAGAAAACATTATACACCTGAAGATGTTAAAATGGCATATCATCTACAGAATAAATTTGAAAATGTTTCAACTATTGCAAAAGATAGTTGCTTTCACTTTCATTATTTAGGTACTGTTGAAGATAGAGATTATGACAACAATCCAATAACAAAAGAAAAAAACATTGAAGAACATTTTGACTTTCGTTTAAATGGCGAGTTTGATAACGACAACAGTAGCAGTTATGATAAAGACCATTCTTATGGATATGCTTTGTTTCGTGATGAACTAAAAGCACAAGAAGATTGCAACCCAGATATTTTGATTGAACAAGAGGGCAAAGACAACAACCCACATAAAACAAAATATACTGACGCTAATAACAAATATCTTGGCGACGACGACAAAGGTTATGGCAAACAATGGAATGAGAAATATCAATTAGATTTAATTGGTCGTGAGTATTGTCGTGATCGTTCTATCGCTTGTAATCAAGAACAGTTTATGATCTTGAAACAATGGAAACAAGCAAAAGGACAATTTGTAATTGCTCATCAAAAATGGATTAAATCTATTTTAGACCAGATGAAAGAAATTAAAGTTGGTTTAAAAGGTTATAAGTATCTTGATGAAGCCATTGAGTTATGTACTGAACTTGGACTAAATGTTCAAGAAGCAGAAATAATTAGAACAAACTCAACTGGACTTGTTATCTACAATCCTAAAAATCTAGCTGATAGAATAAAAGGAATGAAGAACAAGAAAGAGCAAACAAGAGAGGAAAAAATAAAAGCGAGGTTATTATACGAGGCAGAAAATGGGAGTGTTAAATTTGAAAAAACAGAAACAAGTGTAAATTAACACTTGACTATGTATGGGATTTAATATAAAATCCCATACATAACAGAAAGAAAGGAAAGTATGACTAAAACATTTTATATAACTTATTGGGCTAACAAGCACAAAAAGCACATAACAAGACAAGGCAAACACGACGAAAAAAGCAGATATGGAACATCTAAAAAAGGTGTGCCCTATTATGTTTATTATGATTTAGACGCACACGGATATAGAACTGCAAACACAAGTTGGAAAGTGAGGCACTAATGTTGAAAGCATTTTACTTTGCATTGCACTTTGCAGTAATCTTTTTAGGTATAATTATTGCAATTCATTTTGATAGAACTTTAGGATTAATAATTGCTGGATTTTTTACAGTTAAATGGTTTTATATGTTTCCACAAGTAGAGGGTAGAGATGACTTATAATTGGTGCCACGGTCCAAGTTGCCATACTAATCACACACAATCAAGAATAAGAGGTAGTGGCGATAATAAAGTTCTAAGAACTATTAAGATTAAACAAGGTAGATACAATGGTTATCAAGACGGTATTTGGGATTATTTCTGTAATCAAGGTTGTTTAATGGATTTTATTAGAACTCACTTACAATCTATCGTTGCAATAGCACCAAGGCGCGAGCCACTAGAAACTCCAATTAAAGTTAAGAAAGAAAAATACGAGAGCCATAGATATCGTTGGACCGATAATGGAAGTGAGCGAGTACCATATATGGCAACACGAACTACAATTAAATCAGTTGACAATGGTTGATCTATCCCATATGATCCCAGATATGAAAACAGATACAAAACAAGCTACAACAAAAGACATGGAGAACTTATTGAACGAAGACTATAAGGAAACTATGCAAGGCAGAACAGAAGAAAGAAAGAATAGATTTAATGGTGAATCTATTATGTTAACTAAACAAGAAGCTAGAATTCATGATGAACTATTCATGCATGAATTAATGGCAACACTAGAAGATAAGAAGCTAGGCACTGGTGCAAGTAAGCACTGGCAAAAGATGAGAGATCATCTTGATTGGTTTATGAAACACAATGCCAAAGCTTATATGGTTCTGTTAGACTAGTCATCAACCCGAGGTTGTGGCGCTAGCGCGCCACATCTCAATAGAGGTACCAAAACCTTTTTTAACTTTGCAATCACTTAAATAATTAATCCATATATATAGAAAAGGGGTCCCAAGTTCGACCCTTTATTGCTTGATTTCGACGGTTTTAGTCTATAAAATCATTATGGGACCCAATATGCAAGTAGACCTAGAAAAAATTAAAAAATTACCCCCTGATATAAGAAAAGACTTCATGAAAATGGCTTTGAAGTTAAATGAAAAAAAGAAAATTTCTAAAGTCAATTCTGATTTTTTGACATTTACAAAACACATTTGGCCAGAATTTATTGAGGGTCAACATCACAAAATTATTGCAAAAAAATTTAACGAAATGGCAGAAGGCAAACTGAAGAGATTAATTGTCAATATGCCACCAAGACATACGAAGTCCGAGTTCGCTAGCTCCTTGCTGCCCGCTTGGATGATCGGGCGTAACCCAAAATTAAAAATTATTCAAACGACTCACACCGGGGAACTAGCGATTCGGTTCGGTAGAAAGGCTAAAACGCTCATGGATTCCCCAGAGTACAAACAAGTCTTCGAGACAAGACTTAGAGAAGATTCACAAGCAGCAGGCAGATGGGAAACCGCACAAGGCGGCGAGTACTTTGCAGCTGGTGTTGGTGGAGCAATAACGGGTCGTGGTGCTGATTTACTTATCATTGATGATCCTCACTCAGAGCAAGATGCCCTCAACATGACTGCTTTAGAGCGAGCTTACGAATGGTATACATCAGGTCCACGTCAACGTTTGCAGCCAGGAGGAACCATCGTCTGTGTAATGACGAGATGGAACACAAAAGATTTAACAGGAATGTTATTAGAGCATCAGAAAGAAGCTAAAGCTGATCAGTGGGAATTGATAGAGTTTCCAGCTATCATGCCATCAGGTAATCCTGTCTGGCCTGAATATTGGAATGTCAAGGAGCTAGAAACTGTTAAAGCATCACTTAGTATTGGTAAATGGAATGCACAGTGGATGCAAAATCCTACATCTGAAGAAGGTGCAATTATTAAACGAGAATGGTGGAAGAAATGGACGGGAGACACGATGCCGAAACTAGAGCATGTGATACAATCTTACGATACAGCTTTTATGAAGAAGGAAACAGCGGATTACAGTGCTATTACTACTTGGGGTGTCTTTAGAGAGAACGAAGATAAACCTGCAAGTTTAATATTAGTTGATGCATTAAAAGGTAGATACGAGTTTCCAGAATTAAGACGGGTTGCTAAAGAACAATACGATTACTGGCAGCCAGAAACTGTTTTGATTGAAGCTAAAGCTTCGGGACTACCTTTGACATATGAATTAAGAAACATGGGGATACCAGTTATTAACTTTACACCAAGTAAGGGAAATGATAAACATACACGTGTTAACTCGGTCGCACCGCTATTTGAAAGCGGAACGATATGGGCGCCCACTAATAAGAACTTCGCGCAAGAAGTAATTGAAGAATGCGCGGCGTTTCCTTATGGGGATCACGACGACTTGGTTGACAGTATGACTCAGGCCGTTATGAGATTTAGGCAAGGGGGTCTTATACCTCATCCTGAAGATTATAAGGATGAGAAGATTATAAAAACTAAGAGAGTGTACTACTAATGGCTATAAACTCAGTTATCAGATTTTTACAAGCAGCGAGAAACCTTGCTAAACAAGGCATGAGTAAAGAACAGATATTAGATTTTGCAAGAAGAGAATTTGGAAAAGTGTCTGAACTTTTAAGAAAGCAGATAGATGATATTTACTCTAGATACAAAAAACCTAAGACTGAGAAAAAAGGTGAAGTGGTGCCTATTAAGACAGAAGAAGGCATCGTCAGAAGACCTGAAGAATTTGCTACTAGAAAAGAGTATGAAAGATATTTAGATGAAACATTAGGACCAAGTGATGATGTTTTTGGAAGCCCAATGAAAGAAGATTTGTTAAAAGAATGGGATAAAGTAAACGCTAAAAACGTTACTCCTAAAAAAGGCATCGTCGCAACTGATGAAGCTGCAGAAGTTGTTAAGAAAAGAACTGATGACATAGCACAGGGCGATGTTGAAGGAACGGGCGTCGAGAGTCTAGCGACAAACATGAAGAAATTAAAAGAAGCAACAGAAGAATTAAAGAAAACTTCTAAAGATTTTACTCCTGAAGCTATAATGAAAGAAATTTTGAAAGGTCAAAAGGTAATGGCAGAAAACTATAAAACAGGAAATATTAGAACCGCTGTAAGACAATTTATGCAGTCAGAAGTAAAAGCAGGTAGATTAAAATTAAGTGAAAGAGATTCATTTAGAGTTAGAGAATACTCACCTATGACAGAAGACGATCCAATTGATGTGTTTAGAAGATACTATGGTGAAGATGCATTAGAGGCAGTGGATGAGATTGGAGATGTGTTTATGCAAGGAGAAAGTTTTTCACACTATGAGGAATTATTAAGAAATAGTATAGATAAAAAATTTTTAACTGTTAAAAAAACTGGCGCTGGTGAATATGATGCTAGTGTTGTTGCTGGAGAAAAGGTTAGAAAAGCAATGGAAGAAGAAGCTAAGCAGAAAAAAATACTAGAAGAATTTGATACAACAGACAGAACTAAAAACGCCCACGGCGGAATAATAGGTAATTTGCATTTGAATAGAATGGGTTTTGATAGCGGTGGAGATCCGCTTACAAGATTTAAAGATTCAATTGTTCAAAGCATGAAACCTTATGCTCCCGGTATATCCGAAGATAGATTGTGGATATTAGTAAAAGATATTACTTTAGATATGAGTGCAGAAGAAGCTCAAGCATCTGTAGTAGAAAATTTTAAAAAAGGTTTTGCAACAGGCGGCAGGGTTCAAGCAGCGAGTGGCGGAATAATAAGTAATTCACATTTGAATAGAACTGGTTTTAGTAGTGGTTCTGAATTTATAGGTCCCACGTGGGAAAGCCCAAAAAAATCTTTAGATGATATTATTGGAAGTATAATTGGTAAAAGAGAGGATAGACCTGATTCTGGTATTGTTGGGCTGAGTCTTGCTGGTCTAATGGGTAGGCCAGCAAGCAGAAGAGATGATATAAGTTCAAGTATCATACAAGACACTGCGGCAAATTTAGCTAAAACTATGTTCTACGGCATGAAAAATTATAAGAAAGAAGATCAACAAACACTATATAGTTTTTTGGATAATGGAATTAAATTAAAAATTGATAATCAAGCAACAGGAGTTGAAACAGGTGTTGCAGAAAAATTTGATTTAAATGTTCCTACCAGAATAGATGACAATACTTTATTTAGTGTTGCACTTGATACATACAATAAGTTACCAGTGGATCTTCAAGCTAAAATTAAAGCTTCTACTAATTTAGCTAAAGATGAAAGCTGGAGTGCTCTTGTAGAAGGAAACAATCTTGGTATTACATACAATAGCGATAATCAAAAGATTGAAGGGTACTATGATGTAAGATTAGATTCAGAAACTTTAAAACCAACAATTATTAGACCTAAGTTTGAAAAAGATAATATAGATAATGAAACAATACATAGTATGTTTATTGGTCACGGAGATTTTCCACCTAACCCAGAAAATTTTATGAATCCTGAGCACTATCAAATGGCCATGCAAGCATGGAGTGCAGATAAGGATAAAGAATATTTTGGACTAGACTTAGTCTCTAAACCTGACTCAGATTACAAAGGAGTAAGAGGTACTTTTGATACAAAAAATGTAAGTGGTTGGGGCGCTGTAGAAACAGGTGATAATACTGATGTAGCTTATCTAGAGGCAACAGGAAATATTCCTAATTATCTTTTAAAAAATGTAGAACCAATTGAATTAAGTACAAGTCTTTATAAAGATTTAGAAACAAAGGATAAAGAAGCAATGATTAGAGCAGATATACCTATTTCAGATA
>VTLG01008382.1_pt1 | contig 12641 bp, 4 predicted proteins | sample 4694571 | NCBI WGS metagenome assembly VTLG01 (sample SAMN12604809, study PRJNA352737) | marine metagenome | biome: ENVO:00000447; feature: ENVO:00000209|ENVO:00000569|ENVO:01000036; material: ENVO:00002151; isolation source: viral sequences binned using virsorter ... | reverse complement strand
CACACAATTTAGCGTTCCTGACGATGGTTTTATAGAAAAACCAGAGGATGATGATACAATTCTGCGTGAAGTCGTTGGTGATGACGCTAATGATAAAAAAAGACAGCAAGAATTGATAGAACAAGAGTTAGATAAATTTAGGAACTGCTAAAAATGGCTAGAATTGACGAGAGTAGAGCAACAAGTAAAGGATTTAGAGACATCAGCCTGTCTTTTGCGAGGCATCCTGTCACTAATGACGTAGCTATCCTCGTTGATGAGGACGCAATCAAGCGTTCTGTAATGAATTTGGTAAGAACAAAAATCGGAGAAAGATTTTATAACCCACTTTTGGGTAGTAGGATTGAAGATCAGATGTTTGAGATAGCTGGAAGTGATGCAGCTATGGAATTAGAAGATGATATTGTTCTTTTATTAGATAACTTTGAACCTAGAGTTGCTGGTACTGAGGTAAAAGTAGTATATCCAATGGATAGTAACTCTTTAATTATAGAAATATCATACGATATAGTTGGAATCACTGCTCCACGACAAAATATAGACTTCATCCTACAATCAACTAGAATATAATGTCTTTTAACCAGTTTACAAACTTAGATTTTGCTGATCTAAGATCACAAATTAAAGATTACCTTCGTGTAAACAGTGATTTCGCTGATTTTGACTTTGAAGGATCGAACTTTTCGACCTTAATTGACCTTTTAGCGTATAACACTTACATAACTGCTTACAATACTAACATGGCGGTTAACGAATGTTTCCTTGACAGTGCAACTTTGCGTGAAAATGTAGTTTCACTTGCTAGAAACATAGGTTATGTGCCAAGATCTGCCAGATCTGCAATGGCAACCATCAATTTTAGTGTTAACTTGGGAGATAATGACACAAGAATCCTAACTTTGAAGGCTGGACAGGTTGCATTGGGTAATCAAGTCGGTGGATCTTACATTTTTTCTATTCCAGACGACTTTGTTGCTACAGCTGGTGACAACAATGTTGCTGTTTTCAATAATTTGAATATTTACGAAGGAGTTTATCTTCAAAAAAGTTTTCAGATTGATTATTCTCAACCAAATCAAAGATTTATTCTTCCAAATGCAAATATTGACACAACTTCTATCCGTGTAACCGTTACTTCCACTACATCTGAGATCTATACGCTATATGATAACATTTTAAGAGTAGATGCTGAGTCAAAATTGTTCTTAATTCAAGAAATTGAAGATGAACACTATGAAATTTTATTTGGAGATGGAATTTTAGGTAAAAAACCTCCTTCTGGAGCGATTGTAAATGTAAGTTACATTGTTTCAAATGGAAGACTCGGAAATGATGCTAAGAATTTCTCATTTATTGGAATTTTAGAAGATGATCAGTCATTATCGGTAACAACAGGTATTTCAGTAATCCAAACTACGAACAAAGCTTCAATGGGAGACGATATTGAAGAGATTAGTTCAATCAAATACCTTGCACCTCGTATATACTCCTCACAATACCGTGCAGTAACGGCAAGTGACTATTCTGGTATAATTCCATTCGTATATCCTAACGTAGAGTCTGTGACCGCCTACGGTGGAGAGGAGTTAGAACCACCTGAGTATGGAAAAGTGTTTATTTCTATAAAACCTAAGAATGGTTCTTTCCTTTCACAAATTACAAAGGATGATATCTCTAGACAACTTAAACAATACTCTATTGCTGGTATCAAGCCTGAAATTATTGACCTTAAGTATCTTTATGTTGAAGTAGATACTTCTGTTTACTATAACAGTAACTCAGTTTCAGATACAACCGAATTAATTACATCTGTAACCAAAGCCTTAACTTCATATTCCAGATCATCTGACATTAACGACTTTGGTGGTAGATTCAAGTACTCTAAAGTTGTTGGATTGATTGATGCCTCTGCAAGAGGTGTTACTTCTAACATTACAAAGGTAAAAATGAGAAGAGATCTCATTCCTGAGTTTAATACTTTCGCAACTTACGAACTTTGCTATGGAAATGCTTTTTATGATCAACCAAATGGATATGGAATACGTTCTACAGGATTTTCAGTAAATGGCATAGACGGAACCGTATATCTCGGTGACATTCCCACAGCTGGAACTAGTTTTGGTAAAATTGTCTTCTTCAAACTCGTAAACAACCTTCCTCTAATCGTTAAGAATGATGCAGGGACTGTAGATTACGTTCATGGAGAGATTAATTTAGATGTGGTAAATATATCAGGATCTACTTTAGCAAATGGTCTAATTGAGGTAGAGGCAATACCAGATTCTAATGATGTTATTGCACTTAAAGACTTGTACTTACAATTAGACGTTACAAACAGTACAGTTGATGCACTTCCCGATGTTATATCTTCTGGTGAAAATACATCTGCTACTTCTTACGTCACAACATCTAGTTACGCTAGCGAATCAATCTACACAAGGTAAATGACAGATATTAAAAGAGTAAAAATCTCTCATGTCATAGAATCTCAGATTCCAGAATTTGTAAATCAGGAATCACCTCTTTTTGCGAGCTTTTTAAATCAATATTACGAATCACTAGAACATAAGTCTGGTACTGTTGACCTAGCAAACAATTTACCTGAGTATCGAAAGGTAGGTTCCTTCAATGCAGAGACTCTAACTACATCAACGACTCTTACTGATGACGTTTTCGCTGGTCAGAGAACAATAAACGTAGAATCAACTGTTGGGTGGCCAGACACCTATGGTTTATTGAAGATTGATAATGAGATAATAACATATAAGACTAAAACTGACACATCCTTTGTTGATTGTGCAAGAGGATTCAGTGGCATTGATCAAATATCAAAAGAAGACAATGCTGAGTTCTTAAACTTCCAAATTACTAGCGCTGAGCAACATATAACTGGTACAACAGTAACTAACTTAAGTAATCTTTTTCTACGAGAGTTTTTTACCAAATTTAAAACAGAATTTTTACCTGGCTTTGAGGATAGAAGTTTTGTAAGTGGAACATCTGTTACAAATGTTTTAACTAGGGCAAAAGACTTTTACATGTCTAAGGGAACTGACTCTTCATATCAGATTCTCTTCAAACTTCTTTATGGGGAAGATATTGAGCTTTTAAAACCGATTGAACAAACAATCGTACCTTCTGCAAACGTATATTTTCAAACTAAACACGTTCTTCTTGAAAACTTATTTGGTGGACAACCTTTAGAGTCTATTGGTAACTTCTTGTATCAAGATATCGCTGGTATTGGTACTGTAAGTGCTTCAATATACAATGTTGAGTATAGACCAATCAATAATATTGATTTCTATGAGATGTCTCTCGACTCAACATCATTTGACGGTACTTTTGAAGTGCCTGGTAAAACAAAAGCTCTAGAGGCAACAGATGAGGGTGCGACAACTATAGTTGTTGACTCTACAGTTGGATTTGGTCAAAGTGGAACACTGTTGGTAAGACCCAAAACAGGCGATAACCTACTTACCGTCTCATATACAGATAAAACAGTAAACCAGTTTTTAAACACTAGTGGTATTAGCACTTCTTTGGTTTTTGGTGCAGATATACTTGAAAATAAACTTGCATACGCTTATGCTGGTTTTGGTCAAACATCTTTAATAGAATTCCGACTTGTAAACGTAATTGATGATGTAGATACATCTGATTCTACCAATATGCAAGTTGATGATAGTCTTAAGCTTCTTTCTTTTGGTAGAGACTTAGGAGATAGGCCTCAATTCAACAACTGGATCTATAACATACCATCTAGTCACAATATATCTGATATTAATCAGGTAAACGTCAATACTTACAGAATTAATCTTTTTGATTCGATTATCTTCTATATTGATGAGGAACTAATCATCAAAAACCAATTTGGAGATCAATCGACTATCATAGTTAAAGACATTGAGTATGATGCTACTAATCTTTCCAAGATTTACGCAAATACCATTGTTGTACAAACACAAACAACAATTCCTTTCAATCCAACAGTTATTACAAAGACTGTTACCAAGGCTAAACACAACTCTGATTACTTTGCTGGTGTAGATCAATTTCCAGTTGGTATTCAAAACAGTTACTTAGATAAAGATGAAGAATTCTTCTATGTTACATCATCTGGTCTTCCAAACTATCCAATCTTCGCAACTGACAACAAGGTATTTGTAAAAACTGACACAGTGGAGGCCAGAGACGGTTTTGGGACACCAATACTCGGTGGTGGGTTTACTTATACCATCAGATCGTTTGACCCTGCCTTCGACCCCAATGCTTCCACTGTAAGTACGTTAAATCACAACTATGTAACTGGAGATAAGATCTATTGGGACAATACAACCAATAGTGGTATCAGCACTGGTATTTACTTTGTAACTGTAATCAACCAAACTGAGTTTTATCTTTCATATAGTGGTTCTGATGTATTTGCTAAGAAGTACATTGCGGCTAGAATAGGAACTCTTGGTCAGTACATCTATAAGTCAGGATGGGAAAACAAAACACTCAAAAACCAAAAAATACTAAGAAAGTATCCTAACTATAAACAAAGAAATCTATTTGATGATCCGAACAAGAGAGATGTCAATAACAGAGCTGTAGGATTGTTGGCAAATGGTGTAGAGATATTTCCACCAACTGTTTTTGATGAACAGATCTTCCACGGTAACGTCACAGAGATAAAAGTAACAAATCCAGGCCAAGATTATGATGTCATCACAGGACCTCCACTCGTCATTAACGATTCACAAGGTAGTGGTGCTGTTGCTTATGCTAACGTATCTGGATCATTCAGAGAAGTTAAATTGGTTTCTCCTGGCATCGGATATCAAGAGAAACCCAAGATTACTGTTAGCGGTGGTAACGGAACTGGTGCCGTCCTTGAATCTAACCTAGTCAGAGGTAAGATTGTTGCAAACTTCAAGGCAGATGGCACGGCTGTTGATACATTTGATGAAAGTGTTACCTTCCCAGAAAACCATAACTTTGAAGTAGGTGAAGCTATCGTATATGACTCTAGAGGCAACACTCCTATCGTTAATATCATTGACGGATCAACTTACTTTGCTGGTGTGGTCAATGAAAAGACAATCAAGTTACATAATACATCCGAAGATGCTAAAGCTGGTATCAATACGGTTAACATTGGAAATATAAGTTTCGGTTTCCATAAGTTTACCTCACTTGAAGCTAAAAATACGATAACTAGGATTTATGTCAAGAATCCTGGCTCTGGTTACTCGAATAAGAAGGTTATAGTTCCAGGCCGACCAGTAGAAGGTGATACTCAGTCTGGTATTAGTACATCTGATGATTACATCCTTGCATACAACCATAATTTTCACAATGGTGAGATTGTAGAGTATTCTGTAGATGGAACTATTGCAAATGGTCTTTCTACAACCACACAGTACGCTATTAAGGAGATTGATAGTAATAGATTCAAATTATGTGATGTTGGAGTTTCATCTCAAAGAGATTTAACGAATTATAACAAAAATAAGACAGTTGTAATTAGTGGATTTGGAAATGGTAAACACACAATCAAATATCCACCTATAACAGTAAATGTAGAAAGTTTATCTGCTATTGGTAGCACAACTATCATCAAACCTGTGCTTGATTCTAAAGTTTTAGGAAGTATTGAAAGTGTTTACCTAGAAGAAGGCGGAATTGGATATGGTTGTACTAATATCATGGATTTTCACAGAAGACCTGATGTTGGTATATCCACTGTCGTCTTTAATGCTTTATTGAAACCAATTATCATTGATGGATCGATTGTAGACGTTCAAATACTGGCTTCTGGTAAAGGATACCGTGAAGACTCTGATATTCTCATCTTTAGTCCTACTGGTAGCTTTGCAGACATCAAACCCATCGTATCTGGTGGTAAAATCACTGGTGTAAGTATTCTTGACGGTGGTATTGGTTACGGTACAAGTGATACAACTCTAGATCTCCAAAACAGAGGTAAAAATGCTAAATTTATAGCAAACGTAAAAGAATGGAAGATAAACCAAGTTCAGAAGAACGATGCTATTATTAAAGACGAAGATTCGCTACTTACCAAACCAAGTACAAACCCTGAGTATCAATTACAGACAATTGGTATCTTCCCTCCACAAAAACTTAGATTCCAACTTGGAGACAACATTGATTCTGGTAATTTAGAAACACCAAACGCTTTTCACTCACCTATACTTGGATTTGCTTATGATGGTAATCCAATTTACGGTCCTTATGGTTATCAGACTCCAACAGGGGGAGCTATTCAAAGATTGCAGTCAGGATACATTCTTGATACCACTCTGAGATCGGGTCTGAGACCTCCTGGCTTCGCTTTTGGGTATTTCGTCAATGATTACATTTTCGACAACTCAGGCGACTTAGACGTGCATGGTGGACGATATTGTGTGACTCCACAGTATCCAGATGGAGTCTATGCTTACTTTTACAGCGTAGATGTTGATTCTAGTGGTGTTGCTAAACCAAAATTCCCATATTTGCTTGGTGGGTCATTTAAAGACACTCCTATTGAAGAAAACTTCGTAACTTTCTTCAACCAAGACGTAGATATTGCATCTAGAGATCTTACAAGGAATGTGGCTCCATATTATCTCTCATATGGTAATTCTGATTATGAATTGATTGATGATGTCGAAGATTCGTTAAAACAGGAATTCGCAGTTCGCAAAACTAAGAGTTCTGGTATTTCTTCCGTAACTATCTTCTCTAAAGGTGATGGTTACAAAGTAGATGATGTCTTACAGCTAGATAACGCTGGTACTGATGGTGGCGGGGCGAATATCGTAGTTGGGTCTGTTTTAGGTAAACCCATCTCTACGGTGCAGATTGGAGTGTCTACATTTGTTGATACTGAACTTGCAAAAGACAAAAACAGGATCACAGGTATAACTAGCACTCCACATGGAGTTACAGACGGAGAAACATTAATATTAAGCGGTATTAGTACTTCAGACTTTACTGAATTCAATGGTCCTAGAAAAGTTAGTGTTATTAACAGATCAGTAGGACTTTCACAATTTTTAAACACCAAAGCGATTACAGGTGTCAGTACATCAATATTTGTAACTGATGTTGAAGGATTTTCTTCTGGTGACATTATTGGAATCGGTACAGAGTCATTAACCGTCACAGCTGTTGATTCTCAGTTCAATAGACTATTTGTAAACAGGGAAGACTTCGTTGGAGCTGCATTTACTCATGTGGCTGGAATAGACAATGTTATTCTAAAACCAACTAAGTTCTCTTTCCCTATTGGACAGTCAACTGTTACTAGATTTACTTTTGAAAACGGAACCACATATTTCAACCCACAACAGACAGTTGGTGTTGGTTCCACTGGTACGCATTATACTATACCTCTTACAGGATTAAGTACAGTACAAACTATTGAAAATAGATTTGTGCCACAACAAAGAATCTATATCAAAGAGCATGGTTTCTTTACTGGTCAAAAACTAACCTATAACATTGGTGTTGGTGGAACCTCTCTTGTTTGGGCTAAAGTATCTGCTGGTGCAACATCTGGTCTAGGCACACAAACTCTCCTTAATTATGGTGACGTATATGCCATTAACTTTGAACCAGATTACATTGGATTGTCAACTACTGGTATTCCTACCACTGGAGATGCAATATGGTTCTTTGATGTAGCTTCTAACTCTGGGTTTGCACATTCATTCACAACTAACTACCCTAAAGTAACATCTAAGGTAGAAAGGTTCTTTGGTGAAGTAGGAGTTAGTTCTGCTCATGGATTACTTACTGGTGATGTGATTACTCTAGATGCACTACCACAATCCAGTGAAACAGTTGAAATAAGATACGACCCAGTTATTGCTAAAATTACAACTGGTAAAATAGGATTTGCAATATCTGCTTTTTCATCAGACTTGAGTGAGATTACAATATTAGATGACTCTTTACAGAGTGGCGATAAGGTTGTATTTTACAATGGTGGAAATACTATCAATGGTTTAGTTAATAATGAGACATACTTTGTTCTTAGAGAGGATACTGAAGCGATTAAGCTTTGTAAATATAAGTCTGACGTAGATGACTCCAATCCAGTATCAATATCAACTGCAACTGAGGCATCCGCTAATAACTTAAGTTATCTTGCTAAAATTAACCCTCCTTTAGAATTTACTAATGGTAATGATATTATATTTGACGTATCTGATCAAAGTCTTCAAGATATGCAACTTGACTTCTATGAAGATCTTAACTTCAGAGAAAGACTTGATGTAAGTGGCACTAATGACACTCAATTCAATATTCTTAGAGATGGTGTATCTGGAACAGCTGATGCTAAAATAACTATCAGAACAAGTGTAGACTGGCCTTTAAAAACATTCTACAATTTGACACCTGTAGTTCCCTCCGATTCAAGAAAGACTTTTGGATCTTCTGATACTGAGGTGACTGGTAGAAACAACATCACATTCAAAAATGTTGTTTTAAAAACTGATCATGAGATTATCAAAACAGATGACAAAAACTTCACTTTCAACTTAAAAGAAAAACCACTTGCACCACAAAGACTTATCTCAAGAGTTGGTGTAAGCACTATCACATACAGCACTGCATCTAAAAATGCAAGAGGCCCTATTAACTCTACTAAGATTAACTTCCCAGGCAAAGGGTATACAGTCTTACCCAGAGTTATTGGATTTGCAAGCACACAAGGTAAAGATGGTATTGTAAAAGTATCTTCACCTGATATTGGTCAAATTGACACCTTAGAAAGAATCAAAGATGGATTTGACTATCCTACTGATCCTACACTACTACCATTCTTATCTGTCCCTGCAATCGTTGATATCAGTGGTATTGCAAGGATGAATGAAATAGAAGTGGTTGATGGTGGTACAAGATATAATCAGCCTCCTACACTTGCAGTTCGTGGTAATGATAATGTAGAGATTAGAGCAACTATATCTGGTGGATCTGTAGATAAAGTTCATATTATCAAAAATGCTTTTGAATTTAGTGAACCACTTAGTATCATTACAACTAATAACTCTAATGGTTATGACATTGATGCTATTAGTCATAGTGGAACAGATGTCACAGTTGAACTTCTTTTAGATGCACAGTTTAATATCCCAGTCAAGACAGGATATGCCTCTACAGAAACTAAGTTACCATTTGCTATTGGTGATCAAGTATTCATCGAAAACTGTAGAATCAAACCAGCTTCTAGACAATTAGGACAATCTAACTTCAACTCATCTGGATATGACTTCTCATTCTTTACAGTTACAGGTATAAACACTGTAAATGCGACTATCACATACAGTATGGCAAATGCTCCAGGCATTTCTACTGTAACATTGGGAACTTATGATGATGACTTTACTCTAGGTTCTATTGTCAACTATAATGACATGGCGAAGTTCAATATGACAATTATTGATGACGCTAAGTTCTTATCTGGTGAAAAAGTAACATCTGCAAGATTTGAAGGATTTGTTTCTGAAAACGGATGGAATGGTAAGATCAGTCAACTTAGATTGAGAGATACAATTGGAAATCTTAGGCCTGGAGACAAACTCTTTGGTGAAGTATCTCAACTACTAGGTAACGTAAGAGATGTAAACAAGTTTAGCGTTAGAACCACTCTTGGATCTACAAGAGATAAAGTGTCTAAGAACGACATGAACGTTGGTATTCTTAATGATTTCAGTCAGAGAATATCAGATAACTTCTACTTCCAGAAATTCTCATACTCAATCAAGAGTAAGTTGCCATATTCTACATGGAAAGAACCTGTAAGATCTATTGTTCACCCATCTGGATTCTTAGAGTTCTCTGATTTAATTATTGAAAGTGATTCTAGGAAAGATGCAATAACTCATGGTTTAGTAAATGTTGGTGTTGCAAAATCTACCAATATGAAGGTTAAGGCTGTAGATACTAAAGTTGATCTGATCATTAACATTGATAATGAAATGTATATGGGTAAGAGAGATAACTTTGCTATGGTCACAGAAGATGATGCACTCGAAGATGGATCTGTACAAAGAATATTCTTCCCAGAAGGTAGACCGATCAAGAGCTTCATTATGAACAAGACTAACAAAGTCTTGAACCTAGATGATATTGCTGATGGTTTCAATGGTGCTCATGACAGAACAGGAACATTAGTTGGTAGTAAACAATTCAAATTATCTGTAGATAATTCTCCTGTATTCAAAGCGGTATATAATGCTGGTGCTGGTGCTCCAGTCAATGTTGATCTTGGAAATAATCTTCTTGATATTCCTAGACATAACTTCCAAACAGGACAGGAGGTTATCCTAGAAACCTTTGGTGGCACTAAGATTGGTATTGCAACTACATCACATACCACAGGAACAAGAGATATTATTATGGCTGCTAAAGCATCTGGTGTTGGTGGTAGTGCAATGTTTGAAAATGGTTATAATGTTCAGATTCCAGGCCCTGTAACAGGAACAGCTGTAACAGAAAATCCTCCAGGCATTGTGTTTAGAATATATGGATTTGGAACTGTTGAGGGTGGTGTGCCTGGCATATCAACCAGAGGTAGTGGTGCTACATTCCAAGTTAAGTTTGATTTTGATCAAACTACTGGTCAATGTATATCTACCGCAGTTACTTTAACTAATGGTGGATCTGGATACTTTGTTACTGACAATGTAAGTATCGCTGGAACACATTTAGGTGGTACAACTCCAGCAAACGATCTTACGTTCCCTGTTACCAAAACAACAGGAACTAGAACTGGTATTACAACCATGTATTCTAACGTTCCTTCTACTACTGATGGATCTGGATCTGGTGCTGTATTCAATATTACTAGAGATGGTAATTTGGATATTACCGATGTACAGGTTGTAAGTGGAGGAACTGGATATGCTTCCACCAATGTTATTTCTATTGCTGGTACATATGTTGGTGGTACAACACCTACAGATAACATTTTCCTAAGTCCTGTAGAATTAGGAACAAATGTCATGCCTGATCGTTTGTTTATAACAAAGGTTGATGATGTTAAATTTAGGATTGCTGGTTTAGCAACTGCACTTCCTTTCACATTTACTGGTTTAGGAACTGGATTCCATACACTCAGAGTTGCAGAACCTAACAAACAAGCCTTGATTATGATTGATAATATTATTCAAACTCCTCTCAAGAATAAGAGACTAGGAGTTACTGTGGCTGATGCTGTTGGCACATTGGATCAAGGTGTAACAATATCTGCTGGTATTGGATCTTTAAGTAAAGGCGATATCATCAAAATGGATGATGAGTTTCTTACAGTGAAGAAGATAGGTGGTTCTACATTTTCACAGGCAAAGTTTGCTATTGCAAATAGTACAGTAGCTACTGATTTTTACTATGATATTAACAGAGTTAACTCATCTGTGACTAAAATGAGTACAACATTGGCAACTATGGATGATAACCCTCCATATTAACTATAAATAAAAAGAAAACGTTTTTTAAGTAATGTCTAAACAAGGGATTAGTACTGGCACGCAACCCAACGATGGAACGGGCGATACTTTATTGGCGGCTACTATTAAGATTAATAATAACTTCAACGAGATATATGATGTTTTTGGAGATAGTACAAACCTTGTAAGTTTTGTTTCTTTCGCCAGCACTGCTGGATATTCTACCAATTGTGGTATTGCGTCCACATCTGGTTTTGCTGGTATGGCAAAGAGTGTTGCAGATGATATTGATATTAACACTACTGGTGTTGTAACAACGACTTATGGTGATATAGGTAAGATTACGATTCAACAGCCTGGTGCGATTGCAGAAGGTCCTATTGAGGTTGGAACTGCAACCACAATGTTCCGAATCAAAGCTGATGGTATGGTCGGCATTGGAACATCTCTACCTACATCTCAGTTAGAGGTTGCATCTTTCTCGGATGAGAAACCAGTTGTATGGTCAATTGCAAAAGGAAATGCACATGGATTGCGAGTATCGGATGATGCAGTAAGTGATAACAAATCTTTCGTAGTTACTAACGAAGCGTATTGTGGTGTAGGATCCACAGCTCCAAAATGTAGATTAGACATTGGTGGTGACATTCAAGTAAGTGGTGCAAGTACCCTGATGGATCAGGTGAACTTCAACTCTGATATCACAGAAAAAGTTGTAGGAAACTTTAGTGATACTCTAACTGTAAGTGCAGGCGGTACAATCACTGTAGATGTTTCACAAGGTTCTGTTGTATTAGGTGGATTATCAACATCTGTTACTACATGGGATTTTACAAATGTCAGTGGTCAAAATAGCAAGGCAACAACAGCAACACTTATTATCAATGCTGGAGTTGGATATACTTATGGTGATAATTGTAAAGTAAATGGTTCAGTGATTGCAAACGGTGTCAAATGGGTTGGAGGCAATCCTCCGCCTGCCACAAACAATGATGATATACTAACTTTTAGTATAATTCGTGATAGCACTGGAGTTACCAGAGTTTATTGCAGTAGTTCTATTAACATCATATAGAGGAATAAATGTCAACAAGAGTTACGCCAGGACAAGGAGCTCTACTTAGACCAACATTTAACTCAGTATATGGTGTTTCCGATATTGAGGTTTTATCTGGTGGAGCGGGGTATGCACAA
>VTLG01006592.1_pt1 | contig 12641 bp, 15 predicted proteins | sample 4694571 | NCBI WGS metagenome assembly VTLG01 (sample SAMN12604809, study PRJNA352737) | marine metagenome | biome: ENVO:00000447; feature: ENVO:00000209|ENVO:00000569|ENVO:01000036; material: ENVO:00002151; isolation source: viral sequences binned using virsorter ... | reverse complement strand
ATAAGACATTATCGTAATCTTCTGTTACGTTGTCAATAATATAATTACCTGACTGTGTATGTATGATTAGATGCTTGTTGTCACAGTATATGCAGCCACTAGTGTCACAGTTAACACATTCTACCTTAATTAACCAAGTCATCTATCTTATCCCGTAGAAAAGACATGTCTTGGTTATGCTTAACCATAGTATCTATGGCGTGTTCGACATCATAATTAAATCTTTTTATTAACCAATTGAGTTGCTCCCAACCTTCTACCTGTACTGTTCTATCGCTCATTACATCGCCTCCATTTTGTCCATAATCTCAGTAACATCTTTCTCAGTCAGCCACCCCTTTACGGTGTCGCCTTCAGCAGTGATGCCAGCTAACTCTACCATGTCATCGCCTTTGAATACCCCTATTTCATACAGCCCTTTATAGCTACCATATGAGCCAGAGTGTTGCACTACCGACAAGTCGTAGTCGCCAAATGTAACACGGGTAGAAACTCCATCAAGAAAATCATTAAACTTTAGGTCAGAGAACTTCATAATATTTTACTCCATCAAGGGTTATGTACTCATTGGGATCTAGGGTCCACTCTATATCAGGTTCTTTTTTGTGAAAATTTTCACAAGATTTACTGTCCCAGATATCTTTTGCAAATTGTCTGAGTTCTTCTTGCTTGTTGTACTCATCAATTCGTTGTTGATTGCTGACTGATACCATGTGGTCGTGCGTCATACGTCCACGGTCATTGTCGTTATATGTTACAACGTCCGTGTATGTGTTCCGCATGTTGGGATAGTGTCCACTATTATTTGTTTGCCAGTGGTGGCGTTGTTTCTTTGCCATGTGTACCTCATATATTTAAACGCTCCCTAGTACATCATACCACAACATACTAGGGAGCTATGGTTGCCTCTTAGTGTATGCACTCACTAAACGCAAGGCAATGTACCGCCTTAGTTTATTCTCTTCCCCTATTACTTGTGCGGTATCGTAATAGATGACCACGCCTTAGTGGAACCAAGCTCTTAACTGCTTACGTATGGGAAGGCAAGGAATCGAACCTCACGCTAGGTAGCTACACTCTACCTTGTTACAGTGTGTAAACCTCCAGCCGCTAGTGCCTTCGTTGGCCTGTAACATTCGCTCGCCATGACTTCCCATACGTAAGTAGTTGAATAGATATTAATATAATCTTTTTACGTTGTCAAATCTTGTGAAAATTTTCACAAGTTTAAGCACAATACCTTAATGGCTGCATAGTTTAAGACTACGCCAATAGCGGCAAGGCTACCAGCTACGCCATAGGCTGGCCACCCATAGCTTGCGAAGCTTAGACCGTAGGCCATGCCCGATAGGATCATAAACCACCCAACAATAACCAACACAAAGAACCCCAAAAATATATATACATTTTCCATGATGTCACCCTAATATAGTTGCGCCTATTAAATAGATTAGAACCAAGCTTGTCGTGAATTGGTAAACTATCATATCCTACCTTCCTTCCTTTAACTTAGATATGATCATAATATATGACCATGTCCAAGTCAAACAAAGGTAAAGGGGGGCTTTTACACCCCCCAACCCTTACCTATGCCGCTACCTTCTCTTTCTTAATTAAGGTTTCTAGGGTTTTCTTGGTATCTTGTGCCGATAACTTTACCAATGCCTCAAAATCCCACTTCTTTAATTGGCAATACATTCGCATTGCTACCAATTGTTGCACCATATCTTTCTCCGTTTCAACCACAGGTGCCTTTTTACTTTCTACCTTTTTAGTGGGTGCCTTCTTATCCTTCTTCTTAACCGCACCTACTACCCCACTAATCGCCTTGCCAGTTTCTTTCGATACCTTCTCGCACTCTTCGGGGTTTTTACCTACGAAGTTCGCATAGCTTACATGTTGGCGTCGTATATCTTCGGGGAAACCCTCAAACAATTCTACCCCGTATTGCTTCTTCAGATATTCTTGCGCCTTTTTATTAAAGACAGTTACTTTGGCTTTCTTCATTGCTTCACAAATTACATTATATGCTGACAAGTAGGACGGCACTTCACCCTTCAACATTTCCTTGCGGCTATTGAAATACTCATTGATCAATTCCACCTTGTTTAAGTCTTCGGGTTTAATGTCTTCTGTAGTGTTAGGCATAATCATCATATCCTTGTTTTAACGTCATCATTATTAATGACAATGGGAGTATCGGCTTATTCTCATATAATGACAAGCATTTATTTAACTATTTTATAAGTTATTGAAATAGCTATATAAACTTGTGAAAATTTTCACAAGATTGGAGGAATAGATAAGTGATAACTGACATTCTCTACCTTTTCTGGATGATAAAAGAGCGGCCTTAATCCACATTCCCCAAAATATCCCGAATTGATAGGTTTAAGGTATCCATTGAAAACGATGCCTTGAAAATCCGCATTTATAATGACTACCCCACCCAAAAAATTCGGCGGGTCATTCTATATATTATATTAGGACTCTCAAATAGTTTCAAAAATACTCGGACTTGTCATCAAACCATCGGCTGATACTAGTACTTTACTAAAGTAGTACCTTAGTATAGTACTAGTACTTTACTAAAGTACTAATTATATTATATTATTATTATTTATTTCTAGTATTAGTATTTATAGTGTATAATAGTACTATGAATAGTTTAGAAGAAACTCTACTTGATCCATATATTAACCTTCAAGGGTTGTTATCTCAAAAGGTTAACGAACAATCAAAGACTGATTTCCTAACTTTTGTTAGAATGATGGCTCCTATGCTTGTATCTGATTGGAGAATGGGTCGTCATATAGAAGTTATATCAAATAAGTTAAAAGATTTAGAGGAAGGAAAGATAAGAAGGTTAATGGTGTTCTTACCACCACGTTCTTCTAAGTCTGTTATCTGTTCTAAGTTGTTTCCTGCTTGGTATATTGGTAGAAATCCTGAACATGAGATACTAACTGTCTCCCATAGTGATCAATTATCTAGTGACTTTGGTAGATCAGTAAGAGATGTTGTTAATACTGAAGAGTTTTCAAAGATATTTAAAGGAGTATCTTTAAGAAGTGATGTTAGAGCCGCTGGTAAATGGAAAACAAACCAGAATGGTACATATTATGCTGCAGGTGTACGTTCACAGATAGCAGGTAGAGGAGCGCACATAGCAATACTTGATGATGTTATGTCTGAAGAGGATGCAATCAGTGCATCAGGACGTAAATACATTAAAGAATGGTACCCTGCTGGCTTACGTACACGTATTATGCCTAACGGAGCTATAGTAATAATTAATACACGGTATCATTATGATGATTTGTGTGGATGGTTATTAAAACAACAGGAGAACATGAGTGAATTTGAAACAATTCCTTGGGAAGTTATAAAAATCCCTGCATGGGTGGACGAAGATGCTGCAGAATTACTAGATCTTCCTGTAGGTTCCAGCTATTTTCCAGAATGGAAGACAGATGAGGTGCTGAGAACGGATGAGAACGAGATTAAAGCCAGTAATGGTAGCCGATACTGGAATGCACTGTACATGCAAGACCCTACACCAGAAGAAGGGGGATTAATAAAGAAAAGGTGGCTAAAAGATTGGACAAATGAAGAACCACCTAGCTGTGATTTTGTAATACAAACATATGACACAGCTTTTTCTACAAGAACAACGGCGGATTATAGCGTAATACAGACATGGGGGATATTCTCCATGTTTAATCAAGATGAAGGTGGTGCAGAGGATTTTGTTTCCCACCTTATCTTACTAGGAAACATTCGGGGCAGGTTTGAGTATCCCGAATTAAGGAAAATGGCACAGAAGTTATACAATCAGTATAGACCTGATGTATGTATGATAGAGAAGAAGGCCAGTGGTCAATCATTAATACAGGATATGAGAAGGGCAGGGCTTCCTGTCATGGAATATAATCCTGATAGAGATAAGGTATCCAGAGTGTACGCAGCTTCTCCTATTATAGAAGCAGGGAGATTATGGATACCTGTTAATAAGAAATGGTCCGATGAATTAATAGAGGAATTAATACGTTTCCCCAATGCTGCCCATGATGATCAGGTGGATGCTATGACAATGGCTATACACTATATGAAGGAATCATGGCACCTAATGCATCCTGACGATCCTGAATGGGAGGAGGAAACAAAAGAACAAAGAAGTACCTATTGGACATTTTAATTTGGGATTAACGTAAATATGTGTTATAATTATATTATACGGAGGAACATCATGGAATGGTTAATTCAAACTCTGGGAGCTAAAACTTGTTGTATTCTATCAAGCGGTGTGGGTGGTGCAACAAATGTATTAACAAAAAAGAATTTTAACTGGACTGCTATTAAAGATGTTGGTCTAGCAATTATAGTAGGGTGGATAGCAGCGGAATGGTTTATACCACCTATAATGAAACATTGGGCTTTAGATATGACTTGGGGTCCAGCCATAGCATTCATGATTGGATACTGTGGTATTAGATTATTACCAAAGGCAGAAGAGATTATTGCAGCACGATTATCAAAGTGATTTAGAAAAGGTATTATTTATATTTTCATTGTCTGTTAAACATGAGAACTTTACTATAAAAGATATACAGCGATTGGTTATACCACCACTAAGGTTAAATCAATATAGAATATATGTAGATAAAGAAGTTCCACTCTGTTATGCAAGTTGGGCAATGTTACCAGAAGAAGCTGAAGAGGGTTATAAAAATAAAACAAGAAAGATTCAACCACACGATTGGAACAGTGGAGATAACCTTTGGTTGATAGATGTGATATGTCCTTTTGGTGGTACACGTATTGCAATTAAGAGATTGGATAATCTAAGAAAAGAATTAGGATTACCAGATAAAGTTAATTTTAAACGGTTGGGGAGCAATAGGGTGAACAATGTTGAAAGAATTTAAAAAACAAATGTGGAATGATGGTCCAGCTAAACAGCCGTGGCTAAACTACTTTAATGAGTATGAGCTTCAGCATTGCTGCTTTGGTGGTGATGGTGGTACTGATGATGCGGGGGCAGGTGATGAAGCTTTTAGTACCTCATTAGGTGGGAAAGCTACTCAATCTACTACTTCTGATATTTCAGATGCAAATGCTCCGGGGATGTCTGCAGACCAAGCTCAAGAAATATCTGATGCTATTGATGCAGCAGAGAAAGCGGGAGCTTCTAATACACAGATGCAGAATATAGCTGAAGGTGGTAATAGAGCAGCACAAGCTGGATATTCTGGAGCAGAGTTAGGAACTGTAGCTGCAGCTAATATAGATGTAAATTTTTTTGATGAGACTGATAAAGGACCGGGTGCTCGTGGTGTAGGTTCTGGTTCTACATCTGGTTATGGTAGTTTTGCTGATCCTTTTTCAGATAGTGGTGTAGGTCAAACAAGTTTTAAAAGTTTTAGTGAAGATTTAGGTGGTGCAATCTCAGGTGCTGCTGGTGTTGTTTCAGAAGCTCTTCAAGGAATGTATAGTATAACACCACAAGGTATAATGATGGGAATGGCAACAGGAAAAGGACCGGGAGGAGACATGGTTAGAGGTGCTTTAGGTCGTGACTATGACGCACCTTTATCAGGACTAGCAGGACTTTTTAGTTCTAAACGTGGAGACCCAGAATTTGAAGCTTTTTCAAAAGAAGTAGCGGCTAAAAATGAAGAGTATGAAAAAACAAGACAAGCCGCAGAAGCAGAAAAAAATATGGGAAATATTACTAACGAAGAATACATGGATATTATAGATGAAATTAATAAATCAAAATCTTCTATTACTGGTCCTAGTGGTTTAGAAGGTTTTGGAGGTCCAACTTCGGAAGATTATGAGGAGGCCCGTCAGGCTGCAGCAAGAGCAGACATGGAAGATTACGAAGGTATAGGAGGACCGGGATCATATTCTTTTGAAGTAGGCGATCCTACATATGATCCTGATAGAGTAGATTTAGGGCCAATGCTATCAGAAGATAAAGCTGGTATATCTTCAATAACAAATGCAGATTTAAAATCTTATGAAGGTGTTGGTGGACCGGGATCATATGCAGATGTTATGGCCCGTGAAGCAGCCGCAATAGCAGCAAAAAATGCAAAAGCTACTGCAGATCAAGAAAGAAGGGATTTAAGTTTTGTAGCTCCAGATCCTCCTGCACTATCATCTGCAGCAAGATCAAGACAGACTTTAGATAGAACTATGGATGCATTAAACAAAAGAGAAGATAGAGTAAGGGGATCTACTACAAAAGCAAAAGAAAAAGAAACGTCAAGTACAGCACTAAGTGATTTTCTTTCTAGTATAGCTGCCGCCCTTAGAGGACCAACAGATCCTCAAGCCGCATTAGCAGCAATTAGTAAAAGAGATAAAGAAGCACGAGAGAGAGTACAAAGAGAAAATCCATTTACTCCTCGTAGTATGGGTGGTGTTGTTTATAGAGAGGATGGAGGTACAACTGAACCTTTTGAATTTAGTATGGCAGATTATTTTGAAAATCAAAAGACTACTCCTTTTTATTCAGCGACACCTAATCCATATTTAGTTTCTTTACAAAAACAAATATATCCTGATTTAACTACAGATGAAATATATAGAAGGCTAGGTTATAGACCCGCACCTGATCCAGATGATACTCCAACTGTTATGTCTTATTATAATAATCCTTATGGAATGAATATATAATGGCTACTGAGCGTAATCCCTATGATTCAATTGCAAATCAATTTGCAGAATCAGAAACAGGTATGAATGTTATACCTATGCCTGTAGAAGAATCAGGCGTTAGCATTGAAATTGATCCTGAAGATGGCGGAGTTATTGTTGATTTTGCACAAGCTGAAATGGAAGGATCAGAAGAAATAGTAGAATGGTATGGAGATCTTACAGATACTCTTGAACCTGAAGAGCTAAGTGATATTGCTGCAACTGTTATTGATAACTATACAGCAGATAAAGATAGTCGTGCTGAATGGGAGTCTATGTTTGAACGGGGCTTTGATTTACTGGGTCTTAAACTTCAAGAGGGGTCTGAACCTTTTGAAGGGGCATGTACAGCAGTACATCCATTATTGATTGAATCGGCTGTTAAGTTTCAATCTAAAGCATCACAAGAATTATTTCCACCATTAGGACCAGTAAAAGCTAATATACTAGGTAAGGCAACACCTGAAAAAGAAACGCAAGCTAATAGAGTTCAGAACTTTATGAACTATCAGCTTACAGAACAAATGCCAGAATACTTTGAAGAGTTTGAAAGAATGCTTTTTCATCTCCCTTTAATAGGATCTGCATTTAAAAAGGTTTATTATAATTCAACATTGAAAAGACCCTCTTCTGAGTTTATTCCTATAGACCAGTTTTATGTGTCTTACTATGCAACTGATCTGCGAAATGCGGATCGGTATACTCATGTTATCTATCGTAGTCCTGTAGAAATACAGAAAGATATGATGTCAGGAGTATATAAAGAAATGGAACTACCATCTCCAGAGCAATTGAGTATTACACCTTTTGCAAGTAAGATGGATACTATTCTTGGACTGTCTCCTTCTTATGACACAGATCCACAATATGTATTGCTAGAACAACACTGCTATCTTGATATTGAAGATGATGAAACATCTCTTCCCTATATTGTTACAGTAGAAGAACAATCAAGAACAGTATTAAGTATTCGTAGAAACTATCAGCAGGACGATCCAAACAAAGAGAAGCGAAGTCATTTCGTTCATTACAGGTTTGTACCGGGCTTTGGATTCTATGGATTGGGTCTTATACATTTCCTTGGTAATCTTACCATGTCGGCAACCGCAGCAATGCGCTCCCTGATTGATGCAGGGCAGTTCGCCAATTTACCGGGAGGGTTTAAGGCCAAAGGAGTACGGATGGTTGGAGACAACGATCCTATTGCTCCCGGCGAGTTCAAGGAGGTCGAAGCAACTGGTATTGATTTGTCTAGGGCAATAGTTCCCCTGCCCTATAAAGAGCCTTCCCAAACGCTCTTCCAGATGCTTGGGTTCGTAACTGCTGCTGGTCAGAAGTTTGCGGATAGTACTGAGCAAGTTATCTCTGATGCTGCCTCCTATGGACCCGTTGGAACAACGATGGCTTTATTAGAAGCCTCTAGTAAATTTTTTACAGCAATACATAAGAGATTGCATAAAGCACAAAGAGATGAATTTAAAATACTGGCACAGATAGATTATGATTATCTACCAGATGAATATCCATATGAAGTACCATTTGAAGATCGTAGTATTTTTAAGTCAGACTTTGACGGACGTGTAGATATTGTACCTGTCTCTGATCCTAACATTCCTTCTAATGCTCATCGCATGATGTTGGCAAATATGGCTTTGCAAATGGCACAGCAATCTCCACCGGGAATGTTTAACATTGAAGCATTAAATAGAACAATTCTTCATGCTGCTAATATGCCAAATCTTGAACAGATACTACCGCCTAAAATTGAAGCACAACCTCTTGATCCTGTCTCTGATATTATGGCAGCTACTAAAGGATTACCAATTGCTGCTTTTCCCGGTCAGAATCATGATGCTCATATACAGGTTAAGACTATGTATCTACAAGACCCTGCTAATGGTGCTAATCCAATAATGCAACGTATAACACCTGTAATTCAATCTAATATACAAGAGCATTCTGTGTTAAAGTATCAAGAGCAAATGAATGGTGTTACTGAACAAATGATGCAGCAGGTTCCACCAGAACAAGCACAAGATCCTAAAACAGTTGAAATGGCTATGGGACAAGCTGCACAGCAAGTTATGCAAGCTAATCAACAGCCACAACAACCTACACCAGAACAACAACTTGTTGGACTTGAACAAGAGAAGGTTAAACTACAACAACAGAAACTGCAATCAGATACAGCAGTACAAGCGGCTGAGATGGAACTAAAGAATAAGAAGCTTGAACTTGAAGAGAATGAACAAATACTTGATATTCTAAAAGCAGGAGCTACTGATAAGTTTAAGAAAGAAAAAGCAGAAGCAGACAGAGAAGCTAAAAAAGAATTAAAAATTATGGACATTCTTGCCAAGGTTGGTATAGAAGAAGAGAAGTTAAGTGCTGAAGGCAGAAAAACTATAGACAAATTATTAAAAGATTTAAATAGAGAAAAACAATTAGATCAACGAGACAAAGAAATGATTGCATTACAAACACTTTCTAAAATGGCAGTAGAAGGTCAAAAAGAATTAGATAGTGAAAATAGGAAAAAAGGAGAAGATTAATGATGAAGAAAGGTAAGGGTTATCCAGAACATGTAAAGGCTACTTCTAAAGGTTTTGGTAATCCATTTAAACAAGGTGTTTGGGGTGGACGCAGTATGCGTAGTTCTCTAAATGAATGGGATAAGGAATCTTATGAGATGCCTAATCCAAAACAAAGCACTAGGAAAGCCTCTCTTTAATTCCAATGGAAATTTGGGATGAAGTTATCCAAGAGTTTAACTTAGAAATTGAAAGATTAAAAGTATCTCTTGGACAAGGGGCTGCAGAAGACTATGCTCATTATAGACAACTTGTAGGTTCTATACAAGGTCTAGAATGGTCTAGAGAAAATTTAACAAATCTTATAAAGAAAAGGACGTATGGCGAGGACTAATATGCAACAAGTACAAATGGGTAATGCGTTAAAAAATGATGAGTGGATTGATGGCGCAGAGATAGCAGATCCAATAACCCTTCCGCATTTGCCGGGGTTTCATGTGTTAGTAAGACCAGTATCAGTAAAGCGCAAAACAAAAGGTGGGATATTCATACCAGACTCAACTAGAGATGATATGGCATATCTAACAACTGTAGGTAGAGTATTAAAATTAGGAGAACTAGCTTATAAAGATAAAGATAAGTTTCCCAATGGTAATTGGTGTGATGTAGGAGATCATATATGTTATGGTAAACATGCTGGAACTAAACTATTTTATCAGAATATTAGAATGATTTTATTGTTTGATGATCAAATTATAATGAAAGTAGATGATCCTACAGACCTTGATCCTAGTTTTCATTTAACATAATTTGGGAAATAGCTAATAATATGTTATAATTATATTACGTAAATCGTTTGTATCGTAAACAACGGAGAGACAAAATGGCAAAAGATGACGGTTGGGGAACCGTAGAAATCCCAGAAAGCCAAGAGGAAGCTAAAGTAGAATATGAAATTGAAGAGACTGTAGAAGCTAAACAAGAAGACCCTGCAGAGTTAGAAGGTATTGAAACTAAAGGGGCTGAGAAAAGAATACGACAATTAGTTAAACAACGTAAAGACCGTGAAGAACAGATTGAAGCACTTAGACATCAGAACGAACAATTAAAACAAGCTGTAAATACTAAGAGTACTGAAGTTACTGAGATGAATAAGTTAAGTCTCAATGCTTCTGAAAAACAATTAGAAGATAAGATTGAACTTGCAAGGGCTGTATATTTAGAAGCCTTTGATGAAGGAAATAAAGAAAAAGTTCTTCAGGCACAAGAAATGTTAAATGAAGCACAAGGCGATTTAAAAAGTGTTTCTATGGCAAAACAAAAGTATGAAAGAGAAGATCAACAAAAAGCACAACAACCAGTACCGCAACAACCATTAGCACCACAACCACAAATAACACAACAACAAGCTAATGATCCAAAGGCACAAGATTGGGCGGCTGATAATGATTGGTTTGGTAAAGATAATGTAATGACGGCTGCTGCACTTGCTATAGATGCAGAGTTAAAGGGAGAAGGATATAATCCAAATGATCAAGACTTTTATACAGAAGTTGATAAAAGAATTAGAAACTCTTTTCCACAAAAGTTTGGAGAAGATAAAGAACGTGTGCAGGAAAATACGTCAAGTCCTGCTCAAGTGGTGTCGGGAGGCTCTCGCTCGTCTCCGACTTCTAGGAGCAAAGTTAAACTTTCGCAAGAAGATTTAAGGCTTGCTCAAAAATGGAACATACCTCTTGAAACGTATGCTGCCGAAAAGCTTAAAGTTAATCAAGCTGAAGGCGAGTATACAGATGTTTACAAATAGCAGCGTGGGAGAATACAATGAATACTACACGAAATGAACTACGTAGTGACAACTTGAGAGAGCAGAATTTAAGAGAAGAAGAATGGACCTATGAGGAACCCGATGCCCTCGCCATACCAGATATGGTGCAAGCACGTTTTGACAATGAAGGCATGGCCCTTCGTTGGATACGTATATCGTTAAAAGGTCAAGATGATATCACGAATGTTGGTAAGAAACAACAAGCGGGATGGGTCTTCGTAACTCCTGATGAAGTTCCTGAAATGGCTGTCACATCCTTCGTAAGGGATGAAGGCCGATACCTTGGTACAGTCTGTCGTGGAGACTTAGCTTTGGCTAAAATGCCAGCAGGTAAGGTAAAGGCTAGGAGAAAATTTTATGAGAACAAAGCAAATGATATGATGGATGCAGTTAATGCACAATTGATGAAAAACTCTGATTCTCGTATGCCAATCTCCAACACAAGTAAATCAGTAACAACGAGAGGTCGAGTTCCTAATTTTCAGGACTAACCTCCACATAAAAGGAGAGTGAAACAATGTCTACTACTAAAGCATTTCGTGGTTTCATTCCTGCTCGTAAAAAAGGTGGCAACTATAATAATGAGGCTGTGACCGATATGATCACGTTGACTTCAACGGGTCAGGCTCAGTCACCCACCAACAACATTTTCACTGGTGATCCAGTGGTAATGCCGGGAGCTAACTTTGCAACTATTTCACCATATGTTGCAACTACGCTTAAACCTTCTGGTGTTTTCATGGGTTGTCAATATGTTGAAAATGGAGAGCAAAAGTTCGCACGTTATTGGAACGGTGGAACGAGTGCCACGGATATTAAATTCTTTGTAATAACTGATCCTAATCAGACTTATTACATTCAAGCTTCTTTATCATTGTCGGCTGCAGAGTTGGCGATTGTAAAGAATTACAACGTAACCGTCAGTTCTACTGCTTCATCTGGTAGTACGGTAACTGGTCAATCCAGTTATTACCTAGATGGCGCAAGTGGTGCTGAATCCGAAAAACAAGTACGAGTCGTTGGTAAAGCGAAGTATCCTGATGAGAAGGATTCCGATGCTTATCCAATCGTAGAGGTCTGGTTGAATATGCACCGTGATCGCTATGTAACGGCTACGGCTTCTTCGGCATAATAGGGAGGATTAATCATGGCTATTAATAGAGCTAGTATTAGCAAAGAACTCCTTCCCGGTCTTAATGCCGTATTTGGAATGGAGTATGGAGAGGTTAATAATGAGCATGAGCCTCTCTTTGAAGTAGAAAACTCAGATCGTGCCTTTGAAGAAGAAGTACTCTTCACGGGTTTCGGTACTGCACCAACTAAGGGTGAAGGTGCTGCTGTTTCTTACGATGACGCACAGGAAAGCTACACGGCCCGTTATACGGCTGAGACTGTGGCTCTTGCCTTTGCTGTCACCGAAGAAGCAATGGAAGATAACCTGTATGACACGTTTGCTAAACTTCGTGCGAAAGGTCTTGCACGAGCAATGGCAAATACCAAACAGGTGAAAGCTGCAAACATCTACAACAATGGTTTCTCTGATACCATTGGTGACGGTGCTGCATTCTTCTCTG
>VTLG01004877.1_pt1 | contig 12642 bp, 19 predicted proteins | sample 4694571 | NCBI WGS metagenome assembly VTLG01 (sample SAMN12604809, study PRJNA352737) | marine metagenome | biome: ENVO:00000447; feature: ENVO:00000209|ENVO:00000569|ENVO:01000036; material: ENVO:00002151; isolation source: viral sequences binned using virsorter ... | reverse complement strand
TAGTATTATCAGTAATATAGCCATTTCCATTAGCTGGCATATGAAAACTCTCATCTTCAATAACCATTCTACTACCACCATTTGTTATCATTGGGATATGTAATCTCTTTTCTGGATCACGGTGCCAACTTAAACAACTTCTAGGTGGTTTCATTAAAAAACGAACACGACCTAACTTAAATCTTAATGTTAAATATTCGTAAAGAGTCTCAATATACGTGCCTTTAAATTCTGGACAAATTTGGGTGTATTTCTCTTCTTCAACTTCTTCAAGTCTTTGTTCTTCTTTACCTGAATTATCTGGATAGGTCCAATAGATTCCACGGATATTACCACCAGAGATTGATTTTGGGTCTCCAGGTTTACGGTTGATACATATAGCATTGAAATCTATATTATCAGGATTATCTGTAGAAAAACCTTTTGATTCTCTAAACTCTTCATAACACGCTATTAACTCCTCTAAATTAATCTCTAGGTCTTCTACCACTTGGTAGTATTTACTCATAATACTACTATTTATGAGTGATGTCTTGCTAACCGTCTTGCTCCGTAAGTAATCATATAGTCTGCACCTGCTCTTTTGAATATATGATATGTTTCTTCTAAACTACCAGGCGCACCTACACCTAGATATTCTCCAGATGTTTGATAAACACCAACAGGTTTATTTGTTGCTTCTTTGATAGGTTTAATTAAATCTAAACTAGTAATACCAGGTTTTAACATTAATTCATCTGCACCATCATTTGAATATTTTATAGAACGATTAATTGCACCTTCTCTATCGTGTACATCTAATTGATATGGTCTATGAATACCTTTTGGTATCTTCATTGCATTACGCCAACCTCTATAAAATGTTGAACGAAATTTTGTACTATAACTCATTACAGGTATCTGACCATCTTTAGTTGCTTTAATATTCTTAACTGTATTGTCTTGACAATCACTTGGTGCTACTGTAGCACCTGACGCTGTGTAAATATCTCTAGCAGATTGTGCTAATAACTTATCTGTTTTTTCTTGGTCGCCTATAATGCAACAATGACCATCTTGCGTGTATGAACATAAACATACATCTACAATTAATTTACAATGCGACCATAAATCTCTTGAAAGAGAGGCGGCAGTTACACACACTTGGTCAAACTTATGAGCGTCAATATGTTCGTCCCCTCTATGTGTATCTGCCTTTTCTCCTAATTTAAATTCAGGAATATAGAATAAAAGAAATTCTTTTACTCCTTTATCCATATCTTTCTTAACACGTTCATTAACCTCTTTCCACGCATTAAAAATTTTATTATCATCACCAAGTCCAGTTTCTCTTGTAGAGTAACTAGCAAATATTGGTTGTATTAATCTCATTTTAACCAGGCTACTTTTTTTCCTCTTTTAATTCTATCGTCTGCAATTTCTTTTGTTGCAGGATATCTCCACGCCCATATTGCAACTAAAAACATAAATCCACCTGACCATAACAATGCGTTAAAATTATGTGTACTATGCCAAAGTATTGCTAATGAACTTGCCATAACAAGTACCATTGAATATTTTGCGTATTGAGGAAATACTTTATACTTTACCCAACCTGTTAAAAAAGGTCCAAAGTATTTGTGATTGTATAACCAATCGTGCCATTTCTTTGATGATTTAGCAAATGCCCAAGCGGCAATTACTAGAAATATACTAAAAGGAATTCCTGGAGTGACCACACCAATGTAAGCCATTCCTAAACAAAGAAATCCTATAGTCATATAAAAATATTTCTTAAAATTCATATCAATCTCCTAATAATGATTATGATAATCTTCTGGTCTAATTTTGTAATCATCATATCTATCTGATATTAATGATACCACAATTGCTACCATAGCAATTGCAATTATAAACCAAAGGCCTTTGCCTTCTTCCCAATTTGTCAGTAAGTACCAAAGTACTTGTAGTCCGTTCATTTCATCATACATTTTTTTAGTTCCTCTAACAAATCAAAAAACCACTTTAGTTTTTTTACATCTCCCTTTATCTTTGGTATTTGTTTTAAAAATTTTGGATATCCTTCATTAAGTTTTTTAATTATTACTTGCAACCTTTCCTCTCTTCTCATAATTTAATTTATCTTTCAATGATAACTTAATCTTTTTTAAATCTTTTAAATCTCTCCAAGAAGTAAACGACCTATCGTTTTTTCTTACCTCTTCTTGTAGATTTACTTTTCTTTTTAACTCTTTGTGTGTTTTCTTTAAGTCCGCCATATTGTGTCCTTTCGTCTACGTTATGAAGTCTTGGATTATAACCTTTTGGCCAATTCAGATTTATATGTAATGTAGAATCATCTTGATTGATTATTCTTATCTGGTGTCCTGTGGGTGTAGAGTTGTCCCAATATCTTTCATAGTTATTAATAGTAATAACTTTATGTTTTGGTTTGGATTTGAAATTTTTGAACATACCAGAGTTTGGTGTGTTGTTTGCGATATCATCTAAAAATTTATTCATATTAATATTTATGCCTCCAATATTGACTGTACGTGTTTTTCTCCAAATAAGTCATCACACTTATGACATTTATAACATTGATTTTTACACGCCTTCAAAACTTTTTGTAAAGTAATTGCTTCTGGTTTATTCCAAAAGTGAGTTTCAAAATCTTTTTTAATTTGTTCTGGATCAGAAATAACATCAACATCTTTTAAAAATACAGAAAGACCTTTTAACCAAGGAGAAATAGGTATTAAGTTATTATCATAAATTGTTTTGAAACTATCTACACCATATGCTTTACCTCTCCATTCTGTACCTCTCAACATCACCTCATTTTGTTCTGACCAATTATCAACTAGTCTTCCTGATAATTTAAAATAATCACAATTATTAGCAAAATCATCCCAGTCAGATTTATCGTGCATAACAACATCTGTTCCTGTTCTTGGATTTGCAACAGCAGGTTCTATTTTATTTAAAGCAGGATGTTGTCGCCATCTAACGCAAGTATTTTTTAATGTACCCCAATAAGACTGGTGCATTTTTGGTAATACACCACCTTGCCATATATCGTGTTCAGTTTTAAATGGACACTCTGGCATACAACTTTCATAAATTAATAAACACGTTTCTACACCAATCTTTTGTGCTTCTTTAAATGTTCTTTTTAATTCTGGTAAGTTTCTATTATAATCTCTATCTAACTGAATTGTATTATAACCTAATGCAACATAATTATAAAACTCTTGCGTTGTTCTAATACAATGATTAACAGTATTCTTCCAATGCATATCAGGAAATCTATCTTGTAGTACGCCCATACGCATTAAGTGAGTATGACTTATTGTACAACTTCTTACGCCATCATCATAAAACTTTTGAAGATAATTTAAAAATTCTGTTAACTCTTGTTGACCTAATAACTTCAAAGGTCTATTCATATCATTTAATGTTAAAGAAATTCTTGTACCATACTTTTCTTGTATATCTAATAAATTTTTATATTGTCTTTCATTTGATTGAACACCCATAACACTACCATATTCAACACCTGACGTTGATATAAACTTATGTCCAAAGAATATGTCATATGTTTCTTTCTTAAATTGTTCAGAACTGTTTTTATAACATCTATAAAATAAGTCATCATCTTTTGTTCTTTCCCAATGACCTATTGAAAATTTTTTATTATAAGGGTGTACTTTTCTATTAACTAATTTAGGATTAACAATATCTGTCGGGTAAATTCCTAATCCCTCATTTGTAGGTCTTTTTAATTTTCTACTATCTGCATAAGGATTTTCTTGTTCGTTCTCCTCATACCTTCTTATCTTTTCTAAAAATTTACTCATAAACGTTTACATTAAAACTAATAATAATTCTTTCATCACTTTCATTAAAAGGTGCTCTATGCAACATATAAGATGGCCAAGTTATTAAACAACCTTCTGTTGCGTTCATTTTAGACATACCTAAAAATTCTGTAGGTGCTGCCTTGTCTTGCAACTTAACAAAATACACATTTGAAAATGTACAACTATTATGTAAATGCCAATCGTGATGAGAACCTTTATTATATATTTGATACCAATAATCTAATACTTCCCATTTCATTTTCTTTGCATTATCAAAACCATAATAGTTAACCATTACTTGTGGATAAAGAATATTTAAAACATCTCTTTTAAAAGTTTGCCAATAATCCTCACCCATTAATCCTTTTCTATCTTTTCGTATATGAAAGTCTGTTTTTTCTATTTGTTCGCCAGCATAATTACTTGCTTTACCTGGCGCATATTTTATTTGTTTTATTAATTCTGGATTAATAAAATTATGATTTTCTATGTATTGTGTATATAAACTCATTTGAATGGCTTTCCGTGAAACCACATTACTAGTGATTTTCTATTTCCTTTAATTACTGGTTTAACTCTATGTCTTAAAAAACTTGCAAAGAATATGGCACTACCTTGACCTAAATTTGCTATTGTACTTTCTTCTTTTCTTTCATCAAGCATTTCTAATTCACCACCTTCAAAATCTGTTTCTGGATCGTTTAATAAACACGTCATAGATATTTTTCTTATTTGTCCTTCAAAACGTTGTGGTATATTTCTTACATTCATATCTAAATGCCAATCATAATAACCACCTTCTTCATATTCAGTATATTGTGCTTGTTCTATTCCTTTAACTTCATCAAAACCAAAAACCTGTTCATTAACTTGATTAACAACAGATTGTAATACTTGATACATAGGTGTCATTGATTCAAAAGGCAACCAACTAATCTTACTTAATCTTTTATTTGTTATTGATTCATCCTGTGTAACTGTTCCCTTTTGCATTTGCAATTGTTGACCAACTCTTATTATATCTTCACATTGTTCTTTTGTAAAGATTGGTTTTCTAGTATCTGCTATATAACTTATCATTTGAATGGTACTCCGTGAAACCACATAATTAATGCCTTTCTATTTCCTTTTGTTATTTCTGTAACTCTATGTCTTATAAAACTTGCAAAGAATATTACGTGTCCTTGTTTTAGTTTTGATTTACCTCTTTCATCTAATAATTCTAATTCTCCTCCTTCAAATTCAGAAGGATCATTTAATAATAACGTCATTGATATTTTTCTAATCTTATCTCCAATTGTATGAACGTTAGTATCAAAATGCCAATCATAATAACCATTTGTTTCGTATTCTGTATATTGTGCTAATTCATTTGTATCTAATTTGTCAAAACCAAAATGTTCTAAATTAACTTGGTCAACCATACTGTTAATTGTTTGATAAGTTGATTCATTTTCTTTATAAGGTAACCAATTCAATTTACATTGTCTACTTACAGGACCTACAATTTCTCCTGTGTTTATTTTTGCACCTTCATTTTGTTTTGCATTATCTTTCATCTTTGTAATAATGTCTTCACATTGTTCTTTTGTTAAAAGTGGTGCTTGACTTTGTACTATCCAACTTCTTTTCATTTCTCTCCAAATACTAATAATGTATCTAATCTTTTTTTCGTTGTACTAACTGCGTGTTCACAATTACCATAATCTAATAACATTTTATTATATTCAGGAACTTCAGCAAGTATTTGTCCATTATCTAATTTATACATAAACAAACCACCGTCATTAATGTCCCATTCTTTATTTAAATAAATGATACTACCTAATACTGTATTATCAAAATGCCATTTCATATCAGTCCCAGGTCTAAATGAATAAAAAGAAACTTTAAACGTTAAAGGTTCAAACGTCCAATGATTTTGTGGAAACGCTAAACTATAACTATGTTTAATTTCTTTTGTTAAATTCTTTAAATCATTTTCATTGGTTGATAGAATATTCGTAACTCTTGTCATTAACTCATCTGTTAAAAATTGTTTCTTAACTGTTATCATATATTCTTATTCCCTACAAGTACAGGTTTATAAATTTGTAAATTATCGTAATGATGATTTCTTATTCCTTTAACATCAAAGTTATAAGAGATAATTGTTTTTCTTTTATCTGATTGTATTGTGGGACCTCTATGAAACGAAGTCGCAGGAAAAATACAGATATCGCCTTGTTTAACATTGGGTATTAATATTTTCTGACCATCATAAATTTCTGTCTTATTATTAAATTCTTTCTCTTCAGGTAATTCAAGATAATAGGCACCTGTAAAATTATAACTATGAATATGCCAATCGTGTGATGAGCCTTGTTTGTATTGTTGAAACCAAAGGTCGTGAAACAGTATGCCTTGATAACCAATCTTGTAACACATTTCGTGGAGTTTCCAAGCAATGGCTTTGTAAACAAATTTAACCCACGGTCTTGTTTTAAAGTCTTGAGCGGCGTGCCAGTCTAAACGTGTAATAGGGGAAAGTGTAAGATTGTTTTGATTGTCAGAAGATTGACCTTCATCATATGATTTAACGTCTGTTGCCTCATCTATTAGGCGCAACAACTCCTCACGTTGTGGTTCAAACTCCGTAAATGGCTCAGATAGATAACATCCATCAATTTTAAATTTCATTCAATATAATCCTTATATTAGTATTTATAACAGTTATATATAGTCGCCCCAACTCGCCCAAGCTTTAAGTAATACAGAAGATTCGCAAAAATTTTAGACTTGACATTACCCTACATTGCTGTTATTATAAATATAAATTTAGAAGGTTAAAGTGCTTATTACAGACGTACCATCTAAAAACAAAATCATCATAGAATCCAGCCATCATAGTCACTGCTTTGCAGACGTAGACTTTATCGTCTATTGTCAGAAAGCCTTATATAGTAAAACACCGTATAGAGTTAGAATTGTAGATTGGGATCCAGAATATTGTATTGCCTATATAAAAACATTAAGATTACACGACAGATGGAAACCGTTAACTATTAAGTATACACGTAGAGGTCATTATATCTATTTGTGGAATAGTAAATATGTAAAAGGAACTCGTTATTGAAATTCGCCGAGTCGTTGGTCTTTAGGTACTCTAAGCATTCTTGCAGACACTACACGTCTATATATAATTTCGTGAAAGTCTAGGTATCGTAAGGATGTTTATTATCTTGGTCAGGTAATATGTCTTGTAAATGTTTTGCACGTAAAACTACTTTACGTCCAGGCTTTTGATAAGGTATTGCTTTCTGTTTATTGGGTTCACCCTCCCATTCAAATCTGTAATGTTCGTTTTCTGGTATCCAAGTCGGGTGAGGATTTTCGTAGGCTTCTTGAGGAAGTTTCGTCCAAAGACTATCAAAGAGTTCTTTCTCATCTAACATACCAAATTGATTGTAAACTTTACCCACCATTTCTTTAGTCATTAAAGTCAACTTTTCTCTATTGTATTCTATCTTACGTTGAAAGTCCCAATACTCTTTTAAGTCGGTGTATGATTGTTTTGTAATAGACATTTTTAGAAATATTTATATCCTGGCGTTTTTTTCTGGAAAAGGAAGTCGTTATATATCTAATGATTGTTATTGCATTTATAGATTAAATTTTTTTATAAAAACAACAAATGCGTTTTTGTCAGCTCGTTTTTCAGATTTCTTTTTGGTTTATTATACGTATTGATATATATGTTTAGTTTAAATCAATACTGGCACCTCTATGAAATACACTCATAGTTGTGTTAGATGTTTTACTGCCTTCTATTGTTTCTTTCTTACTGCCCCATATATCACTTGTATAATCGCCTTTTACTTTTAGATTGTAATTGCCACCTACATTCATATTTACATCTCCATCAACGGTGACTAGATTGATATTGCCTTTATCTACTTGTATGTTAATGTTTGCATTGGCGCCTATCTGTATGTCATAGTGATTGTTGGCCGCACCTGTTTTGTTAATGTAAATCTTATGGCGACCATCTATAGTAATGTCACTATCGCCTTCAATGGCGTAACGTTGGTGACCTGAAGTAATTTCATATTTGTTTTGTATATTGTGTATATTAATATTGCCAACAGAATCAATTTCATAACCTGTGCCTGTTCTATGATATTGCGTAATTCTTTCGGCGCCTTCTGTATCATCAATTTCAGAATAGTGGCCACTCTCACTCTCATAGACGTGATTGAAAGGATAAACTGCTGCCCAGGCCGGCGCAGGTTGATTCCAAACATCACCATCACTTGCGACTATCTCACCGCCTTTACTATTTGTTGTCGCATTAAAGTCGGCCGTCGGTATACCTGTCTTAACATTATTAACTCTGGCGTCCAATGATAAATGCGTAAAATCATTTCTTGCGAGTCTGTTCACATCACTTTCATTTATTGTAATAGGAAATTTCGCAAATGGATCAGAAAATCCTTGAAAGCCATTTGGTTTCTCAATGGGTATGCCTGGCAATGAACCTATTACGCAAGGCTCTTGACAACTTTCACCATCTCTAAAATATCCGAACACCCAACTGCCTTCAACAAGAAAACTTGGTGACTGACCTAAACCTGAAATGCCTGGTGATGTAACAGGCAGTATCACTTGCGCCCAAGGCAAGTCTGTCGTAGGTAAAACTTCTTTGTCGTGTGTATGTATGCCTACGCAACGCACTCGCACTCGGCCTACTGCGTAAGGGTCTTGTCTGTCTTCAACAACACCAGTAAACCAGATAAAGTTATTAAACCCTAAAAAATTATTGTTAGCCATTTAGTTTTTTCCCATATTGTTTTTCTTTTAAAGAACACGACTTACGCATTTTAATACTATTTAGAATACCTTTACGCAGGTTCGTGTGAGGACTACGTGTAATATTATCTTTACGCAGGCGAGTTTGCGTACCCTTTGCGACCCATTGCGTAAGAGGTAAACAAATACCTAATATGCCATTTTGAAACACATTAAGTTTCTGTTTTATGCTGTGAGGTTGACTACCATAGTATATCTGGCGACCTTGCTGTGGTGCCATTAGTTCATCTACGTTATACACTACTCCACTCACGGTGTCAATAGGCAATGTTGATAGTTGTTCTCTAAATGTTCTCATAGTCATTGTGATTAACCTGTCTTAATCTCTACTACGGCCTGTTGTAATGGTTTCCATACACGCCTAGCGTTAGCGACCCTAAAAAATTTGCGATTCTCAAAGATTCTTTCAGTCATTATCATTATCTATGTGGATTTCTACGTTGGTCTATTCTACCAAGTAATTCGTTATCTATTTCGTATAAATTATATGTCTTTCTTCTAGGTGCCACGTGTGTCCAAATGGCGTGCTCAGCAATATATGGGTGTTCAACATTATCTTTAACACATCTGATAGTTATTGAATATTCATCATCTGCCCTATTGATAACGTGTTTTAAATCATATATTAAATATCTGCCTGCCCAATATGGATTAGATTTTATTGCTTTATTATGTCCTATTGATTGCATTAATGGCATATCAAACGTAATAATATCACCTGCTTGTAATAATGAATTACCAGGCACATTGAGTTCTAATATACCATTTGATAATAATACTCTTTGAGATATTGCTTTTTGTGTTGTATGTTTGCTACTAATAGAAGGTATAACAACTGTTTCACCTATTTGAGGACCACTTGTTGCTGTCGTTTGGTGTATATTGCTAGTGTGTGATTTAAGCATTACCTTTTGGTCAAATGCTTCACTTAATGTCTTATCTGTATCCTCAAATTTTACATAAGGTAATGGTGTTTTAACAGCAGTTTTAGCACCATCACTATGTTCAGTATGAAAATGATTACCAAAATCTTTGGCATAATCATATTCTGTTGTGTTAATTGTTTTATAAAACATATCGTGTTCAATTAATTTACTTGCATAACCGCCTTCATTTAAATTATTTAATACATCAACTGGTTTAACCAAATTCCAAGAGAGTACACCGTGCATATCTTGTACAATATCTTTGGCACCTGGCACTTGATGATGTCTAACATTTGACATTTGATAAACATATGAAAATTTAGCAGGTCTTGCTACTGCACCACCTACTGCCAATAATGATTCAATACTTCTGAAATGGTATCCATCTTTTGTTTCATAGAATAGATATCCTGAATTTTGATACTTCTTTGATACTGCCTTCTTTGCTAACATATCAATTGCTTCAAATGGTTTTGTATTTGGTATAACTATTTTAGTATGATAATTTGTAGGTTCTATATACAAACTCTTTCTACTAGAAAGATAATTTTTATTCTTAAATATATCTTCAACACCTAATTCAATTGGTCCATCATATGCCTTACTGACTTTTCTTAAATTATTAAAATAAGATTCTCTTGAACAAAAGAAAATATCATATACTTGACTACCAGCACCTCCTGCTTTAGCGTCAGGTGCTACTGCTTCAATTTTATATATGTGAAATGGGTGACCATCATTGGCAACTGCATTGATACCAGGAGTACCAGGTGTGCTAAATTTTAAATTTAATCTTTCTAAACCAACAATAGGTAAAACTGAGCGTACATCCTGGGTATCATACACTTGTATTCTACCCACCATTGTGTGTCTAAAAATACCTTCTTGTAATTCTATTTGTAGGATAATAGGTGTTATATCTACCCTATAAGGTTGTTGTCTACCAGGTGCTCCACCTGCTATCTTATAAGATAATATTTCTGCGACTTCTAAATTATAATCGCCTGATTTTGTAAGTCTGTCTTTACTATGTGCCATATCATTGTTTAATCAACTGTTTAAATTCTTGTAAAAATAAATCAAGGTATCGTGGGTTAATTAATCTAATTTGTCTTTTATTATCTAATAATCTTCGTTCATATTCAAAATTAGTTACAGCGCCTGCGCCTGCGTCTGTTGAATTACATTCTATCTTATGAGAATAATCATCAGGTCCATCACCTATTTGAGGACCACTTGATTGTGTTTTTTCGTAATGGTGTATTGCGTCAAGGTTATCATATTTGTCTTTTAAATAATTTTCAAATTGCATATTAGATAAAGGCCAATCATAATAAACATTTTCAACATTGTTTATCATACACACAACCCAAAATAAATTTGTATCACCATATACTTTAAATGCTACGTGTTCTGGTTTCTCTCCATCTTCAACATCATATACATCTAATAATGCTACGTTCTCTTTTATTTTATTTCTTGCTTTAACTCTACGAAATATATCAGGCACTAGTTTATAATAACCATTTGCCTTGATGTCGTATAACATTAACGGAAACTGTTCAAAATATCTAGCCATTAAAATCCTTCTTTGATTTTATCTTTAGTCATATATTCTAATTCTGCAAACGTTAAATCAATTTGATATGCGACTGGGTTGTGGTCTTCAAACGTTTTAAAATTAGTACTCTCGGATGGTGTATATTTAACATCACATTTTTTCAATGCACATCTTGATATTTTATTTAATGCACTATTGATACCAGTTCTATGTAAATAATGTATTTCAAATTCTGAAGGATAATCAAACATACGACCTTTATGCCAAGCATTTTTATTCTTACCTGGATGCATATGATATTTAAACATTAAAATTATATCTTGTATTTTTTTAGTTTCATCTGAATTTCTAGGCCAGAACCTAAATGAATAAGTGAATTCTCTAAAAGCAGGACCTTCATATAACATTTCAGCGTGATTGTTTATTGCAAGACCCATACCTTTTCCTAATAGTTTTGCCCAATCACCCATACCTGCACCACCTGTTAATGCTGATAATAATTCTTTTGATTTCTGTACACCTATACCTACACCGTGTCTACGTGCTTCTGATACAGCATCCCAACCTTTTAAATTTTCATTTTTTATTTCTTTATAGGCATTTGCTATATCACCTGAAATTCCCATTTCATCAGGACCCCATCCTGCACCATAACTTACTGATATATCTGGTGGCATATATAAAGCAATTGCGCCTGATATCACATCTTTAGTTGCGTCATCCCTTAATACTGTATTTGTCTTATTGATTCTAGGTATATCAATTCTTTGTTTTTTATACATTTCTCTCATTTCATCATAAACACCTTCAACATTTGCTCCACCTTCAGACGTTATTGTTGTAGCACCTGGACTCAAACCTAGGTCTCTTGCTAATTGTAAATCCATATTTTCTGCTGGGTTGTCACCAATATTTGATGATACAGTAAAGAATAGTATCCAATTACCTAGTTCATTGCCAGTTAATTCTGGTGGGTACTGTAAATGTTGAAATTTTAAAGGATCGTCCTTAATATTTCTTTTATCTTTATTGATTTCAAATGGTGATTTCTTTAATAATGTATTAACTGATTTTATATTGCCTGTATTTACACTTGTTGAACCAAAATTACTAATAAGCGCCGAGGGACTTATATTACCCACATACTTATTAACCACAAATCTCTTGGCATTACTTACTGCATTTTTTAAGTAAGTGCCTAGTCTTATGCTTCTTTTATGTCCTGATACGTGTCCCATTTTGATCCTTGTTATAAATACTTCTAATATTTATATGATTTATAGGCAATATATGAAGAAGAGTTACAAAGGAATATACAGACCAACATACCCTAGAAAATACGTAGGCAACCCTAATATGATAGTGTACAGGTCATTATTAGAGCGTAGGTTTATGCGTTATTGCGACCTTAATCCTGATGTATTAGTTTGGGCAAGTGAAGAATTGCCTATCAGATACTATAATC
>VTLG01015986.1_pt1 | contig 12643 bp, 4 predicted proteins | sample 4694571 | NCBI WGS metagenome assembly VTLG01 (sample SAMN12604809, study PRJNA352737) | marine metagenome | biome: ENVO:00000447; feature: ENVO:00000209|ENVO:00000569|ENVO:01000036; material: ENVO:00002151; isolation source: viral sequences binned using virsorter ... | reverse complement strand
TTAGAACTTGGAGCACTATTTGCTATTCTATACTTATCAGCAAAATCATTTACAGTGGCTATATTAGCTGCTGTTGTATTAACACTAGCTATATTATTAGATACTGTTGTAATTGAAGTAGGAGGAGGTACTAATCTATGGAATGTATAGGTATGAGTAGTAGATGTAGTCTCTACTAATAGACCCATATCTTGACCATATGTAGTGTTTTCAGTTAAACCAGTAATTGTAATCGTAGCATTATTTGATACGTTACCATTACTAATAGTTTTAGTTGTTTCTCCACTACCAGTTACTATTGCAGTTGCTAATCCTTTAATACTAATAATAGTACCTGTACCGTTCTGTGGGTCAGGGTTAGTATCAGGGAAGCTAGTTTCATTATCGATAGTTTTAAAACCACCAACATCATCAACTAAGTCTAGGATACGTGCGTTAACAGCTCCAGTAGTAGCTATGTAGCTATCACTAGATGTCCATGTTTGTCCACTACTAATAGTTTCTGTACTATCTTGTTTAAAGTATCTAGAATCCGATGCAGCACTAGTTAGTAAGGTTGTGTCATTACCAGTAGTACTAGCTTGCTCACTATTAACAATTAAAGCAGATCCAGCTATATTAGATGTATCAACTGCACCTGAAGCTATCTTAGCATTAGTTACAGCATCATCTACTATCTCAGAGGTACCAACAGAGTTGTCAGACATATTAGATAAGACAACTGAATTACTAGACATGTGGTCTGAAGTAATAGCATTGTCAGCTATCTGAGATCCAGTAATTGCATCATTAGCTATCTTAGCTGTAGTAACTGATGTATTAGCTAATGCAGCTGTATCGACTGAAGCAGGTGCATAGTGTTCTGTGTCTATGGAATCTGCTGCTAAATGTTCTGAATCAACAGCATCATCTGCTATCTTAGCACCAGTTATAGCATCGTTAGCTATTTTAGCTGTAGTTACATTTAAGTCAGCTATGTGAGCTGTATCAATAGATCCATCAACATAGTGTTCAGAGTTGATTTGATCATCAGCAATCTTAGCTGAAGTAATAGCATCTGCTGCTATCTTAGCTGTAGTTACATTACCATCTGTTATCTTAACTGTAGTAACAGCATTGCTTGCTAAATCTGCAGCAACGATTGTTGCATCAGCTAACATGGTAGATGTAACTGTTCCTGTATCTCCTGTAGTAATTACTGTACCAGTTACGTTAGGTATAGTGATAGTACGATCTGCAGTAGGATCAGCTACAGTTAGTCGAGTTTCGTGTGCATCATCTGTAGCACCTTCAAATACGATGTCTACATCTTCTGCCATGGTCATGTCTCCAACCATGGTTCCACCGAGGTTACTTAAGTATCTAGCACTAACCTCTTGTGTTGTATATAAGTTTTGAGTGAAGTTATCATTTAGATCTTCTGACTTAATCGCTGATCCTGCATAAAAGGTAGCAGTTAAGGCTGAATCATCAGTCTCTCTATATATTTTGATTTTGGCTCCACTAGCAGGAGCAGTATTAAATTGTACCGTTGTAGCATTAGCTAGGGTGAAAGCTGTTGTAACGGTTGCGTCTATTTGTGCTTTGACATCAGACGTCTTAAGATATGGAAATGTGAATGCGTAATTGGTGGTGGAGCCATTACCTATGTATGAGTTCTGTGTAACAGCCATAGTTGTTGTTATTTAGGCATTTGTAAAAGTGTTTGGGCTTCATTTTGGATTTCAGCTGCACCTTCGATATTACCTCTTTTCATATTGAAATCAGCTTTTTGCTGTGCTCTTATACGATCTGTAATATCTGGTCTAAGATTTAATAATTTACGTTCAGCATTCTTTTGTGCAGTACGTATAATCTTATTAATTTCTTGGAATACAGGTAAATCTTGTGTATCTAATTTGATTCTATCCTGATCAATCTCAGCGTTATTACTACGATGTATACGTAGCAGCTTTAGTTCTTTATTATATTTCTTATTCTTCATCAACTTCTCTATCTCTTTATACATTTTTTGTTCACCTATAAATTGATAGATCAGTTCACGTTCCTCGGGACTATACTCATAAGATCCAGTAGAATCCTTTCTTAATCTGCTTAATCCATCCCAACCTGATTCCAATAACCACTGTCTCCAAGGTTCAGCTGTACCACTAACTTTTAACGGATTTAATGCATTCAATATCCTCAAGAATGGATTATCAATATCATTTACAGGTTCACCAGTCCAAATATCTATTTGATCTGGTAATAGGCTAGAGAATACAGGTAATCTATTCATCAGATATTCATCAATATCTCCTTGAATATCTTTTTGTGTTGATGTAATAGCACTACTTAATACACCTTGTCCTCCTGATAGCGGTATATAGGCTCTAGCAGCATTAGCTGTAAGTCTATTCCATCCACTCAGATCACCGTTAGTAGCTGCTATAAGCGGCTCTAAGCCTTGTAAAGGTGTTTCGTTAAGGAATGTAGAGGCTAGAGTCCAAGTAAGCTTGGCTTGCCAATTAGATAGTGTAGCTTCGTCTATATCTTTAGCATAGTATGCCATATCACCTATAATAGATAATACTTGTTCAAGACCAATAATACCTTTATAACTTACCCACTTACCACCTATATTAATTGTCTTAGGTTCATACCCCATTTGAGTACGTTCCTTAGTTCTACGACTAGCATTATAGTGACCATTGCCTCTAATATTACCAGACATAGCATATTGATATAGAGTAGCAGTCATTAAACCAGAGAAGGCTAATCTACCTTTATACTCAGCTTTTAAGTTTTTAAATAATATATCAGAATGAGGAATACTAGAATCTATACCATGTTCAAGTAAAGCTGCTGTTATTTCTTCAGGAGTTTGTGCCCATATAGTTTTACTATACTTATTAATTCCTGGTATAAGACTGATAGGTGTCCACGATAATGAGTTCTTAATATAGTTACTAGATGTTCTAGGGAACATTAACATGTGTTTAGTAACTGGATAAGCAGTAGTTGCTTTATTAATCCAATTAGCTATACCATCATCTAAGTTTAATGCTACTTCACCAGCTAATGCTTTTAATGCTTTGTCTTTAATCAAGCCATCTGCATCAAACATTTCTTTATAATGTTTAGCTTCAGCAGCTTCTATAGCACCCGGTTTAATATAACCGAATTCACTAAAGACATCACCATAGGCTCTTGTTCTAGATAGATAATGAGCTAAATGTACTTGACTAAATACATCAGGAAATACCATGCCAGTCATACCATACCTTAATGCTGGATGACCACCTAAGTCTCTCATTAATTTAGCAACATCATATTGTGTTGTTCTACCCCAATTACCTTCTGCTTCCCATACAGGTCTCATATTATCTAATATATCCCAAGTTTTACTTTCTTGAAATACAAAATCTTTCCTGTATGCTTTCATCATAGCTTCAGGATCTTTATGAGCCTTCTTCATCATATGAAAAGCATCATTCAAAGCTCGTCTATTAGTTTCAAATATAGCTCCATTGTAATAGAATGTTGCTCTTAAGCCATCCCATTCGCCTGAAAGACCTTGGAAACCATGACCTAATACACCAGTGATAGGTTTAAGTATAAGTTGTGTTGTATTACCTATACCAGCTCTGAATGCTGATAAACCACTTAGTACATTATTGTAGATAACACCCCATGCACTCCTAGCAAATAGATTCATTTGTCTAGGATCAGGACTTCTTAATAATCCTACAGGTGTTATTTGGTTTGCAGCCCATTTATGTAGTTTAGCTATACTATCAACATCACCATTAGTATGAGCATAAGCATCTACTAAAGGTCTCATCAGTTGAGGATTCTCTACTTTAAGTTTCTTAAGTGTATTAGTGAATCTTAAGTTCTTAGCATGAATAGCATTCTCTGCAGAAGTGAATTCTGTAGTTAATTGTTCAATAACAGTATCTAGTTCTTTAGGAGGTACTTGGTCAAACCAGTTTTTATTTCTTAACTGCCAACCAGATACATACTTATTAAGAGCATACTCATCCATAAGGAATTGCATCTTCTCAATAATAAGATCCATTGCTCTGTTATCATCCACAAATGGTTCAAGATCTAGAATTGCTTGAGCCATGCTTGCAGATTCTCTACCAAGAGTATCCATAGCTCTTGCAGAGGATTCTGTTACTTCACGACCAAGATATCTATCTACTAGATCTCTCATCGCAAATGCAGCTGCTCTAGCCTGTTCTTCGTTGAACATTTCTACTTTAAATCTACCAAGTAACATATTCTTAACATCTTTGTTTTCTAAGAATAGTCCTCTAAGATCATCCATATTTTCTGCAGCTATGATACTTGTATAAATATCCCATGCTGCAGCGTTCATTTGTTTAGCACTAAATCTAAACCCATCAACTACTGCATCGAATCTGCCTGTATCTCTACCTTCTGCAGCTACACCCATAACAGCTCCACGGCTAGTAGGACCAACCATTAGACCTTTACGTTGCATAGCTTCTGTAATGATAGGTGCTGGATCTCCTTCTGAGACACCAGATTTTATAGCAGTAGTATCTGCCATATTCCTAGCTACATTACCTGAAGGTGGTATTTGTCTAGCTTCTCCAGCTTCATTAACAATACCGGGTGCTAGATCTACATCGAATTCTAACTCTAATTGTCTATCAAAATCTATTTTAGTTTTACCAGCTGCAGTAGATTCTCTTTGTCTTTTTAATCTACTACGTCTTAATTCATCATCAATACTATCTACTATACCTAACTCTTCGTTAATAGACATAAGTTCGTCCATTAACATTTGTTCATTCTGTTTACTTAAAGATTTAGTAGAAAGAATTTCATTAATTTGTTGTGCTCTGATTAACTTATCTGGTTCTGCAGTATCTATTAAGTTAAGTTGTTTATATTTAACTGCTGTATCATCTAATGGTTCCATCCAGTCCATTACTTTCTTACCACCTTTAAGGTGAATGAAAGCTCCTAGAGTTGAACCAACAACACTTAAACCAGCAGTCTCATACATGTTCTTAACTTTACGAACTGCTGGACTATCACTATCTAAAGTTTTAAGTTGATCAGGTAGCGGCATAGATCCTTCAGGTCCAAATACATCAGGGAATGTATCAGACATAGTTCTGAATAAGTTATCCTCTTCTCCAACATCACTAAGACCTATGACAGCAGCTTCTTCAGCAGCAAATAAACCAGTACCTACTAATGCTTTTTGTAAGGCTGGGCCTTTCATAGTACCCATTTTACCAGCTATAGCTTTACCTCCTACCATAGAAGGCAGTACTACAGAAAGTACTTTTCTTATTCTTTGTTTGACAGGATCATCTAATTCAGTTGCTTTATCATAATAATCATCAACCTTACCTAATCCCGGTACGTTACCTACTATATCCATTCCAAAATCTAAAAAGGATAATCCCGGTATAGATAGATTTTGGAATACATTATTTAATCTTTTAATCGGATGGTAGTCATCTACCATTTGTTCTTGTCTTTTCTGACGGTACTCCTCTGATGTCATACCAAAGTAAGTACCGTACCACTGCTCTTCTGCAGCTTCTCTTTCTGGACCTCTCTTTAGTTTTCTAAAAGTATCATATTCACCCCACATCTTTTTCTTATTTGTAGGGTCAGATACATCTATTGCACTAGATCCAAAGTCTGATTTTGCACCTCCTACGTCAGGAGGATCAAAGCGTTCTTCTGTCATGATACCTCCATCATTGTGTCTGTCAATGGATTATATACTAAACCTTCTTCTTGTCCTCTTCTTATAGCAAGTTCAGGATCAGAAAATCTAGTCCTACCATCTGTAATTTCATAAGGTACATCTATTGAATCTAGTGAAGATTGATCCCTGTTTTCATTATATTTATTCAAGTTAATAGGTAGTAATAGTTGATCTAGTCCTTTCTCTAGGAGACCTTGGAACTGTTGTTGTGGAGATAGTGTTTCAAATAAATTCTTTAAATCATACCAAGCTGATACTGCTGGTACGTTTTGAGGAGAAGTTGTTTTAACAATATATTCAGGAGCTTTACGTTCAAAGTATTCGATTTGAGTAGCTTTTAGTAAGTCCTTCTCTGTAACAGAATAATCATATCTGTCTTTAATCGTCTCTCTAGTCAGCTGTCCATTAGCTATATCTACTAAAGGTATACCTGTTTTCTTATGGATATCCCAGAATATTTTAGGCATTCTAACACCATCAAGACCCTTCGATATATCTTTCATCATATTTATCGAAGCTTCTTCAGGTATTAAATCTAATTTATTCACTTCATTTATAGTAGTTGTAGAATCGAATTTCTCTAATACTCTATCTACATATAATCCGGGTTCACCATATTTATAGTCAGGCATTAAGTGTACAAACTCATTTCTATTATCTATAGTCTCTGTTTTGAATAAACCGTTTTCATCATCAAAATCTACTTTGAAATCTTTTTTAACTTTGTCAATTCTTTGTTCTGGAGTAAGCTCTTTATCTATTGAATCATTAATATCATAGAATCTTTGTATACCTAGTTTTTTAGCTTCTGTATATGTTCTAAAATTACTATCCACACTCCAATTAGAATCTAGTCTGGCTTTCACTAATTCTTCAATAAACTTTTCTGTATCTTTATACGTCCAATTAGCTTTTATTAACTCTTGACGACTTGTAAATTGATTCAAGTCTTTATAGTATTTCTTTTGATAATCTTTTAGGCCATTAAAATGCCATTGGAATTCAGTAGCATCCCCAGCATTTAATGCCTGTAGCATTAGTTCATGAGTTATGTGTTCTACATTTGACTTAGGATCATATAAAAGTTTAGCTCCAATCCATTTCTTTTCATCTTCTGATTCAGCAGATTTCAATAAAGACCATAGTTCTTTTCTACCATCTTCAGACTTTACATCTATATAATTTGGTTTACCTTCAGCATCTGTGCTATTTTTATCTGTTGTCCTAGCTTCCAAATTAGCTATTCTAGCAACAATATCAGCTTTTTCAAGTCCTCTTTTTCTTTTAACTTCTTTATCAAAGGTTTTTATAAATAGATCCTTATAAGAATCTATCATATGTTCCCTTTGTTTTCTCCATGTAGGACGTTCTAAATATTTAGGATGATTAACTGGTAGGTGGTAGTTAGTTTTATTTGCAATAACTGGTAAGCTTAGTATTTTACGATCAAATTCCTCCCAACTTGACCATTCATACAGTTTAAGTAAAGGCTCAACTATTGAATCAAATGTCTGACCATAGTTAATCTGTCTCATTGCTGGTGCTGAGTATTTACCATTAATCATTTTATGAGCACGTGACTCATGTAGAACTAATTGAGTTATTGCACCTTCAAGTCCTTTATTATTTTTAATAGCTGTTCTAACACTATCTTGTATATCTAAACTTTTACGTTCAGAATCAGCAACTAAAGTTTCTTGTAATTTATTAACAGAAAAAGCAGTTAATTTCTTTCTAAATTTCTTAGTTACTTCTTTTCCAGCAATACTATCTAAAGCAACACCTTTATGTTCAAGGTATTTGAAGTAAGAAGCTTCTATTAAATCTTCACCTTGTTTTTCAGGAGGAACGTTTTCAAATGCAAGAGCTACTATTGAAGGCCATTCTTGATCAAAGTTTGCTACTTGCTTTCTTCCAAAGTGAGTACCCCATAATACTGTACCAGCTGATTGACCCCATACTTGTCTATTTAATTCTTCTGCTGCAGTAAAGTTTCCTTCATCATGTAGCCTAGCTTGTTCTTTATGAGATTCACCAATAGTAGTATTTAAAGCTTTTATTTGTAACTTATCTGTTCCATAGGAACCTCCGGTATCATAATCTCCGTGAATATCTGGATCATAGTCTCCTGGCGGTTGACCACCCGGACCCCACTCATCTTCCTCACGTTCAATTCGTCCGTCTTCTTCTGCTCTTCTTTGATCTTCTTCTCGTTTCTTATTTCGATCTAGTACTCTTTTATCACGCCAATACTGCACTGTATCTCTTAAACCTGCAGTTATGTTTTCAAGATCTTTAGCTAATGTAGGCGTATATTGACGCCAGAATTCCTCTCTTTCCGCAGCTTGTGAAGCTAATCCTTCATAATAATCAACTTCAGTCTGCTGTCTTTTCTTTACATTATTCTTTTTAGCTTCCCATAGTTGGTTCTTTAAAGTTTGTAAAGTCTGTCTATTTTCAGCCTCATTCTTCATGACGCCTTCTGTACTTCTTAGGAAGTCTGTTCTTACTTCTTTTGTATCTTGTTGCTGTTGACGTAAGAAGTCTATAACACGTTGTTCTTTTGTAGTAACCTGCTTGTCACTAGGAGCTTTCCTATCTTTCCATTTTCCACCGGATGCACGTCTTGTATATTTTAAGTCAGCCATTTATCACCCCATTAGTTGTGAAGCAAGTTTACCTGCTTGACCTGCAATACCAGTTATAGTACTTCCCCAGACTCTATTAGAAGCTGCACTAGGAGAATGATAAGCTCCTTTGACAGGCTTTGGTCCAAAGTCAGCATCAGTAAGTTCTCTTGGATCTAAGTATTCAGCTAATGGTGTCATGAATGGTTCAACAACTTCTGGTAATACACCGGGATGTAACATACGATTAGCATAAGCAGTTAAATCTGCTGATGTTTTATCTCGTTGTATTTCTTTTAAAACAGCTTTTGTATTTCTACCAGCAGCTTCCATTGATTCATTTAACATAGCCATTTGTCTGCCTAAATCAGCTACACTAGACTGTACTAATTTACCCGCAGTCCTACCTGTAGCTCCTCTAGCTCTAAGTGTGCCTTCAGCTTGCATCTGTTCTACACGCCTTTCTTGTAATTGAAAGGCTGATTCTGTATTAATCTCTTGTAGTTTTCTTAACTCATTCTCTCTAGCATCTCTTGCTGTATCAGCGTTAAGAGTAGTTTGTAATCCATATATATTTGAAGATCTTATATATTGATTATTAAGAGAATCCTGTTCTCTTTGTCTTATTTGTAATCTATAGCCATAATCAGCTAAAGCTGTAGCATCTTTATACTCTGCTAAAGTTTTCTCGTTTTTAGCTTTGATTGCAATTTCTTCAATAGCATGTTGTCTATCATCTATGATACGCTCTTTGGTCATATCCCAAAGTTCTGTATCATATTGGTATTGCCTTTCAGTAGCTTCGTTTCTATTCTCAGCTTCTTCTTTAGCAGCTTTTGCTTGCTTATTACCACCGATGATAGCACCACCTATACCGATTGCAGCTGGAATTACGAAATTCCAAATTTTACTTTCCATACCAGCTGTAGCTAAATGCTCTTGCATCATAGCTTTAGCTGGATTAGAATGCATTGATATTTCTGCGTCACCCATAGGGACGCCGAATTCATTCATCATAATTATGCTCTCCTATAAAATCTTGGTGAGTAATTACCTTCCCACATCATTGAGTTTAACGATACTGGGAATGGAGAATCGTTTACTACTCTTAACACAAAGTTTTCTGAGCGTTGATGTATAGGTACTGTAAATACTGATAAGTCGTCTAATGCGACGTCATCAGCTAAATATGTTCCTGCTTTCTGTGTAGGGTTTAAGCTATACCATTCATCTAAATAGATAACTATAGTATCTCCACTAGCAGGTGCTGTATTAAATCTAATAGACGTATCAGAAAGGAAAGTGAATGCTGTCGTAACAACATTATTGATCTTTACCTTTACCTGTTCTCTATCTATATAATCAAAGTCAGACTTAATCCAGTTAAAATCTGTTGTACTTCCGTCTCCTGTATATTCTCTACTACCTTGTTGTATACCTATAGATCTTAATTTAAAACCCATGACACCAGAAAGACCAACAGCAAACTTCATTCTTGATACAATTAAAGATGCAGTAAAATCTGTTCTAGTCATATTATCATCTGTTCTAAAGTATGTTCTAGGTAATGTTACATCTAGGTTATACTTCCAACCTACCATAACACTACTAGCTACACTAGTTAAGTTTTTAAAAGGTACTTTAAAGTATGGATCTCCATCATCTGTTACTACAGTTGGTGTAACAGTAAAACCAGATTCAACGAATGTACCAGCTTGTGTACTACCTTTAATAACTACAACTGGTGATAATCCAGATACATTAGCAAAAGGTATGAAACATTTAGAAAAGTTATTAGCTGAATCAAAAGTTACTGTTGCATTACCAGCAGCATTCCTAGATTCAATAAATAGATCCATACAAGGGTTAACCTTTTGACCTTGGTTATTAACAATAATAGCGTCTTCTGGACTTTGACTTAAACTAGCTTTACTTAATGTAAACTGATTACCCTGTTTAGTAACAGCATACATATCATCTGTATCTACAGCTATAGTCTGTACAGTACCGGGTAGGTACCAGTTAAACCAAGCTTCTACTAAGTTCTTCTCACCATCACTATAAGTTCTAAAGAAGTAAACATATCTAGAACTTTGACTAGACATAGCTAAGAATTGGTTCTGAGGACTAGCAATTAACGTATCAATTGTAGCTGGAACCCACTCATTTACTACTCTACCCACGTCTAATACTTGTGGGTTTTCATTTTGACCTCTAGTTATCATACCAAAGATCCGAGTATAACTAGGTGTCTTACTAATGAAGTTGATAGTTCTACCCATATCTACTGGATCTACGTCTGTTTCCATCTCATAACTGGATATAGCACGTATAGTAGTAGAAGATGGTGTTAAGATACCATCAGCTGATGTCATTAAGAACTGTTGAGTTCTGCTAAATAAAACAAGACCCTGTGTAGTAGGTATAATACCATGTAACTGAACAGGTTTGATAGTAGATGCACTAAGATCTACTGGATCTGCATCTGTTACTGTCTGAGCAGAAGTATGGTAGAAGTTAAAGAACTGTCCTGATTGACTTAAGGATACGTTATCTGATGTTAAGAATCCTAGTCTATTATTATGGAAGAATGCTTGCTGTATTTTATTACCTACAAAGCTGGGATGTGAGTTAGTAGTATCATCACCACATATCCTTGCAGTATAAGTAGCTTTCCTTAATTGGAATGTATTAGTAGCTGTATTGATTAACTCATGAGGCATAGTAGAGTTATCTAGACCCGGAGATTTAGATGGATCTAAGGTCTCTTCCCAGTGACCTACTCCAGATACACCATCATCAGCTACAAATTTAGCAAAGTATGTATCACTAGTAGACTCAGTATTAATTATTTTTACTACTTTACCTTGGAAGGATTGACTAGGTAGTTGAGATACGTTATCTACCTGATCTTGAAATACAAGTAACTTATTATTAGCTGGTCCACCTTTACAAGTGACACTGAATGCTGTTCTTGTACCACTAATTTCTCTGCTTAATTCTAGAGATGCTGCATATATAGTAACTGTTAAACCAGATATACTTAATGCATCTATACCATTCTTTAAAGTAGTTAGTAAACTATCATATGTTTCAGTACCACTAGTTGTCGTAGTAAAGGTCTGATCCGACGCTCCTCCACCTGCATTTAAAGTAACACTATAAGTAGAAGTTAAAGCTTGATCATGTAATATAAGTGTAGCTCTAGTATTAGTGATGAATGCTGGGTCAGCTATTTTAGCTGCTGTTATTAAATTGTTAGTTAATATAGATGTATCTTGTACAGTTAGTATATCATAGTTTATACGTGCTCCTGTAAGGTACGCCTGTGCCCCTGTACCGTACGTAACAGTACATGCTACCCCAGTAGAAGCATTCCATATATCTATGTCCCCCTGATTGCCTCCTGAAGCTGGTTTGATACATCCTATATATCTCTCATCTGCATCTCTATGAATGTAGAACCACTTACATGAATCATATGTAGTCCCTGTTCCTAGATTAGCAATCCATTTGAATCCCGGTCTTTTAGTTAACCCAAACGTAGGGTCGGGGTACCCATTAAGACACTCCTTAACTTGACCGGGCATCTTTTTATCATCAGATTGTCTAGATACTCCACCGAGATAATTATCTATTCGTTGGGTTACAGCTGTCATTATCTTCTAAGTGCTTGGTAAGGTTGATAACTTTGATAGTAATTCTGCTGTCCTTGTGGGTGTCCAAAGAAAGTATACTGTCCTTGTTGTGTTTCGTATTCTAATGCTAAAGCTCTCATGAATGCTTCTTGCTGTTGTAACATCTGGTATTGTTCTGTATCACCTACTATCCTTTGTGATACTAAAACAGCAGTTCTAGCAGTTATGAAATCTTGTACAGGTTGAGGTAAGTCTACCCAGTCAAACTCCCATACGACATCACACTGCACAGGTGTAGCAATGTCTTTCCATTTAAAGGTATGATGTTGTCTGTCATATAGCTTACCGCTTCTACGGATACCATCATACTCCATATTAGCTACATTCTCTGTAAGCTTTATCTGTAATACATTATTAGGTATTTCTATTTCATCGTCTGTATTGGGTGTGAAATCATAGTGATATTCTTTATTGAATGTCCAGCCTTCAGCCTGTACTTCCCTAGATACTTGTTGTAAAGTATCATAAGCAATCGCAACGTCCGGGTTGGTTTGGTCTAAGGTGGTTACAGGTGCCTGACCACATGACGACAGGATCTGATTTATAGCTGGTAATTCTTGAGTGGCGTTAGTGGT
>VTLG01015337.1_pt1 | contig 12643 bp, 26 predicted proteins | sample 4694571 | NCBI WGS metagenome assembly VTLG01 (sample SAMN12604809, study PRJNA352737) | marine metagenome | biome: ENVO:00000447; feature: ENVO:00000209|ENVO:00000569|ENVO:01000036; material: ENVO:00002151; isolation source: viral sequences binned using virsorter ... | reverse complement strand
TTACTTCCATTTCTTTAGTTAAAATTAAAGGTTGTTCTACTGAACCTCTTTTTAAATTTTTATAATAACCATCCATACGAATTAAATCTTCAGTTTGTTTTTTTGTGAGTGGTTTTTGATAATTATAAAAATAAGTTATAGGCACTTTTAACTTTTTAGAAATTTGATCTAATCTAAAAGCACTACAACCATTTACACCTTTTTCATATTTCTGAACTTGCTGAAAAGTTATATCGCAATGTTTGGCAAGTTTAGTTTGTGTTAATTTAGCTTTTAATCTTGCATCTTTAATAGCTTCTCCAATAGCTTGATTAAAGCTGTTAGCTTCTTGTGTCATTGTTTCTCCTGTGTGATTGTGCATGGGGAGAAATCGGTTAAACTCCCCACGCATTTTTTAACTAGAAAGGGAGGCTTTATGATTCGTAAAAGAATATTTTTTAAAACCTCATTTTTATAAATAACCGATTGACTCATATAGTTCAATATATACTTTAAAGGGTATTATTAAAAAGGGTAAAAAGTTAGTTTTTTATGCCTATATTAGTTAAAAAGCCGAGTATTAGCTTATTAGATTGCTCTTTGTTTATTATGCCTTTTTTAGTAAGGTTTAGTATGTCTTATAAAAATATAAATTTAAAAAAGCTAGTTTGTGAGTCTTACTCTATGCCTCAAAAAACTAATTATGTTTCTCTAGTGCGTTTTTTAACTTTGTCACTTTTTACTAGAACTGTAAAATCGGTTTTAGGGAAATATTTTTTGGTGCGTAAAAACTTTGTATCAGTCGTTCCAAATTGTGTTATTTCTAGCAGTTTGCGTAGGTAGAAAATTATCCATATAGGATAAATTCCTTAAGCAAAATCGCCTCTTCATTTCTTATATGGTAAGCGACGAGTACCCCAGTGTCAATGCTTGGGTCGTTAAAATAGTCCTTCTAGTTTCTATAACCTTTAGCAAGTTATACTGATGAGTTCGCTAGTGTTAATCGTGTTCACACTAATACGAAAAACTAGAAAGAGGAAAAAATGGAAAAAATAAAAATCAAAATAAAAGGTGTTAATCAAAAACAACCTTTAACTTTTACAAGTTTATCAAATTGTAAAGCACAACTTAAATGTTTGCTTTCTCTTATGCCTAAAGATTGTAAAAGACAAGCAAAAGATAAATATAGATGGAATATTTTTTGTGGTATGGTTTGGAGAATAAATAAGCCGAATGGTATTTTAGGAGGAACAGTAAAATCTTCTATGTTTCCTATTATCACTTTTCATTCTTTTAAAAAGAAAGCACCATTTATAATGCCAAGTTTAAAAAAGGTTAATTAATTATGATTAGACTTAATATTAGAAAAGGTGGAGCAATCATAACTAAATCTTTTAAGAATAAAATTGATTTAGACAATTATGTTTTAGATCATATCGGTACTGATAATAAGATTGGAAACTTTACTGATTGTTCTAATAAAATATGGAATCTTAATGTTGGTACATCAATCAATATTAGAAACTTAACAATATCTATGGCAGGTAAAAGTCGTGCTGGAAAACATTTTGTAATATAAAGACGAAACTAGCGAATCATCTTTCGCTAGTCTATCTATCGTGGTTGGTAGATACTGACGATGTCAGCCAATTCATAAACTTAACTAGGAGGAAAATATGAAAAAAGGACAACCATTGGAGCATATGCTTCAAAAGATTAACGAAGATAGTAAAATTAAAAAAGACTATATCGTTAATTTAAAATCTTTGTCGGCTAGTTCAGGAGAGGAAGTTTATCCTGTCTTGAATGCTGGTAAAGAACACTCTGGAGTTCTTAACGATTATGCGTTAGGAAAATTATGTGGCAAGTTGAAAATAGAACGAAACTACATAAGAAAGTGTTTACCATTTAAAGAAGTGGTAAATTATAATATTAATCATTGGATTGCTAATACTAAAGATAGGCAGTTGATGGTTAGACAGAGTGGTAATACTGTGAGAGCAATTTTATCTGATCGTTACAAAAGATTAGATAATGACCTTGTCGCTAATAAGACTCTTGACAAACTTATGGATATGGGAGCCACTATTAAATATGGTTCTTATAATAGAGATCAGCTTAATCTTACTGCTGTTCTTCCAAAGTTAGAGGGAGAAGTTGAAAAAGACGACATAGTACAAGGTGGTGTAACAATCACTAATTGCGAAGTCGGTACTCAATCACTTTTAATACAACCATTTATTTATAGATTGGTTTGTACTAATGGAATGGTAGCACCGAGATACTTAAATCAGTTCTACGCTAAACATGTTGGCAAAGTTATAATAGACTTGGATAAAGATATTCAAGCTATTAAAATCATTGACAAAATGCAGAAGCAATTAGAGTTGGTTAGTAATCCAGAATTATTTCAAGAGAATCTTCAGAAATTAAAACAAGCTGGGGATATTGAAATACATTCTTCTAAAGCAGTTAAAATACTAAAACATCACGAAGTATCTGATTATGAAAGAGCAGAAATATTTGGTAGATTAAAACATAATGTATCAGATCATTTTACTACAAATAATTATACTTTTGCAAATGCTATAACTAATTTAGCAAATAGTGATGATGTTAGTGAGGACAGGGCAAGATACTTACAAGAACTTGGTGGCTTGATTATCTTTGCTCATAACCCAATGCAAATAAGAATATGATATTAAATAAACAACAAATCAAATTCAAAAAGCATTCTACACTTGTTACTGATTCTTTAAAAAAACAAGAAAAAAACGGAGAAGTTGATGCAGAGTTTGATGGATATTCAATACATAGTTCTTTAATAGCTTGGGCATTATTAAATATTTCAACAAAAAAGTTAAAAGAGTTGATTGAAAAAAATAAATAGACGAAACAAGGGCATTAAGTTGCCCTTGTCTATCTAGAGTTGTTTCTAGGTACTGATGATGTCAGCTACATTAAATTAACTAGAAAAGGACTTAATATGAAAAATACATATTGGGATAGAGTAAGTAATGCTTATAAAAATGTTAATGGTTTATATCCTGAAGCTGTTCCAAAAATAAGTAAGATTGAATATATAAAAGCATATACTCAACTACTTAACAAATTTGGAAGAAAAAAACATACTGCACTTGGAAGAAATATGTTCGTTCCAAAAAAAGATATAACAACTTTTAGAAATAGAGTTGGAATTAGATGGAATGATGGTTGGTGGGGTTTAATACATAGAGCAAGTCATAGAGTTTATAGATTTAGAAAATCTTTTAAAAATCACTATGATCACAGTATTGAACAGGCTAATCTTGAAAAAGAAATGGTGCAATATGCAATAGACAAAAATTGGTTTTCGGGAGCATTAAAACCAAAAAAATTAACTAAAGAAGAAAAAAGAGAAAAGAAAATTAAGAATCTAAATTCTTTGGTTAAGAAATGGAAAACAAAACAAAAATTAGCAAATACTTTAATTAAAAAATATAGTAAAAAATTGAAGTATTATAACCAATAGGAGTAAATATGTTATTTTTTGGAAAAAGTAAAAATGATTTAAAAGCATTAGAACTCTATTATCGTAGAGAGTGGATATGCTTTTTAATAGGTTTTATCTTGGGGAGTTTGCTATGGTAGATTCTTGGAAAGATAAAAGAATAAGTGCTATGAATAGAGTAATTAAAAGAAAAGGTCGTAGCACTTTAGACTATTTAGATGAGTATGATTCTGTTTGCTTATCTAAATGTAAAAATAAAACAGAATATAAACTAGAGAGGAAAGGACAACATGAAAAAGTGGATACTTTTAATGTTATTCGCAACAAGCTGTGCGTATAAGCCTGTTGTTGATACTGCTGGGAAAAGTGGTACTTTCACTGAAGATAAAGCTAGAGAAATAACTAATGATTTGCAACATTGTAAAATGATTGCAGACCACAATAGTACATTCTGGGGTGGCATAATCTTTTGGATAGAAAGTCCAACTGCTGATACTCAGCACGAATCCATTTATAGAAAATGTTTAGTTAATCGTGGACACTCGGTTCTAAACTAGAAAGGATATATGATGGATAAAGAAACAAAATCCAATTTTATGTTAAAAGGTATGTTGGCTTCTTTTAAAGAAAAAGAAGATGGACGACTTTTTAATCGTATTGTTGGTATTAAGTTTAAGAATATTAGACTTAATAAGAATATGACTGCGGAAGCAGTTGTTCAAGACAACAAAAAATACTTTCATTCAATTTATGATTTATATAAATTTGAAAAAGGTATTAAAACTGATGTTGCTAAAATGTTTGCATTATCAAAATACTATAATTATGATATAAACTTTTTTTGGCAACGATTTAGCTAGGAGGAAAAAATGTGGAAAAACTACACATTAAAAAATGGCATAATACTAAAATATAATGACGACAAGCACATGTATTATGTTAATGATAAAAAGGTAGAATCTGTTACAGGAATATGTGGCAGAGGAATACCAAAGCCACAATTAACTTGGTGGTTAGTTAATACACCTTTAAACGAGGTTAAAAGATTAATTAATGAAAAGTTAGATGTGGGCGAAGAACTAGATAGAGCAAAACTAGAAAGAATATTTGCTACTGCTAAAAAGAAACCTGATACTTTTAAAGATGAGGGTGCTTTAGTTGGTAGTGTTGTTCATGGTTTAGTTGAGGACTATCTAAAAGGTAAAGAAATTCCTAAACAATCTGATAAAGCAGTAGTAAATTGCTGGAATCTTTTTTTAGATTGGTGGAATAAACAAGAGTATGAAGTTGTAGAAATAGAAAAGAAAATCTATTCTCAAAAATATAACTATGCTGGTACTCTTGATCTTGTTGTAAAAGACAAGAAAGGAAATCTTGTTTTAATTGATATTAAGACAAGTAATCATATAACATTTGACTATTATTTGCAGTTAAATGCTTATAGATTTGCGTATGAGGAAGAAACTAAATCAAAAATTTCTAAATCTTTTATAGTAAGATTACCTAAAAAAGATAATGGAATTGAGATTAAAGAAATTCCTCTTAATAAAAAACTGTTTAATGCTTTCATTGGAGCAAAATATGTAATGGAACAAATGGAAAGTGTTGAATATTAACAAAGGAGAATCTGATGGGATATAATAAACCACAGTACAACAACAATGGTAACTACCAAAAGAAAAGCTATAACAATAGTGGATCTGATAGTAATGGTGGTACTGCCGAAATGACATCTACAAAAAAAGATGGTGTCATATTAAAAGTTATCTTAAATAATCAAAACTTAGTGTTAAAAGGTTTTTTTGATAACAGAACTAAAGGTTGGAAGTTGTTTCCATACTATGACAAAACGAAACAAAACCCAACTTTTAATCAACCAAAGCAATCGTTTCAACAAGGAAATGATATGGACGATCAATTACCAAAGTCTGAGCAAGACTGGGGAAAGTCGGACTTCAATCCTGATGAATACGAGCAACAGTTAAGTCAGAACGATTATAAGTAATGGCAGAAAAAGATTCATTACCAAATTACATAAAGTTAAGACCAACTGAATTTGATCCTAATAAAATTCTTATCTACATAGATACTTTAGATAAAAGAAGTATTGATGCAGAAATAGAATATGACGAAGCAAAAGATCAAGTTCAAGAAGTCTTTGATTTTGTAGTAAGTGAAAAGCAGATAAATGAATCTATATCTGTTGCACAAGCTAAAGTTAAAGCAACTAATGATGAGAGATATAAGGAAGTTAAAAAAGAACTTTCTCGTAGAAAAAAGCTACATCTTTACATGAAGATTGAAGCTAAAAATGCTCATAGTTATTGTGATAGCTTAAAACAAAAATCTATTAACCAATTAGCCATAGATAAGCTGACTAATTGGAAACCAAACTAATAGTAGTGTGGGGGAGAAATCCCCCATATTTAATGCCTTGTAATTTCTAAATGAGACATATCTGTCTTTTCATTTATTTCTTCAAAAGTGTATTTATGATTAATAACTAACACATCTCCATATTTTTTTAATTCTTCTAATGTTCTTGTGACCTTAGGAAATGTAGGTTTAGTATCTATAAATCTTAAACATATATAATGTCCATAAGGATTATACATTGATTCTAATTGTATTTCTAAATTTGTAATTACTGCATCTATATCCATTTAGACACATTACTATTTTTTTTTCATTATGTCAGCACCTTTAAGACCATAAATTGCAGACACGACTCCTATAAATAATGCTTGATACCAAAAAGGCATGTTATTAAATTGAGTAAAAAATTTATCTACTTTTTCCATTATAGCTGGATCGTCAGAAAATATAGACCAAATTAAAATAACCACAGGAGCCGAAACCAAAAGTAACACGAACTCGTCTTTCCAGCCTTGCTGATTATTTTGTATTACTGCTTTTTGATATTCTATTTCTCCTGTTGCCATTCGTTCAGCATGTTTCATTTCTGCTACTGATTCTAATTCTTTTGTTCTTCTTCTATTAGAAGCTATTGACATTCCTGTTTTAATAATTCCAGGTACTAATTTTGATGCAATACTTAACCACATCTTATTTCTCCTTAATTTTTTCTATAAGCATATCAATTACATGCTTTGCTTTGTCTAAATCTTTTACTTGGTCTTTTATTGTTTTATGTTTTAAATTATATCTTGATATGTATTTAATTACTTTTGTTTGACAAGCATTGAAATTATTATCCATACAATAGTCTAAAGGTTGTAATTTTAGCTTCTTATACCAATCCCCACCCACTTGCTCGGAAAAGGCAGAATCTTCGATCTGTGTGCCTCTATGGCTCTTTAAAAGGGCATTTTTTAGCTTATTAGTCTTTGTTGTAGCTTTAGAACTCATACTATTTGATTTATCCAATTTCCATCTTTGATTACCATAGGGAGTAATCTTGGTACACCATTTATAATTATTCCGCAACCTAAAATAAATCTTGTTTTAAAGTTCTTGGCATAGTTGAAAGCCATACTTTTTTGATTAATTAAACAACCTACATTCATAGCAAAAAATAAATTATCAGGGTTTGCCCAATAGCTTATTAAGAACTTTGTATGATAGTGTCCTTGTACTGCTGACATACCCATTGTTTGAGATACCTTTAAAACATCAGCACTTCTTCCGTGTGTAAAAAAACATCTTTGTTTATTAGACATTGTTAAAGTTAAATCATCAACCCATTTCCATTTTCTAGTTCCTAAAAATTCTCCATAAGGTTTTAAAAATTGTTTAGACATTCCATATTTTAATGCTCGTCTATATACAAGACTACTATGGTTAGAATCTACTTCTGTAACATTTGGAAATATATCTTCAAGTTGCTTAATGTATTCTTTAGCTTTATCTAATTCGTGTCCAGCAGAATATAAATCAGGGTCGTGGGTGTGCATATTGATTGCGTGAAAATCTAACAAGTCGCCAATATTAACAACGAAGTCAGGTTTAAATTCTTTTTTTATTTCTTTTAAAAATCGGATTGAATCTTTGTGTTGGTATGGTAAGTGCATATCACTTATCACAAGTATTCTCTTATAAGACATATTTATTAATACAACTAAATGGATAGTATTTCAATAGTTGTGCTAATACTTTGTTTTTTTTTTCTTAAAAGTATAAGACTTGCCTTTTCCAGACTTTCTACTTTTTTTAGAAAGTTTTTTGTATTTACTTTTTGGCATTTAATTTACCACCTTTCCACCTGACCATTTCATATCAGGTAATCCATTTTCATATTTCTTTCCATCATATCTTAAAACTTGTTTTCTATTACTACCCTCTGCATAAGAACAATGAATCCAACCACTATTAGCTTCTCCTGTCCAATATTCTAAAATCAGTTGGTCGAAATCGCAATTAGCTTCTATCCAAACTGCTACTTGTAAATTAGATACTCCAGCTATTTCAAAATCAACTGCTTGTCCTTTTGCGTGTTGTGAGGTCTTTTTGCTACCTATCGCTTCGCATAATTCTTCAGAACGAAATCCTGAAGTTATAATAATTGGCTTATCAAATTTTGCTCTTACAGGCTCTAATACTGTATAACATAAATCGGTTAAGTTTTTAATTTCTCCACTACCAGCTTTATTCTCAATTCCTTTACGAACTGCTGTCATTGACTTTTCAAATTCTTCTAATTTAAAATTCTTGGATAATTGCATTAAGACTCCTATGGTTTGCTTGGAAATTCTACTGCCTCTACTTCTTCTACTGTGGTTAAACCCTCTGTAATATCTCTTAAATCTTTTCTGTATTGTTTCATTTCATCTGAAAGTGTATTATCAGATAAAGCATAGAAATCTGTTTTAGCTAATTTTCTATTTCTTGTATTTCTTAAATCTGCCATTGCTCTATCAAAAGCACCAGCTTTCCAATCAGCTTCTTCTTTATCCCTTGCCGCTTCTTCTTCAGCAGTAAAAGGAACTATATTTCCATTTATATTATGATGTCTTGCCATATCTTTTTATACTCCTTTATTCATTGTTTATCAAGCTATACCATAAAGGCAAAAATCTCCTGAATCAATCGTGCCGCTTTCCATTTTGAACTGTATTTCATCGATTGCAGAAGTGGTATTAAAATATCCTCCAATGAAAGAAACATCTGCATATTCATTTGATTGTTGAGAGCTAGTTTGAGCAAAAAAATGCTTTGTGAAAGTCGTATCTGAGGGATTAAATAAATGCAAGTAACCACAAAAACTTTGGTCGTTATCATGTCCTGTGTTTCTTGTTATTCTTTGAAATCCTGTTCCTTGTGCTTGGTCGTAACCAGTTTCGTATTCAACAGGTCCACTATCACTTCCACTTTCATTATTTGCTGTATGCCAAAAAGTAGTAGTCATTGTTTCATTAAATCCACTAGCACCTGAAGCATTACCTTGAAAACCACATTTTTCTCCGTCATCAGATGGGTGTATATTATTAAAAGTAAATAAATATTCTTTGTAAGTATTGTCAAGAACAACATCACTTGAACCATCAACAAAAGAAATAGTTGAAGATGATGAAGCAGTTATTTTTTTAATAAATACAAGACTGCCAACTTTACTAGCACTTCCAAAAGAAGTAGCTGAACGAACTGCTCTATTATTTAATTTTATAATACTCATTAACTATCCTTAATCCCATATAATTTTACACTACCAGCGTCCCATTGAGAACCCAAATCAAATTGAACTGCTGTAACTGCCGCAGTAGTATTTATATATCCCTGAGCATGTGCTGAAAAAGTTTTTGCGGATTCTCCTGTGGTAATTGACCTTGACATGTAATGTTTTGCAAAAGTCGTATTACTCGGATTAAAAAGCCAAAGTTCTCCAGCGCAACTATCTTCATTACTAGAATTATTATTAACTGCAAAAGTTTGTTTACCAGTCCCATTTGCTATATTTGTTACAGAGCCACTGCCAGGGTGTACTATTTGCCCATCACTTCCATCTTCATCATGTCTTAAATAAAAATAAGTGCTAGTTTTAGCTAAGTCGTAAGAATGACTAGAGGTATCATCAGAAAAATTATAATAAAGTATATCTCCATTGTTTTGCGCATGAGCATTTATAACTTTAAATAAATAAATAGGATATGTGCTATCCAAGACAACATCTGAACTACCATTTACAAAAGATAAAGTTGCTGTTGAAGCATCTGCTGTTAAAGTTTTAATATGTGTCATAGCACCTTTAAAAGAAGAAATTACATCTGTAATAGCACTAATAGAATTATTATTATATTTAACTAAAGACATTAGGAAATCCCATAAAGTTTAAAAGTACCAGCATCTATATTTGAACTATTATCAAATTTAAACTGAATTGCTTGTATTGCAGAAGTTGTTTGAAAATATCCTGCTGAAAATCCATCAACTGCTCTTGGCTCTGCTCCTGTTTCTGCCATTCTAGTCATAAAATGTTTTACATACACAGTACTACTCGGGTCAAATATATAAAATTCTCCACTACAACACTCATCATTATCAGAACCACCACCTAAAATACCAATTCTTTGAAAAGATGTTGATTGTGCTAAATCTGCAGATGTTTGATAACCAAAACCTCTATGACTATCATCTTCATAATTAAATCCTCTATATGCTACCGAACATAACGCAACACCATAATTAGTGCTATCAGTTGAACCTTGAAATGTTAATCTACTATCATTAACGCTTGGGTGGACATTATAAAGTTTAATAACATATTCTTTATAAGTAGAATTTAATCCTGTTATACTAACAGTTGCGCTACCACTACTAGCTGTTGTAGTTGAAATTAAAGTCATAGCACCACCTGAAACTCCTGATGGTAAAGCTGTAATCGCAGACAAGGATTGATTATTGGCTAGTTTAATTGCCATTGATTACTCCTTTGGATATTTGTCTTTAGTAGCTTTTATAGTAGCTTTCCAACCATCTATTCCATTGTGATAGATGTCGTCTAATTGATCTACGATAGATGGATATTCATTTGCTCTATCATATTTATATTTTTCAGGGTCAATCCAAGCATTTACATCTGTCCAATTAATTTCTATTTCATTACCATCTTTATCCCATGCAATAATATCTTCTTGTGTATCTCCATTTATAGTTACTACTTCATTATGAATTGCTCTAATTGCTTTATGTAAATTCATTATGCTAATACCTCCATAACAGTTATAACAGAAGCTGACCTTGCATTATGAGTAGAATCATGGTCTCCATTTATACTTCCTACACCAAAATCATTTCCTCCTGTTGATTTCATTTGGATTTTATATGTTGTTGCAGATGTAGTAGATGGAGAATCTAAAAAAGCCGTTGATACACTCATACCTGTTTGGTTATCTGCATTATAAATATTAGCAGATATAAAACCACCAACTCTATTTCCAGCAGTTGCACCAGCATTTATAACTGAACTATCTCTTAACATTCTAGCAACAAAATAACCTGAAGCGGCATCACATCTTACTTGAAAATTAGACATTACAAAAACTTTAGAACTTGTTGCTGATGGAGTAATATCAACTGTTAATCCTGTAATATCTGTAAATGATGTTGATGTTGTTGTAAAAACATCTGTTTTAGCAGTTGAAACTACTTGTCCAATTTTTCCGCCACTAGGTACTGCCCAAGAATTATCTCCTCTTAAAAAAGTTGAAGATGAAGCTGTACCTGTCGCTGTTAATTTACCAAGTGTTACAGTTGAATCACTTGGCACCCCCAAGTCAAGAACGTTACCTAATAAGATTACAAAGTCTATTGAATCAGATGAAGTTAAAGCACTAGCAAAGGTTAAAGTTGAACCTGATACTGTAAATGATGTTGTTGGGGCTTGTAAAATTCCGTTCAATGAAACCAGCATATGATTAACACTTTCAGGAACTACATTTGTTCCACCTACTTGTAATGTATATGAAGCTGTTGATGAAGCTGTAAGTGCATCACACTTTTGAAAGTTTCCAATGATGGGGCTGTTGCCTATATATGCCATAAATTATTTACTCCAAACTGAATGTGTTAAATTACCATCTACATCTCTAGCCAAAATTTCATCATACTTTGATTCTGTTGTGTAATTAGCTGGAATATCTCTCATTGTTTGTCTCCAAGTTTTTACATCATCAGGCATTGTATAATCACTATTAGCCATGTAATCAGTTTCTTTTAACTTTTGTAATCTAATTTCTTTTATATAATTTAATTTTCTTTCAGCAGATTTATCTGCCCATGCTTTTTCTTCTGCATCTTTTAATGCTTCTTCTTCTGGTGTAAATTGTATTCTTTCATTATTTACTAATCTATATCTTGGCATTTTTTCTCCTATGATAATCCATATAATTTTATAACTGCACTTTCAATATTTCCTGAACTAGGCATAAATCTTATTCCTGTTAATGCTACAAGTGGTTCTTCGTTATAATGTAAAGTTCCAGCAGACCAACCAGCAAGTTGAGTAGGGTCTTGATAGTGCATACTAACTCCTATCGTTGTATAATGTGATGTTTCTGATGGATTATAAATTGTTAATTCTCCCGAACAAGCTTCCATAGCATGATTTCCAATACCACCATGTGTTACTTTCCAACTTGTTGCATCAGTTGACGCAACAACAACATGTTGTGGTGTTCCTTGTGCCGATACTCTATGAGCAACATAAGGGTGATTTGCTCCTGTTTCTACACTTCCACCTATTATTGCTCTAGCATTTAGACCAGCATCATCTGTTGCAACATCTAATTTCATAATTAATATTTTATAAACTTTATATGTGCTATCTATTCCAGTTATATCAATTTCTGAAACTGCTGAAGATGTTGTGCTTGTACTAATTAAAGTCCAACCAGCACTAGCTTTAATATGCGAATAATCCATTCGCTTTAAAGTCCCAGCGTCCGAAACTAATAATTCATCTGTGTCTGCTGGTTCTGCACCTAAAGCTGTTTCTGCTGAAATTATATCTTGTGCTAGTTTAGCATTTGTTATTATTCCATCTGCTACATCAGAACTTGTTAAAGGTGCTACTGTTGGAGTTTTGCCAATATAAGCCACGAGTTACTCCTATGTTATTTCCATTATAGAAAGTGTGCCTGAAATTTTATCTGCAACTGAACAATCTACTTTTAATACATCTGTTGTTTCCATTACAACTTTTCCACCTGATAATAATTC
>VTLG01003106.1_pt1 | contig 12643 bp, 15 predicted proteins | sample 4694571 | NCBI WGS metagenome assembly VTLG01 (sample SAMN12604809, study PRJNA352737) | marine metagenome | biome: ENVO:00000447; feature: ENVO:00000209|ENVO:00000569|ENVO:01000036; material: ENVO:00002151; isolation source: viral sequences binned using virsorter ... | reverse complement strand
TAGCATGATTGTTGACGTCATTATTATGGTCATTATCGCAGTGGTTGGTTTGTGGCAAACCCGAAACGACAGGAGGAAGCAGTGCACCAGAAAGCGGTAGATATTAGCGAGGATTACAGGGACTTTCTTTTCGAGGTTTACGGAGATAGGGAATTCGAAGATAGGGAATTCGAACGACAGCAGAAACTGGCAAGGACCGCCCTTGCCAGCGCACGTAGAGAGCGCAGAGAGCGCAGAGAGCGCAAAGAGGATACGGATGACACGTATTAATATTTCTGATGTAGATGGACACCAGACAGGCCAGTGGTTCGACATGGACAGCGCCACAGAATACCGGGAGGACCAATGGCACGATGGGTCCAACCTTATTTCGAGTGTCACTGCGAGCCAGTGGCACCATGAGGACCTGTACCGGACGGCGGGTGGGCGGTGGGTGCTAAATGCATGGTCGAACTACGAGCACGTACCGGCCACGTACCGGCTAATTGGCGACAAGACCGCTCACAAGTGGCTGAAGACCAACGGCCACTGGGACAGCGTTCCAGATGACGTTCTGGAAGGCGCCGAAGTATAGATACATACACACCGCACTACACCCAAAAGGCACCCGGTGGATCCACCGGGTGCCTTTTTTGTTTGCCCAATAGGAACCCATAGGACCAATAGGTATAGATCTATATAGACGCGCCAACACCCAGAGGTTGGGGTAGGTATCTACAGGCCCTTATCTAATCCCTACCGGTAGGTGTAGGAACCTATTTAGATCTATAGGTGTTGGTGGGCTCTTGGGGTCCATGCGTAGGCCTACAGGCCTACAGGCCTGTAAGACGACCTACCCACCCACCCACCCACAACAGGCCTATTGGCCTGTCTATGGGTGGTTGTCTGGTGGGTGGGTGGTGTCGTGTTTGTGGCATCTGGAGAGCAGGAACCTGGACCGAAGGTGAACCCGACAGGCCAGTCCCCGGCCCGGGCTATACCCCCTCATATATTATCATCATCCTGTTCCTGTAGGCGGGCTTGCCTACGGGAATTAGATTGACTTATTTGTTTACCGGAGGTATTATCACGTTGTCTGAATGTGTAACGAGTGCTTCTGGACCTTTGGGGAGAGACTGGGGGCATGATTCATTTGGACGGGGAGTACCAAGTGGAATGGTCTCGAGGGCAACTACTGGGAGTGGTGCCTTCGGGACTTTTTTATAGAGGAGCAAGATTATGCCAATGGTAGGCGGACAAGAGTTTCCATACACCCCTGAAGGAAGGGCCCAGGCTCAGGCGGCTCGTTCTGGCCCTGCGGGAGCCCCTCCGGGCAATCCTGCCGGGGGTGAGTCTGTTGAGGTAGCGGGTCAGGCGGTCAGTCCGGACGTAGGCGCGTTACTACAGCAGTTGATGTCTTTGATGGGCGGTCAGGCGGGTGGGGCCCTGGGAGATGTTGATCTCCAGCGGTTGCTTCCTCTGATGCGTATGATGCTGAAGCAGCAGGGTGGGGGCGGACCTTCCCTGCCGGCAAGACCTTCCCCTGCTGGAATGGGCCCCCAGGCCCCTGGCGGCCGTCCCCTGGTCTGACCTATGAAGATCGTCCCTCTTCACGTTAAAGCCATTGACCTGCTCGTACTGGAGCGTTGGGGAGGCGGCGATGTTTCTTCAGAGATCGCAGAGATCCTGGGGGTTACGCGCCAGCGTATCAACCGCTGGCGGCGTGATCCGGACTTTATTGCCGAGTATCGCCAGCGCCTTGATCAGTGGCGCAGTAATTTCCGGGATGTTCCTCTGGCTCACCGCAAGGAGCGGGTCATCGAGCTTCAGGCGCTCTACGAGGACTTGAAGAATGCGGACCGTCCCAACGTCAGTTTAAAGATCAAGGTCTTGCAGGCTATCCGTCAGGAGGTGGGGGATGACCGTGTGGTTGTGGAGCATGAGCATCGTCATACTGGCGAGGTGGGAGTAAAGATTCCTCCTCGGGCTGCTTCGTACGAGGAATGGCTGAAGCAGAACGAACTTATGGAGGGCCGGACATCTGTGGATGCTGAAATGGAGGTTGTAAATGGCTAAATCAAAAGAAGAGAAAAAGAAAGCGGCTCCAAAGAAAAAGAAGAAGGTTCAGTCTCCTACGGGCATTCCCGCCGGGGAAGTTGTCGAGGTGGATGCTTCGAGTGTTATTGCCCGGCAAATTGCCTCATGCTCACCGCAGGACCTGGCCGCTGAGGCTCAGGATCTGCTCAACGCCGCCCAAATCACCATGATGGCTGGTGGAGTGCCAGCAAGACTACTTACGGAAGGAGCCTTTGACTCTATCAACGAAAAGCTGGCCGGCATAAGGGGATAGAGTGCCTCGAGTATCTGACAATGCAGTAAAGACGCCGGGCATTGACCGTACTCAGTGGCAGCCCCAGGTCGGACCCCAGGAAAAGGCTATCCGGGCCTCTTTTATCCCCGAACTCTTCTTCGGAGGAGCCCGAGGGGGCGGCAAGACCTCGTTTCTGATTGGAGACTTCGCTGCGGACGTTAAGGAGTATGGCTCCGCATGGAGAGGAATTATTTTCCGCAAAACCTACCCGGAACTCGATGAGGTGGTAGAGGAAGGCAAGAAGGTGCTTTACAAGGCCTTCCCTGGCACAGAATACAAGGTGGGGGTCCATGAATTTCGCATTCCCAACGCTACCGGGGATGTAGTCTTGCGGCTCAGGCACATGGAAACAGAGGGAGATGCCGATCATTACCAGGGCCATTCCTATGCCCACATCTCTTTCGATGAGTTGACCAACTGGCCGGACCTGAAACCCTATCACAAGCTCAAAGCCTGTCTCCGATCCGCCGAGGACATCCCCTGCAAGAGGATTCGTGCCACCGGCAACCCCGGAGGTGTCGGACATAACGAAGTCAAGCGCTATTTCATCGATGCGGGCCCCCAGGGAAAGATTATAGATGACGATCAGTCCGTCATGCCCCGGATGTGGATCCGCAGCCTGCTGTCGGACAACAAGATCCTTCTTAAGAACGACCCCCTCTATATCGACCGGCTGAAGTCGGTTGGGGATCCGGAACTTGTCCGGGCCTGGCTCGAGGGGGACTGGCAGGTCTCTCTGGGGTCATTCTTCGGCACCTGGGACTCGTCGGTGGCGATTCCTTCCTTTGAGATCCCTGAATCGTGGCCCCTGTTTGGCTGTATGGACTACGGGGAGTCTTCTCCGACTGCTTTTTATCTGGTTACCGTTGATTACGACGGTAAAATCTATTTCTTGAGTGAATACTACGTGGGCGGGGCTGCTGCCAGCACTCATGCCTATGAAATTGACAAGATTATCACGTCCTGTCCCTTTACCAATGGCCGCAGGCCCTCTATTATCTACGCGGACCCCAGTATGTGGGTCAAGCGCCGGTTGCATGAAGTTGTCAGTCAGTCTCCGGCGGATGTATTCTCTCAGCAGGGCCTGTTTCTGAGCAAGGCGAACAATGACCGTATTACGGGGTGGCGAGTCATAAATGATGCCCTTACCAACAAGCGTCTGTATGTATTTGCCGACTGGTGTCCTAATCTTCTGCGTACTATGCCTACCTTGCCTCGGTCAAAGAGCAATCCGGAAGACCTCGACACCAAAAGCGAAGACCACGCCGCAGACGCTGCTCGATACGGCATTATGCATGTCTATCAGCCTTCTCCCACACCTGTGGCTGTAACTAAAGAGCCTTTTCTGGGAACTAACCTGATCAAGGGCCTGCGTACGGCTCATGCGGAAAGCATACTGAACTGATATGAGGGAAGAACACGTCCAGTTCTGGCAGAAGACGTTCAAGACCTGCGAACAGTACATGGCTCCCAAGCATGAATTGTGGCGGCGTCTTATCTCCCAGTACAAACTGGAATTTCGCATTGCGGGGATGAAGAAGTCCCGCGTTCAGAAGGTTTCGCGCTTCTATCCCCTCACGCGCCTGATTGTTACCTCGACAGCGTTCAATTACCCGAAGGTACTGATGCGGGTAGAGGACAATAATCGGCAGATGGGTGCGGAGATCATAGAGCGGGTCGCCAATGAGGCCCTCGATATGATGAACGTAAAGCCTCATGTCCAGCAGGCGATCTTTGATTCGCTGTATTGTTACCTGGGCATATTAAAGTGCGGGGTCAATCCGGTAGGCGACAATGATCTCATGCCTCCGTATGTAGCCAATGACGCCATGCAGAACGGCATGGTCTGTTGGCAGCGGGTATCGCCGTTCAATTTCTTCATCGATCCACTGACTCCTCCTCACAACTTCGGAGAGGCACGGTTCGTATGGGAGAAGATGCTCGTTCCCTACGAGTTTGTCCTCAAGGATCGCCGCTTCGACAAGAATCAGATCAACAAGATTGAGCCCCTGGGGGAAAAGGAAGCAGAAAACGAAATACTCGAGGAGATGCAGCAGCGCAACTTCGGGTCAGAAGATGAGGAGTCCGCCTTTCGGGACGCCAAGTCCCAGGGGAAGTATGTGATTCTGCGGGAAGTCCATGACCGTATCCATAAAAGGCAGTACACCTTTGCTGATGGAGTAACGCAGCCTATCGAGGATCGGCCTCATCCTTTTCTGGCCGGGGAATCAGAGGTGGCTCCTGACCCGATCACCGGGCAGCAGCGGCTCACCGGTAATTTCCGTCCTACGGGCGGGTATTTGGTGAAAAACGGCTTCAACTACGCTACTTTGGCGTTTGATCTGTCCCATGATGAGTTTTATGGCCTTCCTATGATGGCCTATGCGGAAGATACCCAGAAGGGTATCGTTGAATCCCTTTCCCGCCGCACCGGACTGCTCAAGAGGGGCTCGAGGATTATTCTGGGCCGCAAGGACGAGCAGAAGGAAAACCCTGAGTTGGGCGAGGACATCGAGAACGGCAAGGATTTGTCGCTGGTCTGGGTGCAGGATGTGCATAACTCCTTTGCCGAGTTACAGCAGGGCAATCCCCCGCCGGACCAGTTGGGAATTGAATCAGACTTCCGGAACTACGAAGAGCAGATCCTGAATGTATCTCAGTTGCAGGCAGGGGGAGGCCCCCGGAGAACAGCCACTGAGGCCAGCCTGATGGCTTCTTTCGGACAGTTGAACCGCGAATGGATGCAGTCCAAGGTGGTCGATTTCTATGACGCGATAATACACAACACTCTGCGGATCATGGGCGATGTCCGGTATACGCCGGAGAATTTCCTTATCAATGTTGCCGAATCGGAGCAGGATGCCGTGTACGAGGCAGTTCGTTCCGATATGCTTCAGACCCGCTTCAAGATCCACATAGAGACTGGATCGATGAAGCCGCTGTTCGAGCAACTGGAACGGGAAGACACTCTGGCGTTATTCAATTACCTGATTCAGATGCCTGAGATCCCCCGCATGGAGTCTATCAAGATGCTGTTGCGGGCCTTCAAGGTGCCCAACGTCGAGAAGTTTATTGGTCAGGCGTCTCGATGGGATGCCATGCGGACAGCAGAAACAGAGAATGAGCTCATGGTTCAGTGGGCGATCTCAGGTCAGCCCAAGCCAGCACCGGTGCAGCCCCAGGACGATCACATAGGCCATATTCCCGCACATCAGAAACTCGAGCAGGGCTCGGCCCTCTTCCAGCAATTGCCGCCTCAGTTGCAGGCGGTGGTGTTGCAGACGCGGGATGCCCACATACAGCAGCACCAGCAGTTGCACCAGCAGAAAGCGGGAGCAGGAGCGGCCAAGCCGCCTCCTGGTGGAGGAGGGGAGCGCATCTCTCCCCTCTCGGATGAAGGGGGCGCGACTAATACTATTGCCCGTGCCACGGGAGGCGTGGAGTCGGCGGTACGATCCGCTGCCCAGGACATTTCTCAGGATATCGTAACGAACAGGGATCAGAATTGATACTTCGACTGTGGGACTATGGATGTGATGCCTGCGGAAAGGCCTATTCCGATTGGCCGATCATGGAAGACAGGATACCAGAGACTATCCCCTGCGAATGCGGTAAGCAGGCGGGATGGGCTACAAAGGGAGGGAACCATATTCATACGACACACTCCTCCATGTATGGCCGCTATGAGCCGGGCCTTGGGTGCGTGGTGGAAAGCTATGAGCATAAAAAGAGATTAATGCGGGAGATGGAGGTCATTGAAGGCGGCGATACAGTCAAGGGAAGCCGCTGCCATCGTCCTTCGGAGGAAGAATCGTCTCCCCGCAAGGTGAATACTGATACCGCCTGGTTAGGCGCGGACGACCTCAAGAAAGCTGAAAAAGAGGCTCTCAGCCGTGCCCGCCAGGGCCAGTTCGATGTTCCCATTAACGAGGTGATATAGATATGACTGAAAACACTCAGATTCCTGACGAACCCGGTTCTGAAGATGCCGCAACAGGCACTTCGGGCGCGGTCGATTTTGCGGCAGATCTTGAAGATGCCGGATATCTCGACACGTCACCTGAAGAGGCGCTGCCCGCTGTCTCCGGAAACGAGCCATCGCAAGGTACCACTGAGAATCAGTATCCGACGGACCTGGATGCCGTTACGGATCCATCAGATTTGTCCGAAGGAGACCAGCGCCTGTTGTCCGACTACCACGCAAAGCGGAGGCGGGATTCAGACGCGGTCAGACAAGCAGAACAACGCGCCCAGCAGGCCGAGGTCGAGTTGGCCCGGTTTCAGGGCGCACAGAGTGCCGTTGAGAGTCAGCAACAAGACCCACTCACTACACTGAGAGCATCACTATCTGAAGATGAAGGCCGCGCTCTCGATATTGTTCAGGAGATCAACCGTCTGACGACGGGAGATAAGCTGGATGGTATGGACAAGCGGTTTGAGACAGTAGAGGGTGTCGTAAAGCAATTGGCAGCCGCCCTTATCTCTACTCGTGCCCAGGAGGCTTCCACTGTTGCACAGGAAGCTCGGGCTATGTATCCGGACATTGACCAGTATGCAGCACAGGTCAAAGCACTGAGTTCGGTACCTAATCCTGCTACAGGAAATAATTATACCCCTGTGGAAGCATACGAACTGGTAACAGGAAGGGCCCAGCAGAAGAGCGCAGCCCTGAACGGCCAGCATGAGACGACGCGGAATGCCAATGCTACTCGACCTGCTTCTTCTGTCCCGGCCACACCGTCAGGTGGTGAATTATCCGACAACCAATTAATAGCCGGTATGCAGGAACTCGGTTTCGGGACAGCCGACTATTAGAACTTACTACGTATGAGGTTATACTAAATGGCAGCCACTTCGACTACAGAGACCTGGGACGCCGCTTGGACCCTCACGATGAGGGCGAAGAGGAAACGGCTTACTGATAATATCAGTGACGCCTATCCCACGGTCGGACGCTTTCGCAGGTCCGGAATCATGGAAGTAGAAAATGGCGGCAAGGAGATTCAGGAAGACCTGATGTATGGTCTGGGAAGCTCCGAATGGTTTGATGGCTTCGATGTCTTGTCTACGGACAGCACCGACGGTATCACCGCCGCCTTTGAGCAGTTTCGCTACAACGCAACGCCTATCGTCATTTCGATGACGGAAGAGCGCGAAGCACGTAAATCAGACTCAGCCGTCAAACTGCTGGAAGCTAAAACCAAGCAGGCGATGACCAAGTCGATGGACACCATCAACGCCGCCATTCACGGGGCGCAGTCAGGTAAGTCGATTGTTGGCTTGCAGGACATCTGTGCAGAGGGGACTTCTACAACACTGCATTCGATTGCAGTGTCCAGCAATAGTTGGTGGGACAACCAGCGCACCGATTTCAACGGTAGCTATACGTCTTTTTCTACGCAGTCAAATAATCGCTTTCAGGGCCCACTGGGCATGGGAGTGGTTTGGAATAATGCGTCAGAAGCAAACGACAAGACTAATCTGATTATCACTTCAATGACGTACTACGGTGAATACGAGGCACTCTTTGAGGGCACCGGATACACTCGCTTCGTCAAAAGTGGATCGGGTCGATCTGGTCCGGGATTTGGTCTTGGCGCAGAAGGAGACATCTCTTTCCGCGGCGCTCCAGTAATTGGAGACAGGGACTGTGTTTCTGATTCAATGTATCTGTTGAACACGAAGTATCTGAAGTTGAAGATTCAGGGTGGCCTGAACTTCGCAAAGACTCCATTCAAGGAGCCCACAAACCAGTTGGCGAAGGTCGCCTTCGTGGTCGTGGGCGTACAGCTAATGACGAATAACAGACGCCGTCAAGGCCTGTTGTACGACTTGGCGTAAACCCATAGGGGAAAGGATTTATTATGGCTTCCGCTTGGAGAGCAGTGCAGCCTGGCCTCACTGGGACGCAAAACATCGAGACAACCTCGACTACGCAGAAACACCCGGTTGGCATGACCGTCAAAGCCAAAGACTTCGGCGACGATGATCGTGGCGAGGGCTCGTTCATTTACTTGAAGGGCCTCGCGTCCACGGCGGTGGGCGAAGTTGTTCACTACAACTCCGACGACTTTTCGACGACACTCGCTGTTGCTGATGGCGTCGGCCCGATTGCTGTGTCCATGTCTGCGAATGTGGCCTCCCAGTACGGGTGGTATCAGATCACGGGCAAGGGCTCTGCTCTTGCCCTTAGCGGCTTTGTAGACAACGCAGATTGCTACCTGACTTCCACGGCAGGCAGCATCGACGATGCTAATGTTGCCGGTGATTACATCCGCGGCATGAAGGGCGCTGGAGCAGTGTCTGGTGGCCTTGCAGACGTTGAACTGGCCTGGCCAGCTACGGCAGACGGTAAGGACGACTGATTCACTGAATGACTCTTAAAGAGAGAGGGCCTTCGCCCTCTCTCTTTAACTACTACGACTAAGAAAGGCTATTATGAGTGAAGTTAGTGCTAATACAATCGAGGGCTTGACAGGCCTATTGGCTAAGGCGACTCCTGACCAGAAGCGGCTGCTTCAGCAGGCCCTCGAGGTTGGAAGCCATATAAAAGAACGCCGTCCGTTGCAGACCAATCAGGATGCCCGGCGGATGAATTCTACAGGAGCATCCATCCAGCACCCTCCTGGGTTTGTGCCCAAGCCGTCCGAAGCTCTGGTCGAAAAGATGGGCAAGGAAGCGGCCCAGGCGCACGTAGCGGCTCGATACCATGCCCAACAGGGCGCTGGGGCCACTACATCGATAACTGCCCGCGAAGTGGCCGAATACGGAGTAGATTCTCTTGATGCAGACTCACTGGCGGCAGCCGCCCAGATGGAGTTCGATACTGAGGGGGTGGAGCTCCTCGGTGATGCCGGCGCAATCGACGCAGAAGTTATCGCCTCAGAATAGGCGCGGTCGCACCGCAGAAGCTGCTGACCGGGTAGTTGCTGGCCAGCAGAATCAGGCGGTGTCTTTTGGGGAACTCGGTCTGTTCGGTCACCTCGAGGCTAATTCTGTAAAAGTAGACAGTACCACGGGGTACGTGCAGTTGCCGGCTCTCACATCGACGCAGCGAGACGCTTTGTCTGCTGTGAACGGTATGGTGATCTATAACTCCACCACAAACAAATTTCAGGGATACGAAAACGGAGGCTGGGCTAATCTGATATGACTCTTAGTGAAGCTATGACAATGGCTTTGGATCGTGCCGGGCTCAATTCCTCTACGAGTACGTATAAAAATCAGGCACGGAGTTACCTGAATATTGTAGCCAAGCGCATCGCCGGCCAGGCCCGGTGGTGGTGGCTCAACAAGACAGGGACGTTTCGCACGACTCGCCAGCTTACGGTGACGGGGGAGATTTCAGGGTTTTCCGAAGGCCTGCTGGTCAAGGACGCTCAGAGTACGCAGTATTCAGCGACTATCGAAGAGGCAGATAATACCAATAAGTTTATCTATGTCTACTCAGAAAACAGCGTAACTCCAACGGGTACGCTGACGGAGTATACAACCGCCGGGGTGGTACAGGCAGATACATGTACCTTTGTATCCCGGCAGTATACCCAGGTTTATTATCTGGCTGCCGACGTGCTGGTACCGATCAATTTCTATAACGAGACCAATGGGGAAAGCCTGACATTTCAGGGATATAACCGGTTTGATCAGTTGGATCCGGAGCGGGATGAGACCGGGGATGTTTCTGATATCACAGTAGATGGGATTGACGTTACGGCAGGCCATCCAGGCCAGATCGCCATTCGGTTCCACCCAGCCCACTCTACTACGAACGAAACGATCCGATATCGGTATCTCTCCTATATCCCTGACTGGACAGAGACGGATGATACAACAGAATTAGACCGGTGGATCCCAGAGCAGTTGCAGTCGGCTCTTGTGTTTGGGGCGTCGGAGCTTTACATGCAGGAAAAGGGAGACGACGAAGGGGCGATGGTGAATCGGGCCCTGTATGCTGAGATGCTCGAGGCCGGCAAGGAGCAGAATCTACGGATATGGGGCAACCGCAAGTGGCGCAGGCGTCCCATGACTGAGTGGTTGGGAGAAGGCAGCGCCTTCGATTTCGCTGTGAGCGAAGGGAGTCTTAGTGCATAATGGCTCTACGCGCTAAAGATACTCAGTATGGTCCGTGGACAGCAGGGGTGATGTATGACCGTGCGGCAGAAGATGTCGATGAGGACGGCCTTGCCGAGATGGAGAATATGCGGATTAATCCAGCAGGAGCAGTAGAAACTCGCAAGGGGACGGTCCCCTATAAAGGGGAGGCTCCTGTTACAGACAAAACCGTGCTGGCTTGTGGGGAGTTTATCGATCCTCCGTCAACCAAGCGTGTTTTTATGGTGCGTGGCAACAAGCTCTACCATTACACCAGTAATGACTGGGCGGATGTGTCCGGATCGGTGGCTATTACATGGACGAGCGCATCTCACGATGACAACACATTTGAATGGGCCAACTGTAACGGGGTTCTGATACTTACCAATGGAGTGAACCCGCCCATTAAATGGGATCCGACGGCAGATGCCATTGCTGCTGATGTTGATTCCCGATTTACAACTGCTGAACATGTGGCCTACTGGGATAATCGGGTATGGTATGCTAATACTAATGCCAATTCGGATCGAATATGGCATTCGGATCTTGCTGATATAGACACCATCCAAGCCACGTCTTTTTACAATCTCGGCCTGCCTATTACCGGCTTGATGCCTACTCAAAATGCTCTTTCGATTCATACTCGGGAGGGGATTCACACATTGGTGCCGACAGGAAATGCTACGATCCCCTATCAGATGCAAAGAAGGACTGAAATAGGAACCATCTCAGGCCGGGCCATTGTGGTATTGCCGGGCAATCGGCAGTTGTTCCTTCGGGAAGATGGGATCTATATGTGGTCCGGGGGCGATGAGACAGAAAAGAAGTCATATGCCCTTGATCTGGGATACTGGCCTGAGCTCGACGCCGCTAATGTAGGGGACAAGTGCTTTGCATTGTATTTCCCCAGAGAAAACGAGGCCTGGTTCTGGCTGCCCTACCCATCTACGGCTGGGGGGACGCAGGCACAGATGAATCATATCATGGTGTATAATGACCGTTTTGACATCTGGTATGGTCCGTATACGGGCACTGACACGTTTTTTACCCGCAACTGTGCGGCCTTGATTGACGACCGGCCCCATGCGGGAACGCTAACCTCATCGGGCAGTGTGCCCGGCCAGCTTGAAAACCATGACCCCATCAGCACCGATGCCAACAGCGATGCGGCAACCAAGGTGCATTACTCAGACGACAACAAGGGTGCAACGGGGACGGCTATCCGGGCTTCATTCAAGACAGGGGCTCCTGCCCCGGAAGAGTCCGGCAACACAGTACGCTGGCGTCATGTAAGGGTATACTATGATGCTACGTCTCCTGTGGGGAATGAAGATGCTGAACTGAAGGTGCAATACGAGCAGGAATCGGGCGGCGTTGCCGGACTGACAGGTTCATTTGATGTCAGTGGAGGGGGCTTTATTCTGGGTAGCAGCAGCTTAAGCCAGGGCAAGCTGGCTACGCTGCGTATGCTGTATCAGGATCTTGATTTATCGGAGTACGACCCCCACACCTCGATACGCTTTTCCAATAATATCAAGAACCAACAATTTCGCATACGAAGATGTCATCCTACATACACTGAAATCGGTCGTAAGCGTAAGGCATCCGCAGGAGTCGTTTAATGGCGCGTACAAGAAGTCAACCAACCGCTTTTACACTAGACGAGAAGGCTTTAAAACGGTTACAAGACCAGAATAGGGGGTCTTTCACTTCATCGGGTACCAATGGAGATGCCGTAGCAACAGGAGCAACAGGAGCAACAGGAGGCACAGTAGTCAATCAGAATGTGTCCTCAGGCTCGCAGGGGATGGATTCGGATACGGGCGGCGTAGGGGGTTCAAGCGGTGCCTACATTAAGAAATATGATGCCAAGAAAGATAACAGGGTTTTTGATCCTCTGAATCCAAATTCCTGGTCGGATGATGACCTGGAGGCCTTCAGGCAATGGCAAACAGGGGCAGATAATCCCAACCTGTGGAGGACGGGCACGCGAGACCCGGAAACGGGCGTCTGGCGGGCTGCCCCTGCCCCTACTTTGTCTTTATCTGAAGGCCTTATGGGAGATCTTGAAGGTGCTTCTGGTTGGGCAAGCGATATCTCGAATCTCATTGATATGGGAGGTGGCCCAAGATGGGATATGTTTGGGGAAGAATTATCGAAACTGGGTAGAGTTGGCAGTGGATTAGCCAAAGACGTTGGCAC
>VTLG01010111.1_pt1 | contig 12644 bp, 11 predicted proteins | sample 4694571 | NCBI WGS metagenome assembly VTLG01 (sample SAMN12604809, study PRJNA352737) | marine metagenome | biome: ENVO:00000447; feature: ENVO:00000209|ENVO:00000569|ENVO:01000036; material: ENVO:00002151; isolation source: viral sequences binned using virsorter ... | reverse complement strand
ATTTTGTTTTAGTGGTATATATTTTCCAATATCAATTTGTAGATAATCTGTAGAATCTGTCATTGCTTCTAAAGGATATCTTAATATACCACCTCTTGCCCATATTGGTTTTTTAATATTAAATATTGGTGAAGAAGTAGTAGTAGTTTCATTAGTATTTGTTTCTTCATCTCCTGTCCAAGGACTCTTTTTAACACCGCCAGGTGTCTTTCTCTTCTTTACATAATTTTCAACTTGTCTATCAATTGAAACATCAGTCTCTTTATAATCTGTTCTTCTTTCCGAACCACTTTTTCTTCCTTCAATTACTTTAGTTCCGAAGAAATTCGAGGATTTTTGATTTCTTGACTTTCGTATTTTTTCTTGTTCAGCTCTTCTTTGTGATGCTGTCTTTCTTCCCATTTATCGACCTATCTCGTTAATTATTAGTTATTTAGACGTATTTTTCCATAAGGTATTCCTCTTAAGGATTCTATCTCATTTGAAGTAACCGTATGTAGGTTTCCTACTATCTCTTGCCATGTATATTGCCTTACATTCCCCCAATGAAAATTCAATCCTTTGAAACCCCAATTAAAAACATCTGTGACTGCAACTAGAGGAAATTCATCATATTGAATACCAGGTGTTTTGGGTTGATATACAAAAGTATAATAGTTACCTGCCTCAGGAACTCCTTCTGTTTCTGATAGTGCTTCTAGTATTTCTAGCATTAAGTCATCAGGACTTTCAACTCCAATTAAGTTATCTGATATTTCTGCGATTCTATCCATTACTTAATACCTAGTTCGTTTTCTGTTAATACTTTAAATTCTACCATTCTGTCTTTACAATATTCTGTTGCTGCTTCCCATTTTGCTTGATTTTTTGCATACTCACATACTTCACGAATGTATGATTTAGTTTTTATTTTTTGTACTTTAGGTTCTATGCATTGTTTCTTTGGTTTTATTTCAATTACATATTTTTTAACTTGTCCATTACTTTCTCGTACCTTAATATAGAAGTCTGGAAAGTATCTATGGTATCTATTATCTATTGGTGACTTGTAAGGAATAAAGAATTCTTCACTTCCCCATTCTAAAATATTTTTATTATTATCACAATATTTCATGAACTTTAGTTCCCATAAAGAACGATATATTATGTTGGTATAATCTCCTTTATACTTCTTAGGAACGCTTGGTCTGAATTTTCCTTTATAAGCCATCTAAATAGAAATAATATAAGACTCGTAAGGTATTTAGAGTGGCAAAGGGTATAGTACAAAGAATCACGATGGATGAAGTCAAGGAGAGACTTGGCAAGCTGTCGTTGACGAATCAGTATCAAGTTAACTTCTCATCTTTGAATAAAACTATAAGTGATTATCTTCAAAAATTGGGAATTGATAATGCTAAAAATTTCTTATCTAGAGATTTGGGTTTATTATGTTCTGATGCATCATTACCTGCTAGTGCATTTGCAACTGGTGAAGTAAAGGATAATTTTATGGGTATTCCTCAAGAGTTTGCTCATACTCGTTTATATACTGATATTGATTTTACTTTTTATGTTGATGAAGATTATACTTCATTGAATATCTTTGAGGGATGGATGGATTATATTTCTGATGGTGCAGACATAGATCCAGAAACTAAGAATTTTTATAGAAGATTTAGATATCCAGATGATTATAAAGTCAATACAATGACAATCACTAAATTTGAAAAGAATCTTCAAAGAACTTTGATGTATGAATTTAAGAATGCTTTTCCTAAATCAATTACATCTTTACCTGTTACTTATGGTACAGCAGATCTTTTAAAAGTAACAGTTAACTTTAATTATGATAGATACGTTGTAACAAGAAGTGGTAGCACACAACCAGAATATAGTATATTACCACTTACAAATTCATAGTTAGAATTACCCCTATAAATAAATTTACTGAAGTGTGAAAACATTATGCCATTGCCAAAGATTAATACTCCAACTTATGAGTTAACATTACCTTCTACAGGAAAAAAGATTAAGTATCGTCCATTTCTTGTGAGGGAAGAAAAGATTCTCATTATGGCGTTGGAGACTGAAGATACTGAACAGATAACAAATGCTGTTGTTGACATAATAAATGGATGTATTCTTACAAAAGGAGTTGATGTTAGTAAACTCGCTACTTTTGATATTGAATACTTATTTTTAAATGTTCGTTCAAAGTCAGTTGGTGAAAGTGTTGAGGTTAATGTAATTTGTCCTGATGATAATAAAACATCAGTACAGGTTGAAATTGATATTGATTCTATTAAAATCCAAAAAACTAAAGGACATAAAAATATTATTAAACTTGATGATCAATACTCTATGAAACTTAAGTATCCATCACTTAATGAATTTATAGATTCTAATTTTGAATCTAGTCAGGAAAGTGATGTAGATAAATCATTGAATATGATTACTTCATGTATCGAAATGATTTATGATAAAGAAGAAAGTTGGGATGCTTCTGATTCAACTAAGCAAGAGTTAGAAGAATTTATAGAACAATTAAATAGTAAACAATTTAAAACTATTGAAAAATTCTTTGAGACAATGCCTAAACTTTCTCATAAACTTAAGGTAACAAATCCAACCACTGAGGTGGAATCTGAAGTAGTGTTGGAGGGATTGGCAAGTTTTTTCACCTAAGTATGGCTCATACCAATCTTGAGTCATACTATAAAGTAAATTTTGCCTTGGTTCAGCACCATAAATACTCTTTAACAGAGATTGAAAATATGATTCCTTGGGAAAGGGAAGTTTATGTTACTTTATTACAACAGTACATAGAAGAAGAAAATCTAAAACAAGAACAACGTGGCACTAATTAATAGTCTAACGACTAAACCAAAATTAAATATAAGTAATATCAAATCTCCTTTTGGTAGTAGTGCCACTATACCAAAAATTTCTGCTGGACCACTTGCAAATGCATTAGGACAAGGGATATCTAAACCTAAAAAGAGTCCATTTAATATTGATACTTTCCAAATTAAGACAAATATACAAAATATAGATGCGAACATAGCTTTGCGAAAACGCATTGATATGTTATCTGGAGCCGTATTCAATATAAATCAACAGTTATCAGAAGTTAATGCAGTAATGCAAGATATTGGTGGTGCTTTAGCATTAGATTTTGCCAATAGAATTGCTAATCAACAACAAGATAATAAAGCATTAAAGGCACAGGCAAGTGCTGATAAAAGATTGAGTGCTGAAAGTGCATTAGAAGGAAGTAAAAAAATAGGAAAAAGTATATCATCTGGATTGGGTAATGTAGCAAAAGCAGCAACAGGAGTTTCCTTTAGTAGTATGATGGATGCTGGTAAACTTCTTGCTTTAGGTATTGCACTTAATGCATTATGGCCGAAGATGGAAAAGATATTTGATTGGACGATGCAAAATCTTGATAAGATATTAATAGTTGGAGCTGGAATTGCTACACTTAATATAATAGGTGGTTTGGGAACGCTTTGGAAACTAGTAAAACTTATGGGAAGGGGGAAATTTGCTCTTCTTTTGGCTTCCTTATGGATACAAGATCAATTGCTTACTAAACCTGCGAGTAGGTATAGTGAGAATCTAAGAAAAGAAGCAGCTGCTGCTGGATTTACTAAAGATAAGTATGATAAACCTGCAGCAGCATATATTCAACATTTAAAAGATACTGGTCAGACAGACAAATTAGTTGATCTTTCAAATATGAAAATGCATGATGGTGGACTTGTAACTGGTCCTACTCAAGAAGTTCCTGCAATACTTGAACGTGGAGAAGTAGTTATTCCTAAAGAATTAGTAGGAGCAGCACCTAAAGTTAATTTCATGGAAATGGATTTACCTATTATTAGGAAACAACCCAGTGTAGGTAAAAAACAAGTTTCACTACCAAAAACTACTGAAGTTGCATATATTCCTTCGACTAATCCTTTGAATTCTTATATGATTACAACACCAGAATTACATGGAATTTGTGCTTAAGATTATGACAGCACTAAAAGAAGCAAAAAAACTTAAAATAACAGTAACTAACATTAAAAGTGTTCTTTTAAGGAAAAATAAGAGATTAGCTAATTTGAAAAAAATAAATACGAGAGATACTCGAAAGTTGTTTTCTTTATCAAAAGCAAGAGATGCTGAAAGCAAATTAGAAAGGAAAAAAGTAGCTAATAAAGCAATGGAACCAGTGAGAAAAGTATCCTCTACATTAAAATTTGATACAGTGATAGATTCTGCAAAATTACTTGTAGGTGGAGTTGTAATAAATGCTATTTTTGAGAATATTGATGGGATAACAGAAAGTGTTCAAAGTTGGAATGATAAAGTATCTAAATTTCTTGATAATAATCAAGGTAAAATGGATAAAGTTGAAAAGGGTTTAGATAAAATGGATTTAAGTGGTATTGAAAAATTAACTAATACTATTATGAATAGTAGTGATACATCTGATGATACATCTGATGATACATCTGATGATGCAGATAAAAAACCTATATTAGGTGGTTTTACTAAAGAGAAGGATAAGCGACTTCTTGGTATTCCAACTTTTCATGATGGTGGAATTGTAACTGGCAATAAAAACAATAAAAATGTTAGTTCTACTAGTAGAGTTAAACCTTTAGTAAAAGATAAAAATCTCAGTACTTTATTATCTAATAGTACTATTGGTAATGATACTACTGTTATTGTTATGAATCAACCAATAGAGGTATAAAATAAATGGCAGCAAGTGCAGCAAGAGCATCAATATATGAAAAGATGTTCATTCAAAAAGAACCTGGTAGAGGTGCAGATATAAAAGGAAAAACTACAAGTTTTGATTACTATGAAAGTGTATATTCTCCTGAAGTATCTGGTACTCTGACATTTTTTGATGCTGGTTCATCTATTGCTGCACCAAAAGAACAAGATAAGCAGCAAAGAAGAGGAAGTATTAAATCTTCATTACCTCTTACTGGATATGAAAAATTAATTGTAAAAATAGCATCGAAATCTGGTACTTTAGATTTGACAAAAAATCCACTTATAGTGAATGGTGTACCAACTGTTGCACAACAAGCAAATCGACAAACTGTTTTTCTTCCACTTAAATCTGGTTCTACATATGAAAATTTAGATATTAAAAATGATTGTAAGAAGTACGAAGGTCCTACAATTAGTGCTACTGTTAAAGCAATTTTAAAAGATTTAAATATATCAGAATCGAGAGCAGATATAGAGGATACTCAGAATAATTATAAATTTATTTCTGCTGCAACTGGTGGATTAGATTTAATAAATGATTTATGTAGAAGATCTATTCCTACCAATGGTGGAGATCCTGGATTTTTCTTTTATGAAACACAGGATGGTGTTAACTTTAAATCTATTGATACTTTAATATCTCAAGATGAAGTTGAAACTTATACTTATAATGGTGCTTTAAAAGCAAATATTGATAATGATGAAAATGACTTTAGAATTATATTACCACCAAATGTTATTAAGGATCAAGATATTGAAGATGCATTAAAGTGGACTAATTCTCGTAATGTATTTTTTAATCCACATACTCTTGAAGTAGAAGATAGTATATATTCTATTAAAACAAATCCACCTAAACAAACTTTAGGTAAAAGAGTTCCTTACACTAATAAATTAAAACCTAAATCATATAGTACAACTAACTATCATGTTTTAGATATTGGTAGTTTAAATCCTACTGATATTAATCCAAATAATGATCCAAGAGCATGGCAAGCAAAATCTCCTATGAGATATAATCTTCTTCATTCTCAGTTAATGGAGATACAAGTCCCATGTAATTTAAAATTAAGAGCAGGGAATGTAATTAGATGTGAAATTGAAAGGCAAGGTGATTTAAATGAATTAGGTGCATTAGATGAACAGCAAAGTGGTAAATACTTGATATTACATTTGTGTCATCACTTTGATACTACTAGATCATATACTTCTATGACTCTTGCTCGTGATACTTACGGACTATACGTTAATAACAAATAGATATGGCATTAAAGAAGACATTTTTTGGTAAAGATATATCTTTTTGGATTGGAAAGATAGTAAATTTTGATGCTCAGAAGGCTCAACTTTCTGGTGCAGGTGGAGAAGAATATTGGGGATGGAGATATAAGGTTCGTATTATAGGAGAATATTCTGAGAATGATGATGTTCCAGATATAGATGTTCATACTGCAGTTGCATTAATTCCAACAACTGGTGGAACAGGTGCTGCAGGTAGATTTGCAACTATAAGATTATCTCCTGGTGATATGGTTCTTGGTGCTTTTTTAGCACCTAATAAAGGGTTTCCAGTTATTTTATCTGCTTTTGGTAGAAATCAAAAAATAAGTGAAATTGATGGTAAATTTGCTATAGAGAGTGGATTTGATGCAACTATAGATCCAACTGGCATAACAGGTACACAAGAATTTAGTGGTAATGGTCAGGTAGATACTCCTACATTGGGAGGCCCATCTACAGGACCTGGCAATGACGAAAGAAAATCTCCAGATGATAGTTTAGAACAACAAGGTATAAGTACTGAAAAAGAACCAGTTGATGGTGCAATACCAGGACCAGAAACACCATTGACAAAAGTAGGTGAAGAATTTGTTAATAGTGATACTCCTTCAAAAAATATAAATGATATACGAAGATTGTCTGCTGAGAAGAGAAGGAAAGCAGAAGAAAAAGATTATTATACTGATAAGAATGGTATTACAAGAGTAAGACCAGATTCGCCTATAATGGAAGAATTAAAGGCAGAACGTAATATTAATAAATCAAGATTTGTCTATAGTAAAGTTGATAGAGATTTAAATATAAGTAATTCAAAAGAGGTTGCACTAGGAACTTCTGATGGTGCTGATGAATCTGAAGTAAAAGAAGTTCAATATAAGATTGGAAGAGAATGTCAAAGATATGATAACCAAGAATATAATGCAGATAAAGGTAAATGGGAAGATCCCTTTGATGAAGCTGCATGGGAAGATGCAATGAATGCAACTCAAGAAGAACTTGATGAAGCATTTACTATGTATTAATACCTCTAATAAATAAAGTACGGATAGAAATAACATGACTTCAAGCTTTAGAAAAGACGAAAATTTAGATAACGTCATTTATGAGGATGTGAATGGTTCAACAGAAACCATGATGATGGGCGTTTATGCTGAAGAGGGTGATGGAACTGGTATTGCTGCTCCACCAGACAAATTATCGGAGTTTCAAATTAAAGCATATACTAATCTTATAGAGATTAATCCTAAAGGGTGGGAGAAACAAATCAAAAGTCTTACAGATAATTATTCTACGGAATTGGGAGGTGTAAATGCATATACTAATACGGACATAAATGATTTTGATAGTGAAAAGTTAGATTTATATTTTAATAATAAAAAGTTTTTTGAGGATGCAGTTGAAGAATCTGAGGCAGAGACAGATGCAAAGATAAAATGGTTGAATAAGACTAAGAATAGTCCAGCAGCTAAATCAGGTGCATTTACTGATGATCAAAGATGGGAACAATATAAAAATAACAATCCTGATTGGAATAAGAACGGTAATGGTAATGGTAATGGTAAAGGTGATGGTGTAGGAAGTGATAGTGAGAGTACAGGTATGAAAAAACCTAAGGCAAATCCTTGTAAAAATAATTTCTTTAGTGATGTAGAAACAACTTTAGATAATTTTATAAATTTAATATCTAGAGCTCAAAATATTGATATTGCTGGAGAAATTAAAGGAGTAACCAAATTAATTAGTGGTAAGGCAAAGAAATTTGTTGGGCAAATGTCAAATGCACTTTCTGATGGATTAACTTCGTGGGTGAGTAATGGATTAGATATGGGTGCATCGAAAATATTTAATGCAATTCCTAAATTTAATAAAGCATTGAAAGCAGTTGTTGGATGGCAGAAAGGTTTAATAGCACCGATTAAGAAAATATTTGATGCAGTTGGTTGTTTAGCAAATAAAGTTACAAATGCATTAAAAGATACTATCACTGATATGCTAACTGGTATGGCAAAGAATGTATTGAATGGTGTTGCTTGTGCTGCTCAATCATTTGTAGGTGCAATAACTAATAAGATAACTTCGATGATTGATGGGTTTGTTTCTCCTTTTACAGGTCCATTAAGTAAACTAATGGGTGGTGCGATGAAAATTAAAGGTTTACTTGGTAAGGGAGTTAATATAATGAAGAAGATTGGTAATTTCTTTAATTGCTCAGATTCTAAATCAGATTGTCCTGCTACTGATAATTATGTTATTGATGGAACTTCTGAAAAACCAAAAGGAACTAATGAGCAACAAGGTTTTATGAAAGGTGCCTTTAGATCTGCAAATAAGGCTTTTGACAAAATAGAGAAAGATGGTTTAATTGATACATTAATTCCAGGTGAAGGTGGACCTATTTCTGGAATTACAAAACAAGTAAATAAATTTGAAGAAAAATATGGCAAATGGAAAGTGTTTGGTTCTGAGGTTGGTGATGCTGATACTAATCTCGATGCCGAATGTTATGCTGGAAATATATTTAAATGTGGTGCACCTAAAATATCACTATTTGGTGGAAATGGTGTAGGTGGTGCAGGAAAGGTTCTTCTTGGTAAATTTATAGATAAAATCGATCCAGAAGATTTGTATGGTGATATTAGAAGAACTGGAAGTATTGTTGGTGTTAAGTTGGATGATCCAGGTGAAGGATATACTGAAGCACCATATGTTTCATTTACTGATAGTTGTAATCAAGGAAAAGGTGCTTTTGGTAAGGCAATTATTGATAAAAATATAAATTCTCCTACTTATGGGCAAATTACTGATATTATTATCACTAGTGAAGGTGAAAATTATCCAGTTGACTCTCCTGCAGAAGTAGGTGAAGTTTATATTGATAAAATTATAGTTGAAAATCCTGGTGTTGGTTATGATGCTGCTTATATTGATAATGATGAATGTTTAGAACTTAATATTAAAAATGGTGGAATTGATAGTGTTGATATTAAGTGTCAAAAACCATATACATCTATACCACAGTTAATAATTAAAAATCCTGGTATAGGTGCTATTCTTCGTCCTGTTATGAGTACTCAAACTAGAATAGTTCAACAAGAACTTATTCAATCTATTGATTGTGTTGGTGATTTCCCTAATCCTGGAGATTCATAATGGCACAAGAGAACCGTATATTAGAGGGATTAAATCAACAATTTCTTATAGAATCTGGTACAGATACTGTAGGTGCTGCTGGAAAAACAGCGTATATTCTACGCTCAGTTACAAAAGATGGTACAAAATATAATCAAAGTCTTCATGAGGGTAGTGGTTTATCACGCCAATATGCAGAAAAAACACTACAGGTAGAGTGTGGAGTTAAAGGAGCATCTGAAGGAAAGGCAAAAGATGCATATGCATTAATAGCACATAATGGTGATGCTAATATTATTGCTTCTAAAGGTGCTGTTTTAATTAAAGGTACTCAAATTACACTTGATGCTGATGATATTGTTATTCAGGGTGGTAAAGTTCGTATTGGATATGAAGAACCAGGTGCAACTGATGAAGTTGTAATTTTTGGTGATAAGGTTCATGTAACTACTAAAGGTGGTAATATTGGTGATATACTTAAAACAAGTAATATGTTCACAGCATTTTCTGGTAGTTTTGTGACTAATAGCCTTGCTGGAAAATTAGCAGCAGGATATGCATCAGGTGGTCTTGGTGGTTTTAGTCTTGGTTCTATTGCTAAAACTGCTGCTACTGCATATGGTGGTCCTGTGGCAGGTATAGCTGCTGAAACAGCAGTTAATAGTTTAACAAGTTAGGTAATAATATATGACACAGAATTACGGTAATCAAAACGCACATGATGGTGATTCCATATTTGAAAACGTTTATATTTATGGAAAACTTAATTATGATTTTCAAGGAGATGTCTTTAAAGATCTAGTAGTTGATAGTCTAAAGGTTCTTAAAAATTCAGAGTTTCTTGGTGTTGCTACATTTAGAGATGATGTCTTTATTGAAGGAAAATTAGATACTGAATTTGCATTAGTTAGACAAAGATTAGATGTTGGTGTTGCAGGAACTGTATTATCTGCTGATGCAAATAGTATTGGTAGGGTTGGTATAGCTAATACTTTACCTATTCATAGATTCCAAGTTGGAGGACCTAATACTAGTGGTAATCCTGTTCCTGGACTTATTCCTGAAGGTGAAGATAAAGCTTTTATAGTATCAAGTGATGGTACCGTTGGAATAGGAACTACAGATCCTCTCAATTTCCCAAGTTATAGTGCTAGTCATGGAGCACTAAAGATGGTTGCTGCTGGTAGTATAAAAATTGATAGAAACATTTATGACTCTGCTGATTCTGTTGGTTTTAATGGATATTATTTAAAGAGAGATGGTGAAGGTATAAGATGGGCAGAAGCATCTCCGATTGCTATGGAGGGAATATATGTTCAGGATGAAGGTAATTATCTTCCAACTGTTGGAACTGCTCAAACATTTTCTACTATTAATTTTGTACAAACTAATAGTCTTGGATTGGGTACTGATACAGTAGTTGCTATACCCGATCCAGATAATCCTACTGATATTGCTAGAATACAGACTAGTGATTTGTGGGGATATAGTGCTGCTGGTGATGTTACTAGTCCAATCTATAGGATGAGTAAGGTTGGTATTAAAAATGCTCTTCCAGATAAAGAATTAGATGTAACTGGAGAACTTCATGTTACTGGAAACGTTGATTTTGATTCTGAGTTAAATGTTGATGGCAATCAGCAACTTGATGGCACTTTGAATGTAGATGGTGCTACAACACTTAATAATACACTAGATGTGGATCTTGCCACAAGACTTAGGGATACGTTACGAGTTGATGGTGCTACTGATCTTAACGATACATTAGATGTGGATGGTGTAGCGACATTTAATGATATTACAGAGGCTACAAGTATTACAAATGCATCTGTTCAGATTGATGGTGGTGTAGGTATTGTTAAAAGATTATTTGTTGGTGGTGATACTAAGATTGAGTCAGTTACACAATCTACTAACACAACAAGTGGTGCACTCGTAGTTGGTGGTGGTGTTGGTATTGGACTAAACCTTCATGTTGGTGGTTTAGGTAGAATAAACAGTAATACAACATCTACTAGTACAGGAAGTGGTGCTTTAGTAGTTACTGGTGGTACTGGTATTGGAGAAAATTTATGGGTAGGTGGATATGCAAGAGTTGCTTCTACTCAAGGATCTACTGATAAAGATACTGGTTCTCTTGTAGTTGAAGGTGGTGTTGGTATTGAAGAAAATTTAAATATTGGTGGTAATACACCCTCAACTGATAAAGATACTGGTGCTCTTGTTATAGAAGAAGGTGGACTTGGTGTTGAGGAAAATGTAAATATTGGTGGTGCTATAAAGGTAGAGTCAGATACGGATTCTACAAATTGTGTTACAGGTGCTGCTGTTGTTACAGGTGGTGTTGGTATTGGTGGAAGTGTTAATATTTGTGGTGATGCAACTGTTCATGGAATTACCCAGTCTGATGATAAAGATAGTGGTGCTCTTGTAGTTGAAGGTGGTACTGGTATTGAAAAGAATTTAAATGTTGGTGAAAATACAAAACTAATAGGAACTTTAGAGTTAGAAAACTCTATTATTGACAAGTTAAACAGTGCTGGTTATGATATTAGTCGTGCAAAAAATGATTATAGATTATCTGCTATAGGTGCTGGTGTATCATGGAGACCTTCTGGTGTAGATACTGAAAATGCTATTTGGGTTACTGTAGATGGTGATGATAGTAATACTGGATTCTTAGAAGGTGATGCAAAGAGAACTGTTGGTGCTGCTGCATCTATAGCAATGGAAGGAGATACTATTATTATTCGTTCTGGTAGTTATGTTGAAAATAATCCAATTGGACTTAGAACAGATGTTTCTGTAAATGGTGAAGATTTAAGACTTGTGACGATTATACCTGAAAATAGAACTAAGGATGTATTTCATGTTAGAAGAGGATGTTTAATACAAAATATTAACTTCTCTGGTCCTCCTGATGATGGACAGGGTGGAGTTTCTTATGCTCATACTGGTGCAGGTGCAGTTGCTTTCCCACCACCTGCAGGTACTGAAAGTGCAGTAACTGGTTATTTAGAACCAGGACCAGCAAATGAAGGTGCTACTGGTAGGTGGAAGTCTCCATATATTAGAAACTGTACTAACTTTATGAGTAAGAGTATTGGTATGAAAATTGATGGTGATAATGCTAATGCTGATTTTACAGGAACTAATAATCTTGGACAGGATTTAAAATCTATGGTTTGTGATGCATTTACTCAATATAATGAAGCAGGTATTGGAGTATCAATTACAAACAATGCATATGCTCAGTTAGTTTCTATTTTTACTATTGCTTCTGATATTGGAATATCATGTAGTAAAGGTGGACAATGTGATTTAACAAACTCTAACTCATCATTTGGTAACTTTGGATTAGTTGCTGATGGTGTAGGTGATACAGAATTTACTGGAACAGTATTTAAATCGGCAATTGCTGATAGTGATGCTTTTGAATTAACTAATGTTCAAGATTCTTTAAGTAGATTTAG
>VTLG01003796.1_pt1 | contig 12645 bp, 17 predicted proteins | sample 4694571 | NCBI WGS metagenome assembly VTLG01 (sample SAMN12604809, study PRJNA352737) | marine metagenome | biome: ENVO:00000447; feature: ENVO:00000209|ENVO:00000569|ENVO:01000036; material: ENVO:00002151; isolation source: viral sequences binned using virsorter ... | reverse complement strand
AAATGGTCCAACTCCATTGGAAATAGAGGATAGAAGTCATTTCATTGGAATAATATCTTGTCAATTTTCAGCAAACGCCTAGTATAATAGAATAGCAATCTAATAAATTTATGGAAGCGATTGAACTGCTCAAAAACAAATTTGGTGTAAGCCAAAAATATATGTATGAATTGAAAGAAGGAGATGTGACAGTTTTAGAAATTTACTGGAATCCTTTAACCATCGCAGAAAGAGAAATGATTGTTGCAAAATCTGGAGATTCAGGGACTAATGATGACTTTGCTTTGAATCTTATGATTACAAAAGCATTAGATAAAGAAGGCAAAAGATTATTTCAAGATGGTCATAAAGCATCTCTACGAAGAGAAGTAAATGCAACTACTTTGCAGGATATTCAACTTGCGATGATAAACTCTGGATCTGAATATAAATTGGAGGAAGCGAAAGCAACTTTAAAAAGCTAGAAACGATTGGTTTTTTATGTTTTTTTTAGCGTCAGAGCTAGGAATGACAATCAAAGAACTTACCAGCAAAATTACGCAAGAAGAATACATTAATTGGGTTGCTTATTATGAATTAAAGAAAGAATATGAAGATAAAGCCTATGAAGATGCAAAGAATAAATCACGAGCAAGAAAACGCTAAAAGCGGTACACTAAAATAAAGTTTTGTTTTTGCTGTGGCCGATTACGGTGTAAATATAAATTTAAGAGTAAAAGGTCAATCTGGTCTTGATAGATTACAGGCAAAAGTAAAACAATTAAGTGCCAGCATAGATAAAATGCGTGGCATAGATATAATGAATCCTCGAAATACAGGAGGTGCAGGAGGAAAAAGTGCTCGCAATGAAATAAGAAAATATAGACAAGACATGGAAGCTCTTGTTAAATCAGTTAATAATTCTAAATCAGTTTTTGGTAAAACAGCCAATCAGCAAATAGCAGCAGCAGACGCTTTACAAGAATATGCAAATCAATTAATAATCGGAACAAAAGCACATAAAGCAGCTACAAGTGCAACTGAAAAACAAATTAGAGCTATAGATGCAGAAAGCACTGCAATAGCTAAAAACAATGAAATGAGAAGAAAAAATAAGGATCTTGCCAACAGAATGGGTGGAGGTTTGAATCAATTCCGTGGAGGAATGAACCCCAAAGGAAACAAAGCAGCATTAACAAGTGGACTTATTTCTGGTGCGTTCCCATTGTTATTTGGACAAGGCCCGATTGGAGGTGCTGCTGGTTTTGCTGGTGGTTTTGCAGGAACTAAAATTGCAGGTCAAATGGGAGGTTTTGCAGGAGGTCTTGTTGCTACTGCTGTCCTTCAACAACTTACGACAGCAAAAGAAAAATTAGAAGAGTTAGGAAAAGCAGTTACTTTCTTTTCTTTTGATGTTAGTGCTGCTACAAAAGCACTTGGCCTTGCAGGAACACCTCAAGCAGAATATATAAAATTAATCGAAAAATCACAGGGTAAACAAGCTGCATTTAACTTGGTTATGCAAGATATGGAACAATTAGTTGGAGAAGATGGAGTAAAGGCATTACAAGATTTTGCAGAAGGCACTAGAGAACTTCAGAGTGAGATAACAAGATTTTTAACAGAAGTTGCAGCAAATGTCGCAAAATTATTTTCAGGAGGAGATGGCGGTGGCAGGGTTACTGGTTTATCTAGAAGAAGTTTATTAGCAGATGCACTATCAAGTGATAATCCTGAAATAAAGGCTTTATTAGAACAAAGAAAAACTGCAAATAGAAATCAAAGAGATGACATAAATGACCAAATTGTTGTTTTAATGCAAGCAGAAAAATCTAATCAAAAAAATCTAGACTTAGAAAAATTAAGAACAGAACAATATAAGGAAATAACAAAATCCGTAGAAAATAAGAATCTTTTCTTAAATGAATCTCTTACTTTAGGAACAAGAGAAGCTGAAATTCAAGAAAAACTTAGAGAGTTTGATAGAAAAGCTCTTGAATTTGATGAAAAAATCAACATGGAAAAAAGAAAACAATTTGAAAATGCTTTACGTTTACAAGAAGAACTTGCAAGAGTTAACACTTTATATCAAGGTATCGCAAGTACAGTTCAATCAGGTCTTGTTGATGCAATAGATGGTGCAATAAAAGGAACTATGACTCTAGGTGAAGTAGCCCGTAGTGTTTTTGGAGCGATCCAGAGACAACTTATAAATTTTGCTGCAACTTCTTTTTTAAGAGCAATTCCTGGTATTGGTGGATTCTTTGCAAATGGTGGTGTTACTAAGCCTAATAAATCATATATTGTTGGAGAACGTGGGCCAGAATTATTTACCCCAGGAGTTACAGGAAGAGTTACTCCTAATCACGAAATGGGTGGAGGATCTACAACTGTTGTTGTTAATGTAGATGCTTCTGGTTCTAATGTAGAAGGAGATGAAGAAGAAAGTAAAGCATTAGGGGTTGCATTATCAGTTGCTATAGAGACAGAATTAATTAAACAGAAAAGACCTGGAGGTTTACTTGCATAATGGCTACTTTTCCATCAATCACACCAACATACGGGCAACAAAAAAGATCCGCACCAAATACTAAAACAATCCGTTTTGCTGATGGCTATGAACATAGAATATTATTTGGACTTGCTGCTCATCAAAACCCAAAAGTTTATAACTTTACTTTTAACGTATCGGAAACAGATGCGGATACTATAGAAGGATTTCTTGATAGTAGAGCAAATGATAGTGCCAGCTTTACTTTTACCCCACCAGGAGAAGGCTTTACAAAAACAGGAACTTACTCTCAATCAGGAACTACAGTAACAATTACAATTACAAGTCATGGTGTGGCTGTAGGAGATGAACTTACTATTGATTACACTTCTGGATCTGCAACTGATGGCACATTTCTTGTCGCTTCGGTTACGGATTCAAATGTATTTACTGTCACTGCTGCTGCCAGTGCAACACAAGTTGGAGATGTTTCGATTACCTTATCAGGTGCAGGACAATATGTTTGCGAAACATGGTCAAAATCTATACCATATAACAATAGAGCGACAGTACAGGCAACATTTAGAGAGGTATTTGAACCATGAGCAGTTCTGCTATTGTTAGCAATCTTCAAAATACAAATCCGTCAGCAATAATTGAACTTTTTACTTTAGCTTTAGATAATAGTTTGCATGGTGCTACTACTGTTTATAGATTTCATGCAGGTAGTAGTCTTAAAGATAATGGAGAAATAGTTTGGGCTGGTAATAGCTATCAAAGATTTCCTGTAAAAGCTGAAGGGTTTGCTTTTCAAAAAGGAATGTTACCTAGACCTACATTAACTGTCAGTAATGCACTAGGAACTATTACGGCAATATTGGCTGCTGTAAATGCTACAACTGCTGGTAATGATCTTACAGGTGCAACTGTAACTAGAATCAGAACATTAGCTAAATTTTTAGATGCCGTTAATTTTCCTAGTAATGTTAATCCTTATGGAACACCAGATCCTACAGCAGAGTTTCCGCAAGAAATTTATAAAATAGATAGAAAATCAACAGAAAATAGAGATGTAGTTCAATTTGAATTAGCTTCTGTCTTTGACCTTGCTGGTATTCGTGCTCCTAATAGGCAATGCACTAGGGCCGAGTTCCCTTCGATTGGTACGATTGCAACATGAATTGGAAACAAGCTGCACTTAATCATGCTGAAACAGAAGATCCAAAAGAATCTGTTGGTCTTTTACTAAATGTAAGAGGTAAGGAAAGATACTATCCCTGCCGTAATCTTTCAATGACAGCACATCAATGTTTTATTCTCGATCCAGAAGATTATGTAAAGGCTACAAACATAGGAGAAGTTACTGCTGTTGTTCATAGTCATCCAACAACACCTCCAGAAGCTAGTCAAGCAGATATGGTTGCGTGTGAACAAAGTAAACTTCCGTGGCACATTGTTAATCCAAAAACAAAACAATGGGGTTATTACGAACCACAAGGTTATGAAGCACCTTTACTTGGTCGTCAATGGGTATGGGGTATTACAGATTGCTGGAGTTTAGTTAGAGATTACTACAAGCAGGAAAAAGGTATAGAGTTAAAAGACTATGAAAGAACTATTACACCAGAAGAATTTATGAAAGATCCTTTATTTGAAAGTTATGCTTGGCGAACAGGATTTAGAGAGCTTAGACCAGATGAAAAATTACAAGCTGGAGATGTTTTGTTGATGAGTATTTTAGATTCAACTTTAAATCATGTAGCTATTTTTCTTGGAGATGAGGTATTACATCATTTAACCGATAGACTATCTTGTAGAGAACCATATTCTCCGTGGTTATTAAAATGTACAGGAAAGAGGTATCGTTATGCTTCGTAAAATAAAATTATATGGAGAGCTTGCAGAATTTGTAGGGCATAAAGAATTTGAAGTAAAAGCAGATACTTTAGCTAGTGCAGTTAGTTTTTTAGTAAATAATTTTGAAGGGATAGATAGATTTATGAACCCTAAATATTATCAGGTAAAAGTTGGTAATTATGCAGTAGATGAATCAGAACTTTCTCATCCTATCGGACAGGAAGATATACATTTTATTCCTGTTATTTCTGGCGCTGGTAGAGGTTTTGGAAAGATATTATTAGGTGCTGCATTAATTGGTTTAGCATTCATTCCTTTTGCTGGTGCTGGAACTGGTTTAGGTGCTGCTTTTAAAGGTGGTTTTTCAGCAGCAAAATTTGCAAATGTTGGATTTATTTCAAAAGGATTAGCTGGTTTAGGTACTGCTCTTGTTTTACAAGGGGTCAGTGAAATGTTATTTCCGTTGCCTAAACCTCCTAAATTTGAATCAGAAGAAGATCCAAGATTGTCATTTAGCTTTGGTGGAACGCAGCAAACAGGAAGAGCAGGAACTCCTGTTCCTTTAGTTTACGGAGAGATATTTACTGGTAGCGTTGTAATAAGTGGTGGAGTTGATACTGAACAGGTACAGGCATGATTGAAAAGAAACATCTTATTAGAGGTGCAAAAGGTAATGATCCACCTCCATCCCCTCCTCAACCAACTAGAGAACCTGATACGTTACATAGCAGACAGTTTGCAACTTTTCTTGATCTTGTATCAGAAGGAGAGATAGAAGGTTTTGCAACAGCATCAAAAGAAGGTAGAACAAAAGGTACAACTGCATATAACAATGCTGCATTGAAAGATGTTTTCCTTAATGACACACCAGTATTAAGAGCTTCCGCAGATTCTACAAATCCACAAACTATAGACTTTAACTTTCAAAATGTAAGTTTTACTCCTCGTTTTGGTACTGGTAGTCAAACAAAAATACCTGGAATTGAAAGTAGCGTATCAACAACAAGTGTTGGAGTTCAAGTTACAAATAGCACTCCTGTCACTCGTCAAATAACAAATACAAACGTAGATGCTGCAAGAGTATCTATCACGTTTCCACAATTACAAAAAGCTACTGATGCTGGAGATTTGTTAGGTTCTGAAGTTCAATTAAAGATTTCTGTTCAATATAATTCTGGTGGTTTTACTGATGTTATTACTGATACTATTAGAGGCAGAAGTGGGGATGCGTACCAAAAAGATTATCGTGTAGCACTTACTGGTTCTTTTCCTGTTGATATTAGAGTCAGCAGAGTTACAGCAGATAGTACAGATACTAATTTAAGAGATACTTTTCAGTGGTCAAGTATCGGAGAAATTATTGACGATGCTTCTACTTATTTAAACAGTGCATATAGTTCGATAAGACTAGATTCGATGCAATTTAGTTCTATCCCTGCTCGTAAATTTAGAATTAGAGGAATAAAGGTAAGGATTCCAGGAGCAGGTGCATCCAGTTCTGGTACGCCTTCTATTGATTCTGCTACTGGTCGTATTGTGTACCCAGACGGATATATTTTTAATGGAGTAATGGGTGCTGCGGTATGGACTTCATGTCCTGCAATGGTATTGCTTGATTTACTTACAAATAGTAGATATGGATTTGGAGATCATATAACAGATAGTTCTCTTGACCTCTTTAGTTTTGTAAATGCAAGTAAGTTTGCAAATACTCTTGTAGATGATGGTGCTGGAGGACAGGAAGCTAGATTTAGTTGCAATGTAAATATTCAAAGTCCCAGAGAGGCATTTGATTTGATAAATGATCTATCAGGTGTAATGAGATGTATGCCAATATGGTCTGCTGGAACAATAACTATTACTCAAGATAAACCTACCGATCCTAGTTATTTATTTAATTTATCAAATGTAACTTCAGAAGGCTTTTCATATTCTGGAAGCAGTTTGAAAACTAGACATAGTGTTGTATCTGTATCCTATTTCAACATGGATAGTCAGGAAGTTGACTTTGAAGTAGTAGAAGATAGCACTTTGAAATCCAAGATAGGAACTGTTGTCAAACAGGTAAAAGCATTTGCGTGTACTTCTCGCAATCAAGCTAGAAGATTGGGTCGAGCACTTATCTTCGCTGAAAATAATGAATCTGAAGTGGTTGCTTTTGCAACTTCAATAGATTCTGGTGCTGTCGTAAGACCTGGTGCGATTATTGAAATACAAGATCCAGTAAGAGCAGGGGTAAGAAGAGGTGGAAGGTTAAAAGCAGTTACTTCTACAACTGTTGTTACTGTTGATGATACTAATGCAACTGATTTACCTACAACTGGAGATCCGACTTTGGGATTGATATTACCTAACGGAAGTTTTGAAAGTAAATCAGTCTCATCTATCTCAGATGGAACGATTACTGTTTCTGAAGCATTTTCACAGACACCAAATGTAAATACTGCATGGATATTATCTAATACATCTGTAGATGCTCAGTTATTTAGAGTAATAACAGTTGAAGAACAAGATGGAATTAATTATGCGATTACAGCTTTATCCTATGTTGAAGGCAAATACGCATTTATTGAAGATGGTACAGCATTACCTACTCGTACAATATCAAATCTTACTGACTTAAAAGAACCTCCTGGTGGTCTTGCTGCTACTGAGCAAATATTTCCTATTAATAATCAAGCTATATCAAAGATTGTTATTAGCTGGCAACCTATTGTTGGTGTAACGCAGTATCAAGTGAACTATAGATTTGGTAACGATAACTTTATTAGTGAAAAGGTATCAAGACCTGATTTTGAGATAATAAACAGTAGAAAGGGTACTTATGATATTCAAGTATTTTCCTATAACGTATTAGATCAATTATCAGCTACATCTTCAAGTATTCAATTTGAAGCTCTTGGTAAAACGGCACTTCCAGAAGATGTTTCAAATCTCACTGTTGAACCAGTATCAGATCAATTTATAAGATTACGTTTTAATAAGGCTACGGATATTGATGTTACGCATGGTGGAAACGTAGTTGTTAGGCATAGTAATGTAACAGATGGAACAGGTACATTTACTAATGCTGTTGATATAATTCCTGCATTACCAGGAAATGTTTCTGAAACTCTTGTTCCAGCTATTACAGGTGAATATATTTTAAAATTTAGAGATGATGGTGGCAGACTTAGTTCTGGCGAAACTTCTGTAGTGGTAACGACTCCTGATGCCGTTCCAAAACTTGTAATACTTACTGATAGAGAAGATACAGATGCGACACCATTTAGCGGAAGTAAAACGAATTGTTTTGTAAGTTCAGTTTTAGGTGGTTTGGTTTTAGATTCTGATACTTTGTTTGATTCTTTTGGTTCTATTGATTCTTTGACAACAATAGATTTTCAAGGTGGAATGGCTAGTTCTGGTCATTATGATTTTGCAAGTAATGTTGATTTTGGAGATAAACAACCTGTAAATCTTACAAGACATTTTGTAACTGAATCAGTTTATCCAACAGATTTAATTGATTCACGAACTGCGCTGATTGATTTATGGACAGATATAGACGCTCTTACAGCATTTGACACTAATGCAAGATTATTAGTTGCCATAACTGACTTAGATCCTGACTTATCGGTTTCAGCTACTTATTCGCAATCTGGCAATACAATTACGATTACAAAATCTAGTCATGGCTATGTTGTTGGTAATAATATTGTTGTTGACTTTACTTCTGGAAATGGTGTTGATGGAGAATATGAAATACAGACAGTACCTACTTCAAGTACATTCACAATAACATCTACAACAAGTCAAACTACAAGTGGTAACTGTACTTATGGAGCAAACTTTACTGCATTTGAACCAATGGCAAATGGTACTTTTATAGGAAGAGGCTTTAAATTTAGGGCAGAACTTACAAGTGGAGATCCAGCACAAAGTATTGTTGTTAAACAAGTTGGTTATTCAGCTAATCTTATAAGGCGATCTGAGTCTCCACAATCAGTGATTGCATCTGGTACGGCTAGAAAATCAGTTTCTTTTATAAATACATATTTCACAGGGACTTCTGAGCTAGGTGGTTCAACAACAGCACATTTACCAACAATAGGAATTATTATTGAAAATATGGCTGCTGGCGATTTCTTTAGCCTTCATAATATTACAGGAAGCGGATTTGATATAGATGTAAAAAATAGAGATACATCTGGTAATGAAACTTTTGTCAATAGGAATTTCAGATATACTGCTGTTGGTTTTGGTCGAGGCTCTTAAATTATGATAACCTTAAATAAAAATAGTTAAGCAATGGCAACTCACGACTATGTACTCGATAATGCCACAGGCGCAAATTTTAGGAGCGACCTTAACAATGCTTTAGCTGCCATTGTAAGTAATAACTCATCATCAACTGAACCTTCTACAAAATATGCTTATCAATGGTGGGCTGATACTACAGCAGGTGTTTTAAAAATAAGAAATAGTGCAAATGATGGCTGGGTCACACTATTACAACTTGATGGTACTTTAACATTAGAAGACGGCTCAAATACCGCACCAGCACTAGGTTTTCGTGATGATTTAAATACTGGTATCTTTTCAAGTGCAGCCGACACTTTAGACATTACTTGTGGAGGAACAACAAGAGGAAGTTTTAGTTCATCTGGTTTGACAGTTACAGGAAATGTTACTGCTACAACTTTTGTTGGTAATGTAGATGCTGTTGACGGAGACTTTGATGGAACACTTGAAGCTGATGCAATTACTGTTGCAGGGGTGGCTTTAGCAACTGTCATTGCTGGAACTACAGTTACGACAGCTACAAATGCAAATCATATTTCTGTTGCTGATAATGAATCAACAAACGAAAATAATCTAATTCCATTTATTGAAGATGCTTCCGCGACAGGTAATGTTGGACTTGAATCTGATGGAGACTTTACATATAACCCAAGCACAGGAACAGTTACAGCCACAGTTTTTGTAGGTGCTTTTACGGGAAACGTAACTGGAAATGCCTCTGGCTCATCAGGTTCTTGCACTGGTAACGCAGCGACAGCAACAGCTTTAGAAACTGCTCGAAATATCGGTGGTGTTAGTTTTGATGGAACAGCAAATATAAATCTTCCTGGCGTAAACGCTTCTGGAAATCAAGATACCTCTGGAACTGCTGCTATTGCAACAACAGTTACTTGTACAGATGAATCCTCTGATACAACTTGTGCTGTTTTGTTTGCAACAGGGTTTACTGGTAATAACCCTGTCAGAACAGGTAGTAATTTAGCGTTCAACTCATCAAATGGTACTTTAACAGCAACAGCTTTTGCTGGTGATGGTTCGGCTTTGACAGGTTTATCAAGTGGTTCAGGAGCGCAGGGTGGTGGTTCTGATGAAATATTTTATTTAAGTGATAAAAATGCAACTACAAATTATACTGTTACAGGACATAATGCAATGGCTGCTGGTCCTCTAACAATAGATAGCGGCGTTACAATTACTGTTGATTCAGGTTGCGCCCTTGCTATCGTTTAGTAAAATAAAATTATGAGCCAACTAAAAGTAAACAGTATAGTTCCAGCAGGGGGTTTACCAAGTGGTGCTACTGCTGGAGGCATAATACAAGTTGTGCAAACAGTTAAAACAGATACTACAAGCTATGGTCAAGCTGGTTCTTTTGCAGACATTTCTGGGATGTCAGTTACAATTACACCACAGTCTAGTTCAAATAAAATTTTGATATTTCCTGATTTAGCTCTTGGCGGTAGTGATATGTCAAATTATCACTTAGTATGGAGACTTTTAAGAGGTTCTACAGCCATTGCAGTTGCAACAACATCTACTAGTGCACAGTTAACAGGAACAGGTGGTATGCATAGAGGAGCAAGTGGAGCTAATGCTTATTTCTTTGGACATTCAAAAATGTTTATTGATAGCCCTGGAACAACTTCAGCTACAACTTACAAATGCCAATGGTCAGCTAACGACAACGGAGGAAGTTTATTTTTAAATAGAAGGGGAAGTAGCACTGGTGCTGGTGCAATTTCAACAATTACAGCTTTTGAATTAGGAGTATAAAATGAACTTAGATCACGAAGCCATAAGAAAAGCATACCCTGATGCTGTAACGATTGACGACAGTACAGGAGCTTTTGATTCAAGCGGTAATTCTATTACACTCGATCAAAGTAAGATTGATGCTGCAAGAGTAACTTTAGATGCTGAAGCTGCTGCAGTTAAGTATAAAACCGATAGAACAACTGATGGTTCTACGATATATAGTTCTTTTGGAGATCAACTTGATATGTTGTACAAGGATATGGTTGCAGGTAAACTAGATACAACTGGAACGTGGGCAACCCACATAAAAGCAGTTAAAGACGCAAATCCAAAACCATGAGTACATTAGCAGTCGGTACAATTAAAAGTGTTTCTTCCGCACCTCCAGTATTTCAAAATACTTCTGGTACAGAAAAAGGTCAGCTTGCAAAAGTTTGGGTCAAATTTACTACTTCAAGCTCTGCAACGATTGATGATAGTTTTAATGTAAGTAGTGTGGCAGATAGAGCAACAGGTAAATACACCGTAAATTTTACTAATTCAATGTCAAATACAAATTATGCTGCTGTGTTTGGTGCTAATGGTAATACCGCAGGGTACGCTGGTTCAGAAACTCAAAATACAGGTTCAATAGACACCTACGGGTCTTTCGGTGGTAGTTTTAATGATTTGCTTTTTACAAATATGGCAATTTTTGGAGATAACTAATGTCAACACTTAAAGTCAACACAATTCAAAATACAAGTGGTGGTTCAAGTTCAACTCCTGAACAAATTGAACAAGGTAGGGCAAAGGCTTGGATAAGATTTGACAGCACAGGAACACCTTCAATCATTGATAGTTTTAATATTTCAAGTATAAATGAAATTAGTGATGGTTCAAATACTATATCTTTCACTACAGCTTTTGCTAATGCAAGTTATATTGGTATACCTACTGCTAGTTCAGGTGACAACGGTGCTTTTAGTTTAATGCATAGTGATTTTCTTGCAACAGGTAGTTGCAGACTTATTTGTAGAACAGAAAGAACTACTAATAGAAGTGGTTTTCCTTATACGGCTGTTGCTTTCTTTGGTGATTAATAGCAGTTAGGATATAATAAAAGAAAAAACTTATGGCTAATTCTGATTACAGATTTATTTATGAAAATGATGAGGGCGGTATATCAATTGTTATACCTGCTGACAATTGTCCACTAACACTTGAACAAATAAAGGATAAAGATTGCCCTAGTGGAAAGACAGTTTATACTGTTGATAAGTCTGCAATTCCTACAGATAGGAGTTTCAGAAACGCTTGGACTTATACGGAGTAAATCATGGGATTTGGTATTGATATGGCGAAAGCCAGAGAAATTCACAAAACAAATATCAGAACAGCAAGAGCACCTAAACTTGCGGAACTTGATATTGAATTTCAAAAAGCATTAGAAACAGGTGCAAGTACAACTGACATTGTTGCTAAAAAACAAGCACTTAGAGATGCTCCTGCTGATTCTGGTATAGCTGCTGCTTCAGATGCAGAAGCACTTAAAGCACAATGGAAAACAGATATTTTAGGAGATTCTCCTTACAGTTAATGGACATTTTAAAACAAAGAAAAGAACAGCTTTTAAAAGAAAATCAGGAAGCAATACAAGAGTATGAAAAAGCAGTGCAAGCTGCAAATATGTTCAAAGCAAAAGCATTTTCTTGTCAAGAAAGATTAAAAGAAATAGAAATGTTGCTTGTAGAATCAAAAGAAAAAACTAATTAATCTTTTCTTGCATTTGTCTAGTCATTATCCCCATAGTGACGTAGAGAGGAGATAAAGCTACAATAAGCAGTAATACAAGCACACTTGAAAAAGATAGTGCTTTCAATATTGCAAATTTAATCATGTTTCAAAAAATCGCTAATATTCTTAGCATTGTTTCTTTTCTTATGGTAGCTTCTATGAGTGGTGGAGCATATCTAGGCTACAAATATGTAACATCTGAAAATTTCAAGTCTCAGGTTATGAATGAGATCCTTGGCAATGTTCAAGGCATGATGCCAAAAATACTAGAAAAAGGATTACCTGATGTTACAGGAGAATCATTACCAATACCAAAAGGATTAGGAATTTGAACTGTTGGCATTGTAAAACTGAACTAATCTGGGGTGGAGATCATAGTATTGATGAAGACTTTCACCCTGTTCTTGGAGAAGAATATTCTATGGTAACTAATTTATCTTGTCCTAAATGTAATTCTTATGTAGAAGTTTATTTACCAAAATGATATTTGGGTTCATAAAAAA
>VTLG01003105.1_pt1 | contig 12645 bp, 19 predicted proteins | sample 4694571 | NCBI WGS metagenome assembly VTLG01 (sample SAMN12604809, study PRJNA352737) | marine metagenome | biome: ENVO:00000447; feature: ENVO:00000209|ENVO:00000569|ENVO:01000036; material: ENVO:00002151; isolation source: viral sequences binned using virsorter ... | reverse complement strand
AAAGAGATGGCAGGAATGATCGGAGCCTTGATGGTTCAGATAGAACAGCTGAAGTTGCAGATTTACAACGGTGATAAGGCCCTAGATGAATATATGGACATGAAAGGTGATAAAGAAGAATTTATAAAATTTTTAGAAAAAAAATATCCGTTAGATGATAAAGATAACAAGAAGACTGAAAGCAAATAACTTTGAATCCACTGATTATGAAGTATTTCCCAAAGAAGAATTTAAGAAACTGGGTAAGAAATACAAACACTGGAACAAATGTAACCCTGGTGATTGGGGAGTTAGTGATGATGGTTATGTGGCTGAGTGTTTACAGCGTAACATTTACGGTACAAGTATTGAAATGGTGTTTCCATATGGTAGGCAATGGGTATCGAAGACTGGTAAATTAGAGTTTGAACCTCACTATTACAGTAAAAACTACAGTAATGTGTCTACAAAGACGTATGCAGAGCTAGAATCTACTAGAGATAGGGCAGATTTAGCAATAGATGCGTTTTTAGCCTATAAAATGGCAGGTCAAACACCAGATATGGAGAAAATAGGTAGAATATACAGGCCTGATCAAAAAAATCCAGGACTTGCTGTAAAAAAACTACTAAAAACTAAAGAGGTTAAGAAAATTATGGCTGATAAGCTAAAAGAAATACTAGTTGAGAAAGAAATTGACGAAGGTTACGTACTGGATGTTATGAAAGACGCAGTAGATGTAGCTAAAGTAAAAGAAGATGCAGCTAATATGATACGTGCAGCTAAGGAGTTATCTGTATTTTTAGATATGCAACCTAAGAATAAACAGGTTACAGAATCTATAGAGATGGATATGTCACATCAAATAGCTGATACATATGATAAACAGACTAAAAAGTTAAAAGCAACTCAAACGAGAATGTTAGATGAAGAAAACGATTAAATTAAAAGGTAATAAAAATGATATGATACTGTTTCTTGCTGTACTTAAAGAAGTAGCAGAAGATTTTAAACTTACCTTAGTTATAAAAGATTAATGGATAAAAAAAAGATATTATTAGAAATGCAACAGGACATGCTTCTGTTTGGTAGGATGGTTATGCCTAACATGTTTAGTGAGAACTCACCAGGTTTTCATTACGATATTGTAAAAGAATTAAAAGGTGAACATAAACAAATTAATATTATAGCACCACGTGGTCATGCAAAGTCATCTATTGTTGCTGGTGTTTATCCCTTATGGCATTTAATGATGGATAAAGGTACAAAGGTTATTGTACTTGTATCTAGAACACAATCTCATGCTACAAAGTTAATGGGAACTATAAAAGATGTATTAGACTACTCTCAAGAGTTTAGATATTTTTTTGGATACTGGGGACAGAACTCAGCTAGGAAATGGACTAATACGGAAATAGAATTAAAAGATGGAAGTATTATTATATGTAAAGGTACAGGACAACAAATTAGGGGAATCAAACATGGGAATCAAAGACCAACTTTACTTATACTGGATGATCCAGAAGACGAAGTTAATACAAAGACTGCAGAAGCTATGGAATATAACTTACGTTGGCTCTTGCAATCTGGTGTTCCATCACTTGACCCGTTACGTGGTAGAATTTGTGTTATTGGTACTCCGCAGCATGAACGTTGTATGGTTGAAACGTTAAAAGATATGAAAGGTTGGAAAAATTTACAGTTTAGTCCTGACCTTGAATCTGGTACTGCCCTATGGCCTGAAGTATGGCCTATAGATAAATTAAAAGAAAAGAAACAAGAATTAGACAGTATTAACAGATTATCTGTATTTTATAGAGAATATTTATGTCAAATTGTAGGAGATGAAGATAATTTGTTTCGTGCAGAAGATATTTCTTATTATGACGGATATATAGAACAAGATGAACAGGGATTGTCGAATCTCATACTTACGAACATTAATGGTGAGAAAGTAGATGAGATTAGACCTGTAAACGTGTTTACTGGTGTCGATCCCGCATCTAGTACGAAGAAAGGAGCAGACTATAGTGTTATATTTAATATTGCTATTGATGGTGATAATAATCGTTGGGTACTCCCGTATTATAGACAGAGAGCTACTCCCTTAGATTTAGCTGATGCTATCATAAATAATTTTAAAACTTACAAAAGTTCTAAGACTAGGATAGAATCTGTAGGTTATCAGGAAATGTTACGTCAATACATTAAAGAGAAAGCAGAAGAGATGGGTATGTTTATACCAGGATTAGAGATTAAAGAGAATCCTAGAACTAGAAAATCTTACAGATTAGAGAGTTTGCAACCTATATTTGCTAATAAAAAAGTATTTATAAAAAAAGAAATGCAGGCTTTGGTAGATGAGTTGACTCTTTATCCTAGAGGTAAGCATGATGATTTATTAGATGGGTTCTATTATGCTAATAAAAATTGTTATAAACCTGCACATACAGCTGAAAGTGTATATGTTGAGGAAGATACGTATTTATTGGGTCCAAGAAAAAGTTGGAAAACTTTATAAAAAAGACTTGACAAGTAAATATAATTGATGTTAAATTACTGATAAAATTTAAATGGATTACGACAAAGATAAATACAAGTTAGATCTTAAGGATATTTTATCTAATTTGCAAGTAAAAATTCCAGAGGGATACATTGAGGTAAAAGTTGCCAAAGACAATACAAAAGAAGACATCAAAGACAAGAAAACAAAACAAGAAAGACAATAAAACTGTTTTTGGTTTTGATAATGGAAGAATAGATGCATACACTATCCCTGAAGAAGTAGAACTAACAAGAGAACTATTTACAGAATATAAAAGCTCAAGAGAACTTTGGGCACAAAAATTTCAAGAATCATTAGAGTTTAGAGCTGGAGCTCAGTGGACTAACGAAGAACAAGAAGTATTAGAGTCTCGTGGTCAAGCACCAATCGTAGTAAATCGTATTCATCCTATTGTAGAAACAGCTAAATCTTTACTTACTTACAATTCACCACAATTTAGAGCAACAGCTAGAGAAGACTCAGATAGGGATACTGCAAAAGTATTTTCTGATTTATTTCAATATATATGGCAGACATCTAGTGGCGATGAAGAGTTAAAAAGAATTATAGATGATTATTATGTTGGTGGTATGGGAGTTATGCAGGTATTCCAAGATCCTCAAGCTGACTTAGGTAAAGGGGAAGTTTGTTTAAAATCAATAAATCCTTTAGATGTTTACATAGATCCTAACTCAAAAGATATATATGCTAGAGATGCTGCACATATTTTAGTATGTAAGTACATGACAGATGAATATGCAGAGTTAGTATATCCTGACTATATGGATATTATAGAGCAGGCAAATCCAGAACCTGACAATGATGATGATTATCCTGTAACAAATTTGGCAGCAACAGAAGGGCAAATGTTTTTTGGTGACGATGATACTACAATACACAATAAAAGAAAGTATACAGAACGTTACACAAAAACAATTATGCCTTATTATAATATTTATGAACCTTTTTCTCAAAGAGAGTTTTTGTTTACACCGTCAGAATATAGCAAATATTTAAGTAAAAGTTATATCAAGGTAAGAAAAATTACAGGAGAAGAAGTAATTGTGTTTGAAGATGAGTCTGTATCTCAACTTTATGACATATTAATAGAAACAGGTGGAGTATTTCATTTTGAATTACCAGATCCAGAAATAGGTCCTGATGGTAGAATTATACCTAAACCTCCAGTAAGGGTAAATGGTAGAGAAGATGAAGATGGTATACCAGGTAGTACAACTACATTAATACCTGTTTCTGTAGAAGAATTAATTGGTATGGAACAAATAAATGCTAATGCAATACAAAAAGCATGTATTGAGTTAGTTGTTAGTGTTGGAGATCATTTATTATACAAAAGAATGTTACCAACAGAAGATTATCCTATTATTCCATTAATGAATGTACATCATCGTAATCCATATCCAGAATCTGATGTAAGACTATATAGACCTTTACAGGAATATATAAATAAAATACGTTCATTAATTATAGCTCATGCTAGTACTAGCACAAATGTGAAATTACTAATACCAAGAGGTTCTGCTGATCTTAATCAGATAGAACAAGAATGGAGTAAAGCTGGTACTAGCGTTATTGAGTTTGATGCTGAGTTAGGTGCACCGATTGTTGCTGGCCCAGTCCCACTACCAAATGAACTGTATAAGAATGAAGCTGATGCTAAATATGATTTAGAATACGGCTTTGGTATTTTTGAGTTGATGCAGGGTAGTGGTAAAAGTGCACCATCAACATATAGAGGAACATTAGTAGTAGATGAATTTGGTCAGCGTAGAATTAAATCAAGAAGAGATGATATAGAGAAATTTTTAAATCAATGTGCTAAAGTTGCTATACCTTTGATTCAACAAATATATACAGAAGAAAAAGTTATTCGTCTTATACAACCTAATGGTTTAGAAAAAGAAGAAATGATTAATGTATTTAAAGAAATGGAAGATGGTACAGTAGTTAAGTTTCATGATGTGGGTGTAGGAAGATATGATTTAGTTGTTGTATCTGGTTCTACATTACCTACAAATAGAATGGCACTATTAAATACATACATGCAAATGTTCCAAATGGGATTAATAGATCAAACAGAAGTATTAAAGAAGACAGAACTTGTAGATATAGAAGGAGTAATGCAACGTTCTGGACAAATGCAACAAATGGCACAACAAATACAGATGTTACAACAAGAATTAAAGAAGACTCGTGGAGATCTTCAAACTGCTGAACGTGAAGAAGTACATGCTAAGAAACGTTTAGAAGTAGAAAAATTCAGTGGGGACTTAGATAAAATATCTAATCGTGCTGATATGGCAGCTAGCTTATATAAAGCTAGACTTAATGATGCAAAATCAAATCTGATAAACTCCGTTGCACCTGAGGAAGTAGATAACATGGAAGAAGAAAATGTTTTCGATATACTACCTGAGGAGATGGAGAGTTAGAGTAAGGAGAAAATATGCAAGAAGAAAAAAACATGGACAATACGCAAGAACAACAGGTAGAAAGTCAGACTGCAACTGAACCTACCACACAAGAAGACATTTTTAATGACATTTTTGGTCAACCAAATACTGATCAGTTTGTTGCAAAAGCTGAATTAGAACCAGAGACACCCGTTGAAAGTGAACCTTCCGATGTTCAAAGTGTAGAAGATCCAAAGAGTGATGTTGACAGTTATAAATACTGGCAAAGTCAAGCAGATAAACGTGCAGCTGAAGTAGATTTATTGAAATCACAAGTTACAGAGCTAATGAAAGCTCAAACATCTACACCTGCAGAAGAGCCTAAAGAGGAAATAGCTCAAATAGAAAGACCTGTTAAACCTTCGAAGCCTGCTGACTATGATCATTCTGAGGCACTGGCTGATCCTGAAAGTGCGTCAGGTAAATATCTGGCAAAACAGGAACAGTATATGGAAAACTTAACAAACTATATGACTGATATTGAAGAAAAACAAACTAGACAACTTCAACTTCAAGAGGCTGAACAAAGAGTAGCTGTTAGAAATCAACAGGTTTCTTCTCAGTTGCAAAGTGATTATGGATTTAGTCCTCAAGAAGCAGATCAGTTTATAAATAATATGAGTAGTCCAGATTCATTGTCTTTAGATAATTTAGTTAAATTACATAAATTGAACACTGGAACTTTAGAACAACAGGCTCCTCAGCAGGTTGTACAACAAGTAACACCAGAAGCTCAGTTAAAATCTAACATAATGACTCAAAGACAGGAAAAATTAAGTATACCTACGCCAATAGGTGTACAACCAGGTGCTAATGTGCAGTCATCAAAAAGTGTGGAAGATAAGATGATGGATTCTATGATTGGTAATTACAAGAAAAAGAATCCATTTGGTAATTAATTTAAGGAGAGATTAAGATGGCAAATGTATATAGCATGACACCAGGAGAAGCAATTCAGGGTACTTCCATCAATGTTGATAGACGAATCTTCAACTTTGGTGAAAGAGTAGCTGAGTTAGCTCCTCAACAATCACCTTTCTTCACATATTTGTCAAACGTATCTAAGGTGCCTACAGACGACCCTGTATTTAAATTCTTAGAACAAAGACATCAATATCAAAGACGTAACTTCCAAGTACAGGTAGCAAAAACATCATCAGCTCACTCAGGTAGTGATGCTAACTGGAATTTTGCTTCAGGTGCTGGATTTGACGTAGATGTTTTATATGACAAATTTGGTAGAGAGGTTTCAACAGCAGTTCAACCGAACTTCTTGTTGCAAAATCAAATCGTAGCAATCGAATGTGAATACGATGCTAACGGTTCAGATGCTGGAGTAGGCAGTGAAACTGCTGCAATAGCATATTATAAAATCACAGCAGCACCTGATTTATCTTCAGATGCAGCAGCTGCAAGATTAACTTTAGAGTTTATTTATGTAGCATACAAACCAAGTGGTTCTAATGGAGCTACAGCAACTAATGCTGGAACTATTACACCAGCTTCAGCTTCTAAACTTATTTTTAGAGCAGATGGAGACGGACAGGTAATTGGTTCAGCTTTTGCTGAAGGTTCTGACGATCCAGAATCTTGGAGCGATGAGTTCTACAACAGAGAAGGATACTGTCAAATCTTTAAGACTTCAGTACCTCTATTCTCTGGTACAGCTTTAGCTACAAGATATCGTGGAGTAAACAACGAATACATGAGAGTATATCAAGAAAAACTTATGGAACATAAGATGGATCTTGAGCACGCTATGTTATTCGGTATTGGAATAGATGACTCAACAGCTTCTGGTCCAGTACGTAGAACACACGGTATTGTACCTTATACTGAACGTTTCGGTAAAGTAAAAACATTTACTTATGCTGATGCTTCATATGACACTTTTGTAGATGCAATGGAAGATGTATTCTCACCAGAGTCTGGAAACAGCGGAGAGAAACTTGTTCTATGTTCTAGAAAAGTTATGTCATACTTTAACAAACTTGGTGGTACTTCATTCTTAGGTAACACTATGGCATTGAACAGCCAAGTTGGTAGTGGTTTAGATATTCAAAATGTACAAGGTGAGTTCGGTCACTTAGTTACTAGAATATCTACATTATACGGTAACTTAAACCTAGTAATGGAACCATTATTTAGAAATCAGTATGAAAATACTGCAATTATGATTGATCTAAACAACGTATCATACAGACCGTTAGTTGGTAATGGTGTATCAAGAGATACTCAAATTATTACTAATGTTCAAAACCGTGACGTTGACGGAAGAAAAGACATGATTCTTACAGAAGCAGGTCTTGAAATTCAACTTCCTGAAACACACACTGTGTTACAGTTTAGTTAATATAAATGGGGGAGTTGAAATATACTCCCCCTTAAAAAGAGAGATAGAGATGATTAAAAATAATAAACCAATAAAAAAGATACAGTTAAAGAATTTATCAGATGCTAAGAATTTACTTACAAAAACAGCTGGTGCTGTATTTGCTATAGGAGCTCCTAGACTTAAACCTGTTTCTAATGTTATTACAGGAGCTAAAAATCTTGTTACAGGATCTATTAATGCTTACAAAGCAGGAAGAAGAGTAGAGCAATTTAAAAGAAGTGGACAACATAGTTTTACAAATTTATCACAAAAAGAAAAATTAATGAAACAATCTTCACCTATGAATAAGTTTGAATATGATTTGAAGTTTAAGACACCAAGTGGTTTATCTCATGGAAATTCTAAGGCTGCAAAAGATGTAATTGATAGAGGTAAAGAAATTATAGGGAAAAAAGTATTTCGAGATACAAAAAGTAAATATCATACTATAGGCGATGTAAAAGATACTCCTAGTATGAACATGACTCAAATGGAACAACATATGAAAAAAATGAATATTGGAGATTTGAAGAAAGCGGGAGAGTTTGAAACAGGAATTTTGAAAGGTAGAAAACCAAAAATTAAGGGTTAATAATGAGTTTTAAAACAGAGATAGAAGCAATAGTTGGAGATATAGATAGTCCTAATTATACATCAGAGGCTGAATTATATTTAGTAGAAGGTGTTAAGTTTATTACAAAAAGTTTAATGAACTTACCAGAGATAGCAAATCGTTTGACAAGTTCTACAACATTAAATAATTCACCTACAACTATGAGTACTGCATCAGTATTACAGATTGTAAGTGTTACTAGAAATGATGGTTCACGTGATAGAAAAGCAACTGAAATACTACCAGAAGATGCTGGAGACTATACAGATGTAAATAGTATTTACTATACTAGCAAGTTAGATCCAAAGTATTATGTAGCAAATGGTACTCTTAATGTTATACCAACTCCTGCTAATGGACAAAGTGCTTTAGTAAAGCATATAACTCCAGATACGTCTGTTGGATTAGGTGATACATCTGTTGATAATTTTCCAGATGAATTAGAAAGAGGTGTAGTATTATATGCATCTAGAGAATTGTTAAGATATATTATGAACCAAATACGTAAACCAAATGTATCAGGTGCTGCAGAATTAACATCAGATTTAGAAGCAGGTGACATTGCAACAGATTCACATAAAAGAGATTATATAAAATATTTTGATATGTCTATGGATTTTATAGTAGATGAAGATGTAGAGTTAGCACAAACAATGATGCAGCAAATACAAACCTATTTACAAAATTATCAAGTTGATTTAGGTGCTGATACTCAATCTTATCAATGGTATGAAAGTCAGTATGTAAAGGCTACACAAGATTTATTAGCATTTTTAACATTATACATGGGACAGGGGGCAAGAAATGAAGTTGCAACAGATGATAGACCAAGTTAAAAAACATCATCCAGAACTTGGTGCTAATGAAATAATTCATTTATTAAATCAGGCATCTGATGAGTTTTCTCAAAGAACTTTGGTGTTAGATGAAGCAACTCAATTTAATACAGTTGCTGATCAAAGATTTTATGGATTAAAAGATTCTATATTAGAAGTAAAGTCAGTTGACTTACAAGATGCTGATGGCAATGTAAAAGAAATTAAAAGATTAATAGGTAGACCAGAATATAGGGATATAACGTAATGCCAAATTATAGTAGAGTATATACAAGAACAACAAAGCAATATGTCTATTGGTTTGAACGTGATTCAATAGGTATTGCTTTATACGATCCGTTAAGAAGTGAAAAAAATAGATTTACATCTGTTGATGCAGCGTTTACAATTACGTTGTTTTATCATAAGAAAGCAGATCATTTTAACACATTAGATAGTGGAAGTTCTGCAATGACAGAACAAAGTGAATTACCAGGGCAGTTTCATCAATATTTAGTTGATAAAGCTATTGCTTTAGGATATGAAACAAAACCAGATATGATACAAATGGCACCATATTTTAATGCAAAGTTTGAAAAAGGTATTAAAGAAGGAAAGATGTTTGCTAATAGAAATAGAGTTTCTGGTATGAGACACGTACAGCAAAGTGATTATTAGGAGTAGGTATGCCAAGAAAAAAAGCAAAGATGCCACCAAGAAATAAGAAAAATTTTAGAGCAACTAAAAAAGGTGCTGGTATGACTAAGGCTGGGGTAAAAGCTTATAGAAGATTAAATCCTGGTAGTAAGTTAAAGACAGCAGTTACTGGTAAAGTAAAGAAGGGAAGCAAGGCTGCGAAGAGACGTAAGTCATTCTGTGCTAGATCAGCAGGACAAATGAAGAAGTTTCCAAAAGCAGCAAGAAATCCAAATTCAAGATTAAGACAAGCACGTAGAAGATGGAAGTGCTAAAAGGAGAATAATATGCCAAAAGTAGCAGGAAAAAAATATGCTTACACTAAAAAGGGAAAAGCAGCAGCTAAAAAAGCAAAAGCTAAATTAAAGAAAAAAAGCTCAGGTTTAACTGCAGCTCAAAAAAAATTACCTAAAAAATTACAACAAGCTATTATGAAAAAGAAGAAGAAGAAATAATGGCTAAGAATAATCCAATAGATAAAGCATTGTATGCTAGTTGTAAGTCTCAAGCAAAACGTAAGTTTGATGTATATCCATCTGCTTATGCTAACGCATGGCTTGTAAGGTGTTACAAGAAAAAAGGCGGGAGATATAGAAAAGGTAAGTAATGGCAGAGACTGGTTTAAAAAAATGGTTTAAAGAAGACTGGGTAGACATTAGTTCTAGAAAGAAGAACGGTGGATATAATAAGTGTGGTCGTAAATCAGCTAAGGGTAGTAAACGTAAATATCCTAAGTGTGTACCTGCTGCAAAGGCTGCACGTATGACTAAATCTCAAATAGCTTCTGCTGTAAGAAGAAAACGTAAAGCTGAAAGCAAAGGTCGTAAAGGTAAAAAACCTAATAACGTAAGAACATTTGCATGAGAGGTTTAAGAATAAAAGAAGCCAGACATACGAATGGTAAGAAGAAAACTAGACAAGGTAATAGCGTTAATACTAAGTATGGGACAAAGATGAGTAAAAAATATTATGTAAAAAAGTATAGAGGTCAAGGTAGAAATGGCTAATACTTGGAAGAAAGGAAACTTTGGTTTAGCATCATTTAGTGATATTAATGTATCATTTAATGAGCTTGAACAACATTTTAATGATAACACAGATGGTAATTTTACAAACTTATCACTACCAGCTGATGTGACACTTAGTAATATAAGTGATCCAAGCAGTAGTATTTATACTGATATTACAAGAAGTGTATATACTTTTAGTGATGTAAGTGCAGTAGCTAATCCTACTTATAGTGATGTAGCAGATGTGAGTGAACCAACTTATGATGATATAGGAGTGACAACATAATGGGTGGAAGTTTAACAGGACCAAATAAAATTAAAGACGCTTATAAAAAATTAGTGTTTTTTGATGACAATAAATTAAAGATTGATAACGGTTCAGCTGATGTTATTATTACAGATGCTGATAATTTTGGAGAAGATACCGTTTCAGAATTAACTGATACTAATATTACTAGTCCTGCTAATGGTGCAGTACTAAAGTATGATGCAGCATCAGGTAAATGGATAGATGATAACGACATAAATGGTGGAACATTTATATAAAAGGGGTAAAATATGAGTAATAGAATTAAAATTAAAAGAAATGCTAACTCAAATTATGATGCAACTACATTACCTTCTGGCTTGCATTATGGTGAATTAGCACTTCAAAACAATAGCAGTCAGTTGTTTATTGGTAGAATTACAGCAGATGATCAAGCTGACAGTGCAGCAACTACTGTGCATTTACCATTATTGTCTGATTTATCATATGGTAATGGTATATCTGGAACAATAGCTTCTGGAGTTACTGATAATAGTGCAACAATAGCTTTGGATATTGGTGGTATTTCTACAGCAATAACTTCAGGACTACATGATTCACAAGATCATTTTGCAGTATCTGATAATGGTACTTTAAAAAAGATTACATTTGAAAACTTAAAAAATGAGATATATGCAGATGTTAGTGGCGATGTTGCAGTAGCAGCAGGGGGAACAGCAACAATTCAAGCTAATGCTGTTCATGGCTCTATGTTAAATTCTGATACAGCAGGAACTGGATTAACGTATGCTGGAGGAAATTTAGATGTTGGAGCAACACAAACTTCAATTACAAGCGTAATGAATGATAATTTAAGAGTTGGGAGTGGAGATGGAACTGATCATTATCTAGATTTTCAAACTGACAATGAAATTAGATTAAGTAAGCATGGTGGTACTGTATTTTTAAAAATTAAAGATGACTCACAAGATGAAGTTATTATTGGAGATGGAAATGCTGATGTAGATTTTATTGTAGATGATACATCTGGGTCCGAAGCATTTAAAGTACAAGCTAGTGATGGAGCAGTAACTATAGCTGGTGCATTAACTACTGGTTCAATTAGTACAACTAATTATATTGGTAATAATGTAATAGCAAATACTTATAAGTACAATAATAGTGGTAGTGCAGGAGCAACTGCATTTACTATTGGAGCTGCAGGTAATGTAACTTTTAACGCAGCCTTAAACTTCACAACAAACACTCAAATTAAAACAGGTACAGGTGGTAGATTAAGATTGTATACTAGTGAAACAGCTGTGGGAGCAAATGATGTATTGGGTGCTATAGACTTTGCAGCACCAGATGAAGCTACTGTAGGAGATGCAAGATTATTAGCAGCTGCTATTGAAGCTGTTGCAGTTGGAAACTTTACATCTACTTCTAATGCTACAAAACTTGTATTTAAAGTAGGTAATAGTGAAACTGCAGCAGAAGCAATGGTTATTGATAATAACAAAAAAGTTACTATTAAGGGAGATTTGCAAGTAGAAGGAACTACTACTCAAGTGGATTCTACTGTAGTAACAATAGACGATCCTATCTTTACATTAGGTGGAGATGGAACTGGTATAGATGATAGTAAAGATAGAGGTATAGAATTTAAATGGAATAGTAGTGGCGGTAAAGTTGGATTCTTTGGAATGGATGATACTGACAATTCATTTATGTATATATCTGATGCGTCTGTATCTAGTGAAACATACTCAGGAACATTAGGTAATGCTAAGTTTGGTTCAGTAGCAGCAACTGCAATAACAGGTGCTACTATTAACTGCGGTACATATTAAGGAGTTAAGTGTCTAATACAATACAAATAAAAAGAGGTA